>JAEEGF010060121.1_pt1 | contig 11220 bp, 4 predicted proteins | sample 9134171 | NCBI WGS metagenome assembly JAEEGF01 (sample SAMN16246542, study PRJNA631951) | gut metagenome | biome: gut microbiome; feature: rumen; material: AP-attached | host: Bos | place: Iran: Karaj | collected 2018-10
TCAAACGCATGAAGAAGCTACCATTTGTAGCAAAGATAAAAGCAAAGCTCCAAGGAGGCAATTACTTCGTTGCTCTTGTGGTGGGATGCGGACTGGTTTTGGCGGTTTCCCTGCTCCCAGGCAACTATTCCACCGCCCTTATCACGTTGCTTGCTATCCTCGGCTTGACAAGAACGCTGTTGTCCATTGATTACCATATCCCTAAGTATAAAACGCCATCTCGGCTGGTCCGCATCGTCGGGCCCAAGGCGTTTTGGCTCTCCATGATCGCTTGTATATGCTATTTCACTGCAGCTTTTATTTTAGGCGACAAGGGCTACTTAACCAACTTCTGCGGATATGTGGTTATGGGGATTATTGTCTATCTCATGGCTGCCAAGACTGAGAATCCTAACAAGACAAGTGATGATAAAACTGCGCTGAAAGCATATCGCAAAGGCATACTTACTGCTATTGTAATGAGTGTAGTGCTGGTCTGTGTGGTAATCAAACTATTGCCATTGATTACGCCTGTCGAGGCCATAGACTATAGCCGTAATAGCCAACGCATTAATGCCGCTTTGCAGTCAAGCAAATATTATGATTCTGGATACCGATATGCAATTAGCAACCAGGAGTTTATGCTCATTCAAGATCACTATCTTTTCAACCTGGATGGGTCGGACCCCCTGTCTAACAAGCATATTCTGCACCCATCACTGTCGAGTGCTCAGTCGCCTGTAATCCTAAACGATGTGTCGATTCAGAGCTCCTTCTTCGGGAGTTACGGATGGAGCGCTTATCTGACTTTTTTCAGCCTGTTAGCTATTTTGGGCTGGCTTGTTATCAGAAACACGCTCAATAGCGAAGGAGGTCTTTCTAAGCAGCGATTGTGGCGCCTAATGGCAATTTTGTTGTGGATAAGCACCACTGTCTATCTCTATGTAAGTTACTCAGGCTTAGCGCCTTATACCGGTAGATTGATTCCTGGTTGCGGTGCTGATTCTGCAGGCGAAGCTCTTGAAACAACGATTCTGTTAGCATTCATGACTGCAGTTCCTATTCGTGAAACAATTAACAACAATTACAATAACCACTTTAACTAAATTTACCTCTATGAAGACTAGCTTTATTAATCTCGTTAAATGGATTTGTATGAGGGCTTATTGGGTCCTTCCGTGCATTTACCTGATGGTGTCGTGCTTGCTCAAGGCTTTTGGCCTTACCGGTTTTAACTTCTATGGCTTGGTTTGTTCAGTGCTGTTGGGTGTGTTGTGCCACTTTGCTTGCAAGTCATTGGTTGAGAATGAGTTTGAAGACAGTGTGCTAGACTTTGGCGGTTTGGAGAATGACAACGACGAGGATGACAACGACGAGGATGACAAGGAAGATACCAAGAAAACTTTCGTCCAGTCATGGAAAGAATTGCCTTGGTGGCTGCGCTTGCACTGGATCCCTATCTTGGGCTTCCTGGGTATCACCTGGTGGGTAATGGTGAAGGGCTTGGGAGTGCTCTTTGTTGGAGGCGTGACTCCGTTTGTTTACACCTTCTCAACTATCGTGACGCTGACCTTGTTATGGATCCTCATAATGATTAGCCGCAAGAAGCACATCACGGCCTTCATCCTCTTGTATCTGGTATTTGATGGACTAAGTGCATTCTCATTCAATTTTGTTGAATTCTATGACAATGTGAGTTCTACCCAGCACATGGATCGCGACATGAAAGACTGCCGTCGCTTCAGTGACATCCAGGGCCAATACATCTCTCAGGCCAAGGACTATGTTGATGAGTTGCATGGCAAATCTTCGGCAAAGGTCAAATCGTTGGGACAAAGCAAGAAAACTGCCGAGACAGAGGCTCAGCTGTTGCGAAAAAGTGCCGACAATAGTTACTTCTTGGATGACAAGAACAGGCAGAATAAGGCAGCTAGTGAGAAAGAACGTGAGGCACTTGATATTCAATCAAAGATGATGATTGAATCAGATCTTGTTGCTCATGCCGATGGATTGAGAGGCAGGGTGGATTCTTTACGTTGCTATAAAGGAATGCTCGATTCCCTCACTGCGAAGTATCGCAATGATAAGCAACACTTCACGACTAATGATTGGCAAACCTGCAAGGACTTGGCCCAGCAGATTGAAGCGACACTCGTTAATCTCTCTCATGATAAGGAACTCAAGGGCAAATTGCAACTGGACACCACCAGTGTTGCCGGCATCATGAGACATCTAAAGAGTGAAGACCAAGACCGGTTCGCTAGCCTGAAAAAGCTCTTCCAGGCCATCGCATCGCTTTTCCAGCAGGACGAGCAATTAGTGGCCATGAATGAGAACCAGTATTCCGACCTCTTGGCCACGACCGACAATGTTGCGGTTAAACCCGCTCCTGCTGTAAAACCGGCAGTGGCACCTAAGCCTGTCAGCGAGGAACAACAATTCGAGAACCGCCTGCTGTTCATGAGCATCATGCTCAGTGTGCTCATCGATCTGCTGCCGTTGGCGCTAGGAATCATTGTGGCTTACTGCCGTCCCCGCTCTAATTGAGAAATGTGTCGCGATGGATACGGTTATCAACATATTGGCCTTTAGCCGACGTCATGACGTTGACGTGATGCGTCAGCGTGTAATAGATGGCACCTTGCAGTATGTACATGCTAAACGGTGGCATGGCCAACGTGTGGCCTTCAACATGCACTTCGACCATGCAAACAATGCGTTGATTGTCGGTGGCGGTAGGCGGCGCTTGCCTGATAGTACTATCCGTTTCATCTCCCAGGATTTGGACTATGAACGCCGCCACGATGTGAATGCTGTGCAGCAGTGGGCATCACAATTCTCACGGCTGGTGATTGTGGCCGATGCACAGGAGTTGCTGCAGGATCCCGAACTCCGCCACGACGTGGCCACACGCCGATTGGCCTTGCAGAATCGCTATCTTGATGTATCACTCATGCTCATGGATGTTGATGGCATCATGGACATCGAGGATACAGGAGACTATGCTACCACTTACATCGGTGCGCTGGCAGCCTTTGGCAGCAAGCCTTATAATGGTTCAAAACTAAAAACTTTTTATCATAATCAATGGAAAGAGGTTTATTCGCTGGGTTTGGCACAGGACTTGCTGTGTTTCAGACGTAGGTATAGCAAACGCCCCGTATATTTACCCTTGATGCTCATCTGTCATAGCGACAAGCACTATCAGATGGGCTTTATGGAATTGTTGGTGTCCTGCATAAACTGTGCAGTACATTCACAATCTCTTGAACTAAAGAATGTATCAACTCATAAAACTTATTCAACTATGGCTTCATTTACCTTCAACAAAGCATTCATGGACCGATTGAAATCCATGATGAACCGCAACGTGCGTCACATCCGTTTGGCTGTCATTGGCCTTACCAGTAGCGGCAAGACCTATCTGCTCGAAGATATGGTAACAGCGTTAAAGAAGTATGGCTATCAGTGTTCAGCCAGCAGCGCGATGTCGACGCTCAGACCAACTGCGGCTACCTATCTCAATCAGGTAGCCAACTATGATGATGGCATATGGCAGACCGAAGTCTATGCCTGCCGTTCCACTAATGTCTATCTGACCGTCTACAATAAGGATGGCCAAAGGTTCATCTTTGAGTTTGTTGATGTCCCTGGTGATGTCATCAAACGGGACTCTATCACTGAGTTTCAAGCAATACTCAGTGCCTTGTCCATTTCCGTTGCGCCGATATTTCGTGAGACAGTCTGGACCCGTGGCGATGGTCATCAGATCAAGACCATTGACTTTGTGGCTGATGGACCAACTGAGCCTACCAACGTAGATGACACAACCGATGATATCAAATTGCGCGGTAAGAGTGACAGTAATCAACCATCCTTGACGGCCGGCCAGGGTTCTGGCTCCGGTCTCCTTACTCAGGGCTTCAGGACCTTATCCTATGAGAAGAATGAGGTTGTCATTAAAGAACTGATTAAGCAGGGGTATCGTCCGTTGTCAGCTTCAACTTCTCGGAACATCATGAACAGGTTAACTGGTGCTAATCACAGTGATGCTTCTTTGATTTCAGGACAGTATCTTCTGGCACATCTGGAAGATTATGTGACCGATACAGTGATTAATGGCATCTTGGATGCTTGGGATGCTTTGGGCATTGATCAGAGCATGAGTACTTCCGGAATCTCTCTTACCGAGACTTATGACGGTAAGCTCAATGCGAGTGACTCCAACAAACAACGTTTTGATAAGGTTTACAAGAACCACTTCTTCTTTCACTACTACACGTTCTTTGCAACCGACGTGGTCATCTGCGATAAGTGTGCAGTTCCGTTCGACCATTTAAATTATGACAAGGATGGAAAGCCAAAGTCGAAAGCCCTTTCTGCTGTAGAGCGTGCGAAGGCTTTGGACGAGATGACCACTAACTACTGGTACATGATGAACGCCTTGACATCGTTGCTGAGCCATCCGTCTGCTCCCGAGAAGCATCTCTACCTGGCGTTTCGTGGAGTAGATAGCTTCCTGGTACAGAACAACTTCAAGATGCTGAGAAAGCTCGGCTATTCTGCCAACATGCTGTATTCGCTCTTTGTGCTGCATCTGTTTGGGAAGTTTAGGAGCGATGTCGCTGATGAGGGCAGCATATATGACGATGAGGATAATGAATATGACCTCGAGGGTTTTGGCAGCCATGCCTCGTTCGATGAGCCTGCCGACTTTTGGGATGCCATTCACTCAACCTGTGGTGACAATGCTGCCGCCCTGCGCTTAAGCAAGAAACTTCTCGATGAGTATTTATCGGGCCAGCACGATAAGTTTGTCAATGTCGACCCGTTGTCGTGCTTCATGACTTCCGATATGGATCTGCGTGACCACATCCTTGACCGCATCGATCGTTTCAAGGATTTGCCCGGGGCTTGTTCTGTGCCCAGCGACCCGTCGTCATTTGCCCGCAAGTTGGACTATCTGTTGCCGCCTCATGTGTATTTCACGTCGTCGGCAATCGACATGGACTTCAACATCTGTGGCCATTCGCTCGACAGTGTCCGCCTGTTTGCCGGCAGGGCACGCCATGAAGGCAACCGCATGTGCTGGGGCACGCGCAACTTGTTGTCCGACATCTTGCTTGCCCATGGCATCGACAACGACGGTGAGGTGATCGGGCAATTGCTCGCTTATTGTTATCAATCCACTGACAACTGTTGAGACATGATGAAACTACCGATAGAACATTTTGTGGCTGGCGCCCCGTTGAAAGAACGGGGCGACGGCACGCTGACTTACACCGTCGGCGTCTCGTCGTCGGCCGAGCAACTGGGTCAGTACTTTGACTCTAAAATGCCTGGTGACTATGCTGTATTCCTGACGTTGGTCAATCCTGACACGAATCTGAACACGCTGATTCACGCTCAGGGTGACTATACAACGTTTGCGGGACAGGGTAGGGCTTACACTACCCGTGCGGTTTACGAGCTGACGCGTGAGACTCATGCGACTCCGGGGCTGGATAACCGGTTATTCCCTGTGGTGGCTGCTCTTGACAAAATGCGCCACTATGAGGAGCGCGAGTATGGACAGCCCAATCTTGTTGACGTGGACGAGACATTGGGACTGGAGCCGTTGAGCCAGAGCGAGACGATGTTGCACGACGTCCTGGTTCATGCTGTTGTCAATAACCGTCAGGTATTTATCCGTTTGAGCGATAGTGACAAGCGGCATGGCGATGAATTGCGCAGTGACGCAAAATTCTGCTCTTTGTTGCGGGCCATCGACGCTCTGCCTGAAGGCGTGCGCGGCTATGTCTCGATGGGTTATTCTCTGGAGGCTGGCTTGAATGTGTCGTCGATTTTTATCGACCATCTTCAGATCATAGCCCACCACGATGACCTCGCTAACTGGGGTGATGCTGGGCGCAATGGCATTGTTATTGACTGGCGTGGCGACGAGCCTCGTGCGGACAAATCTGTGCTGGCTACTGATGACGAGCAGAGGCGTCTGCTGCAAGTGGCCCCGCTGATCAAGACCTTCTTGGGCAATGGCCGTGCGACGCGCAATGGGGTAATGGACATGATGCAGTTGATACCTGAGAATGTTGACCGCTTGCTGGGCAACGGCAACAATCCGAGCGAGAACGACGTCAAGATACTCATGGCGCTCTATGACTCGACCGATGATAATACCTATCGCCAGACCGAGGCGGCCGCCAAGTTGCTGCGGTGGAAACAGGCGGGCGTGAGAGTGCCTATCGCCGTGGCCGATGTGATTGCCCGTTTCCCTTCTCTCGAGGGTGAGGTGCTCGCGATGCTCACGACTCGCGTCGATCAGGCGGTCAACTACCAGCAACTGGTGATGCTCTACCGCGATAATAGTCAACTCACGGGACTGCTGGATGTCATCCGCAATAAAGTGCTCTCGTCGCGCACGCTGATGGACGATGCCGCCCGCATGCCTGCCGAGCCGCTGTCACAGCTCCTTCAGGACGATATTGTTCGCAAGGCTAAGTCATTCACGCTGCGCGAGAAGCAAGACCGCTTGAGCAACGCCTATTATCGTCTCTCTACCGCCGAACTTGTGCCTGCTGGATGGGACGACTATGTGCAGACGCTTGATTTCTTGACCACTCATGGCCAGGAGGAGCAAGCGCAACACCTCAAGCCGGATGTCGATTCGTGGTCGGTCGACACCATCGATGTTGACGTCTATAAGGCCGTTATTGACACCCTGGACAAGGACTGTCAGCGTGCGTTGAATGAGAAACTTCTCCGGCGCCAGTCCCCGTTGCCACCTGTACTCTTGAGGATGGTGCTGGCTCGTTTGACCGCTGAGGATTCCGACTTGTTGATGAGTTTCCCTGACGCGCAGTTTGTTGCGATGATGGAGGAGATGCTTGCCGACGAGGAGTCGTTTGTCCATCAGCCTACTGCGGCTGCTCTGCGCTATCGCTTTGTGCGCCTGAAGGTAGCCGAAACTCCGTTGCAGCTGATTCCTGCTGCAGCCTGGGGCGCGGCCGATGACGAGAGGCATGACCTCATCAGTGAAGTGGTGCTGTCGCTCAACTATAACGACAAAACCGTTGACCGGCTGATCACCGATATCAATTGGGTTGCAGCACATCTGGACAAATTGCCCGAGAAGGTGAAATCTCATTTTGAGCAGGCTGTGCAGCGTCACCTCAAAGGGTCCAATACGACGCTGTTCCAAGTGGCACAACTGGCAGCGAAGATTGACCCGCGCATTCAGCTGCGTTTCAACGTTGATGCCGTCAAGCGCTCTGGTGACAGCAAGCAGCTGCAAGCAGCGATTGACAGGCTTGATCAAAAGGGCCACATGGATTTGGCCAGCCTGATCCGTCAGCGTTACCAACGCATGCTCGAGCGCCATGCTGTGGCGTCCTATGATGACGTGATTGAGCAGCTGAGGAAGCACCCTTATCCTAAAAAGGCATTTGCCTCCCACACGGCCGAATCGCTATTGGATGTGCTTGAGAAAAAACCGCTCAGTATGGGAGATTTTTTCATGTTGGCTGCTCAGGTACATAGTGATCGCATTGCTAAAAACATCGAGCGGGCAGGCGATGCCGACCTGTTTGTCGAGGTGATGACTGCCTTGAGGCAGCGCCATGCTGCCGAATGGCTCCTGGATGAGAATAATGCATCAAGCATTATCAGCATGCTGAAAAGCCGCGATACTGTTGAGTCGGCAATCCTCAAAGAGTTGATGGATTCACTCAAGAATGGCGACAAGGCCGAATTCAAGTCCCGCTTCGGCGGCTACTATTCTGAGCCGTTGATCAAGCGACTCCAGGCAACGATGAGGCGGCACCGGACTGTCCTGGCTGCATGTGCCGGTGTGCTGGTCTTGGCAGGCATCATCACTGCGATATTGAAACTCGCGGGTGTGAACACTCCCGATGAGCCCTCGGGGACGATTGTGGACGAACCTGTTCCTGTTTGGCTATATGTCAAGGCCCATTCGAGCGTGGACAGTGTCGATCGCATCGACTCCTGCGAGGTGAGCGAGCGCCACCTGATGTCAATCCTTGCAGGTTGGTATCAGGAACCCTTTATTGCAGGGGTGGACCGCTTCAACATGGAGCTGCAGTTCCATTCGCCCGATGTCATCATACCCTGGAGGGCAACTGGCCCGATGACCCATGTGTCACAGCTCTGGGCGATAGACTCGCTCTACTATGCTTATTGCCCCGAGCAGCAGCTTGCTGCTGCTTTCCTCGACGCCAAGATTGTGACCGAGAAGAACGAAACAATCGATGTGTCGCGCACTATGCCTCTGCTGAGGCTGGCTAGTGAAAAGCAACTCAACCAACAAGTGAAACAAGTGCTGATCGCCGATTCCATCAGTTTTGATATCCCAAATCAAGATTTTCTGGCCAAGAATGCCGGCGTGAGGCGTGATCTCTCAAGATCTGTGTATGGGCTCTGGCTCATCCGTCAGATTGACGATTCCTGTGCGCAGCAGTTGACAGCCGGCACTGGACTGTTCCCATATTAGCAACTGGTTATAACATCTAATTACTAATCACATGAAAAAGATTGACCCCAATTGGACAAGCCGATACGGACGATGGCTCTTTGTCGGCCTGCTCGCCATTGTCCTTGCCGTCCTTGCAGCCACGTTTCTGCGGGGATATATCAAACCCGGGCCGGACGCTAAGAACGACAGCTACACCCCGTCGGTCAACGACGGTTTCATCCGCAAGAGCAACGAGCTGTTGCTCTCCCTGGTCACCGAGGGCAACCGCAACGACATCCATCCCCGCTCGATGCAGGAGTTGAACGCCAAGTATCCTGCCCTGCGTTTTGAGCTGCCCTACCACGAGGACAGCATCGCTGCATCGGGCAGGGCTGCCGACCTCAGGCTTGTGGACATCATTGCCGATTCCATCCACGACGAGGAGCTCAAGCGTTTCTATCTCAACAGCAATCTCCCTTCGCTGCTCAAGAAACAGCGTGACACGATGGGTGAGCAGATGTTCACGATTTCATTCGGCCCTGGTGACTATACCTGGATCTCGGGCATCAGGATGATACCGTCGCTCTTCCGTATCTCTTTTGTGAAGGACCCCTGGACTGGAGTCATCATGGCTACCGAGAATGCAATCATCGGTGAGCGCAACCATTGTTTCATCTCTTGGGGCAAGAGCATGATGCCCCTGCGCATGGCTCCTGTCCCTATCGTGAGGGATAATAACTACTACACGACCATCACCGCCGATGTCGCCACCCAGACGTTCCTCGGCCGTGGAGGGCGTGCCGTTGACTATTACACGACCAGTCAGGATTACGACGAGGGTCGCACATTGTTGCACGTCAACTTGTGCGGGAGTGCGCTCCATCTCGCTTACCCCGATCGACGCCATTTAGCCATCAAGACCACCGACACGTTGTCTTGCCTGGTTTATGACACAACAGGCAAGCGGGTGGAGGTGCTTCCCTCCGAAGCCGGCGGGCCGCTGGCCCGGGTGGCCTTTGACGAGGATTTAAAGCTCGTGGTCGTTAACCGTAACGACAACAGCAAGGTGGCAGAGTTCACGGTCTCGCACCATAACCCTGCTTTAACATTATCTAAGCTCGTCAATAGCAACGAAGGCCGGGAACGTTATAACATCAACCCGACTTTGGTTGATAGGTTCACGCGCCAGGTGATGTACGGGCTGTCCTCTACTCTGAGGAATACCGACTACCATGATACCGTGAAGTTGACGCTCGATCCGCTCTTGTCCCGGGAACTGGAGCGGATGCTCGAGGCCCGTTACGACTCGCTGCGCGGCCGCTACCAGAAGAGCCATTTTGAACTGTCGATGACGGTCATTGATATGGCTACAGGTAATGTCATTGCAGCCCCTTTTTATCGGTCGATTGACAAAGAACTCCCTGAGGATGTAGCACTCGGCATGAAGAGCCCGACGCTCATTCGCCGTTATGTCGGCTCGGCTTTCAAACCCTTGCTGGCACTTGCCGCCGTAGAAGCCATGCCCTCATTGCTTGACCTCAACACCGTGGGGCATTACAATAATGATAGTGTTTTCTACGATTGGACTGTTGGGAAAAAATGGAATGGTAATTGGAATGGTTGCAGTAGCTTTTCCCACTTCCTTGGCGTGAGTGACGATGTCTATCCGGTGGCCTTGGCGGTGCTGGCGATGCAGGGCAATGCTTTGCCCCCTGGTTATCGGGCCGGGGATAGCCATTTTGAGCATTCGAGTCTGTTTCATCGTGGCTGGCGGTTATCCAAGAAGACCTCCAACTCCGGAGTGTTTACCAATACGCCGCTGGTGCGCAACATCAGTCTGCTCTACGATGTCAAGGACAATGTCGATACCTATGCCGTCGACAGCCTGTGCATGACACGCTACATCTGGAACCGTCTGGGCCTCGCCGATACCTTGCGTTTCGGCCTTGACTTGGTCAGGCCCGACGTGACTAACATGCACTATGACTACTTTTTTGGCAGTAGCCTGCATGGTGAACTTGTCCCATGGGTATTAGGCCAGGGCAATAACTATTGGGCTCCAATGAAGTTTGCCGAGGCTTGGACCCGTATGCTCACCAAGCGGGAGGTGAACATCTCCATCGTCAAGGCTGCCCACGCCCCCGTGGCAAGACCGCTGGTCGACGCCCTCGGGACGCAGCATGCCGGCGCTACCTGGAACGCGTTTCTCGACAGGCTGGCCGAGGCACAACAGGTTGACGGGGGCGGGAGGGGCACCTTGCGCCCGATGTGGGAAACGGTCAACACATTCAACCAGCATATCACCGACCCCTCACGGCGTCTGGTCCTCTTGTCCAAGACGGGCACGCCCGTCAATTACTGGATGAACGAGCGGGGCGCCATCGACCGCACCAGCCAGTATGTCGACGTAGCCGTCTACTGCATGGGCTTGATGACGCAGCGGCAGTTCAGCCGGGTCAAGAGCGGCGGGCATCCCCGTGGCGTGATGTGCGTCATCCAGCTGGTCCGCATCAACCCTTCGGACGACGGCAATGATGGACTGTGGAGCTCCGATGCCCGCGATATATTCTCCCGTTTTCCCGACAATTTCGACAGGTTCTATCAGCTGACCAAGGCCTATTATTAATTTAGTGACGACGAAATCCTATTCCCAATCTCAGCCTGTAGAGACGCAAAATCTTGCGTCTCCAAACGTTAAACAATATATTAATTCAGTGACGACTATGGTGAAGAATGTGAGTATTTATGTGTGGTGCGTGGTGCTGGCAGTGCTG
>JAEEGF010726040.1_pt1 | contig 11220 bp, 11 predicted proteins | sample 9134171 | NCBI WGS metagenome assembly JAEEGF01 (sample SAMN16246542, study PRJNA631951) | gut metagenome | biome: gut microbiome; feature: rumen; material: AP-attached | host: Bos | place: Iran: Karaj | collected 2018-10
GGCGGTGTCGATCTAGTATCCGGTGGTACAGACAATCACATGATGCTTCTGGATCTCAGACGCCAAGGGATCAGTGGCAGAGAGTTGGAAGAACGCCTGCACAATGTCAATATAACGGTTAACAAAAACATGATCCCGGATGATCCAAGAAAGCCCAGTGAGACCAGCGGTATCCGTATCGGCACGCCTGCTGTCACTACCCGTGGCATGGATGAAGACGCTATGCAAGTGATAGCGTGCTGCATTTTGGATGTGCTATATGGGCGTCGAAGCGATGCTGAAATCCGCATATCAGTAAAAGAACTGACTAATACCTATCGTGCATTCTTAGACGCCTAACAGCAATCGGACAGGATGAGGATTTACTTCACACCCACTCAAATACCGTGTATATCATTTAATTCAATGTGTACACAGCAAACACGAGCAGGCTCGCATGCTTCGGATACATATTACTATCCGATATATGCGAGTCTTTGTTTTATGATCCATGTATTCAATGGAACTGCTGAAGAAGGCCGCATGGCATCTTTCCTTGGTCACCCCCAGCAGTAGAATTATATTTGACAACTGCCTCTTATATACATATAATAAAAAATTGTGTCACATCACCAAAGCATTACGCTTTGTGTCACCTTTGAAGCCAAGGAGAGTATTCATGAAGAAGCTTTTCAGTCTCACATTTATATTGATTCTGCTTCTGACCACTGCTGTCTCGGGCCAGGCAGAAGGCGCTACCAATATCCAGGTAGGCGATTATCTGATGTTTGGCCGTTACGATCAGGACGGAAACCGGAGCAACGGCCTAGAGTCGATAGAATGGCAAGTGCTGGAAATAAAAGACGGCAAGGCTTTAATCATCAGTCGTAACGGGCTGGAAGTATATGAATATGACAAAAGAGTTCCCTGGCCGACATGGGCAAACAGCAGGGTGCGCAAATGGCTGAACAGCACCTTTATGAATAAGGTTTTTAACAAAAAGGAACAGGCATGCATTGAAGTGACAACCATAGTGACTCCAGACAACAGCCTATGGGTTGAATACCGCAAAGCAACCAACCGCAAGTATGAAGCTGTCAGTGATGGACGCGAAACGAAAGATAAACTTTTCCTTCTCAGTGCAGAGGAAGTTCTGGAGCTGTGTGGCCTGAATACTATTCAAGAGCAGCTGGACAGCGTGGAAGCCAGAGAAATGATGAAAGCAATCGCCACCAAGCATGCGGAATATGCCGGAGCATTCGTATACCATGGCGGTATGGAAGAATATAAGTTGGACGGCCAGGGCTGCTGCTGGTGGATGTTGCGGTCTCCCGGGCATCTGAGCAATCATTTAGCCTATGTGGGATCTGGCGGTAACCTAAACAGTTTCCACTACACCGATGTACATCACCTGGATGTCTGCATTCGCCCGGTATGCTGGGTAAACCTGGCTATGCTGCAGGCCTTGGGGTACTGACAGGAAACGAGAATAAAAGGCAGAAGTTCGCAGCTTCTGTCTTTTTGTTTTTGCGCCAAACAGTTTATAAAAAAACGTCCTCCTGCTGACCTTGAAGAAAGACGTTTCGAAATATAAAGGATGCCAGTTATTCTGTTGTTTCGGTATCCTGTAATGCAATCGTGCAAAGCTTTCCGCGCAGTTTATAGCCGATTTTTTCATAGCATGCATTGGATGCAGGGTAATCAGCGTCTGTATATAGCATTGGCATATACCCCATTTTATGCACGAGTTTTGTCACTTCATATACAAGCTGTTGCGCATAATGCCTTCTACGATATTCCGGAAGCGTCAATACACTGCCAAGCGACGCCAGCCCCTGATTGCATTTATATGAGCAGCAGGCAACATTATCTCCTTTCGCGTTCTTCCAGATAAAGAACGCGTTATTGCCAATATATTCCATCGCTTTTTCCAGACAGATCTCTCGGGAAGGCACCCTCTCACCGATCTCATTATAGAAAAGCCGAAGCAAGTCTGCTGCTTCGCCTACATCCTGCTCGGTGCAACGGTACATCCTGCCATCCGGCGCATGTTCCGGAGCAATCAGATCGGGGCAATCATATGCAAAAAGCTGCATATAAACACCTAGTTTCTGTCCTTTTTCCGCCGCTTTCCTTATAAAATATTCCGCCAGTTCATATTTCATATTGAAATGGTATCCCTCGGAAACGGGTCGGCATTCATCTGCCAAGGTCCATGCATGTTCCTTTATAGACTCAGTACAGCCGTCAGGTGTCCATATCCATACCGGATATCGTGCAGCTGAGTGACAGAGAATCAAATTCTCATGATCAGAGCAGACTATCTCGCAGTTGCCGCGCAGGATCCTATCCAGAACGGCGAACGTGTACTTGTCCTTCTGAAGTTGAGTGAAGTCTTTTTCATTCACAAAAAAATCCATTTGCAGCCTCGTAATTATCCTGCTTTTTCTGCCATAATCCGCCTATTTACTGTGCATTATTTCTTCGGAAGTTTCAGTGTCAGGTTATTCAGGTTCAGCGAATAAGTATAATTGGCTTCTTCCGCCATGGCCAACACAAGCCGAATGCCCAGCGCATCGCTGTTTTCATCCGGTACATAATGTACCGGGTCAAACGCTCCGCAGTCATCACGGAAACGGAGAACCCAATATTCAGGCTTATTCAGGATACGGATTGAAAGATGGTGCTGCTTTCCGTCCTGTGTAAAACCGTGTGTGATTACATTAGCTGCCATCTCTTCAATGCACAACGCAATATGGTTAGCCAGTCTTTCGTCACCACCATGCTGTCTGCAAAAATCTGCAGCCTTCTCTGAAACCATGGTCACTTCAGGCAGGTCGTGAATATCCGCCTCCAATAGATTCTCTTCAGCTACACCGAAATCTTTTTTCAGATACAGACATGCACCGTTTTTCCACGGAAGTGAGCGGCAGCGCCAGTGAATAAACAGGCCTATACATATCAATGTAAGAATCTCGCCCAGGAAATAATGAAGCCATACGCCGGTAACACCTACTATTTTGCTGAATATCAGCGCAGCAAGGGCAGGCAAAAAAGCACCTTCTACCAGAGAGATCACTTCAATCAGTATATTTCTCCCAGTGGCCTGGTACATGTTTTTCAAGGAATAGTTGATGCAAGCTGGGATCAGACCGGCGGCATAAATTCGCAGTCCCAAAATAGCCATATCCTGTGTAGCTCCTGCTTCACCGATAAACAGTCTGATGAATACTGGTGCAAAAATCAACAGCACAGCTCCCATCACCAAGCCAAGATATACGGAATAGCGACACAGCAGGCGCATAAGTTCACGAAGGCCATTCCGGTCTTCTTCATGGAATAGGATTCCCGACAGCGTCAATGATACACCGCCTATGCCTGTCGAGATACAGCACGCAGCATTGCCGATAGAACAAATAACAGTAAATGCGGCCAGTGCATTGCTGCCGCCTGCCGACATTAGTATACGGTTGATCGCAAAGATACAGATCATGGAAGCCGCCATGCCAAACCCGGCAGGAACTCCGCTGTTAAATAGCTCGCAGACTTTTTTGAACGTTATGCCCTTCAGTGAAAAACGGAATACGCATTTTCCCGACAAGAAGTAGAATGCCGATACAATCATCGCTGCATAATAGCTCAGTGCAGACGCAAGGCCCATGCCGAACATCCCGCCGTGAAAGACGAGCACATTCAGTAGGTCAAACGCAATATCTGCCACAGTCATCGTAAGAACAGCAACGATCAGCAATCCACTCTGTCCTGCCATCTGCATAAACGGGACCAATACCAGTGCGCCCATGGATCCAGGAGCGCCGAGGCTGAAACCTGCTATATAATCCCGCGTCTGATCGAACAGCGCCGTACCCGCCTTTGCACCCATCACACCGGCAAAGAAGGAACGAAAGAGAAGCGCAATCACCATGAACGAGATTGAAATAACTGCTGCAACAGCCAGTGCAGAAGAGAATCCTGCATTGGTTTCCTCCTGAGATCCTCGGCCAAGTGATCGGCTGCATACGACCTGTATACCCGCAGCAAGAAGGCTGCCGATTGCGCCAATAGCAAGCAGCAGAGGATTGGCAAGGCCATAGGCAGCAATAGCCTCTTCACCCAGGAACCGGCCGATCATGATGCTGTCAATCAATAAGCACAATGATACCGTAAGAGCAGAGAGGACCTGTGCAGACAGCATCTGCCGAACGAGTTTACGAATCATAGTTTTTTCTCCTGGAAAACAAAGCGTTATAAAGACAGATCAGAGCGCCCTGACAGGGAACGAAAAAAAAGTATCAGGATAAGGTTCATCTTTCAGCGTAAAATGCCACCATTCAGATGACAGCGGACGGAACCCGTGCGTCAGCATTGCTTTCTGGAGCACCATACGGTTCGTATACTGTTCTTCCGTAATCCCGCGATAGTCCGGATGACTGCGTTCGCCGAAATAATCAAACGGGCTCCCCATATCGGTTTCCTTCTGTGTCCGCATGTCGAACAACGTCAGATCCACAGTACTGCCGCGGCTATGTCCGGAATGTGCTGCAATATATCCCTGTGGAATCAGCACGCTCTTTTCAATCTCCGGATAGAAGAATTCCTTCATTCGCAAATCACTCACATCCTGTGCCCAACGCATAAAATGATCGACAGCCATCTGCGGTCGATACGCATCGAACACCTTCAGGCGGTATCCTTTGGCTTTCAGTTCACCGCTGACTTCTTTCAGGCATTTTGCGGTCTCTTTCGTGATCAGCGCAACCGGTTGCAGGTACCCATCAATACGTTCGCCGATGAAATTGAACGTAGAATAATAACGTATGTCCAGCAGTATATCCGGTATAGCTTCGCTGATATTGACAAACCCTTCTGAATTATCTGAAAGCATTGTTTTTGCCCCTTATGCAGCAATATATACGCAATTAAAATTATAGATGCACATAACAATACAGACCCTGGTTATTTTTCCGGAAGCGTACGGTACCTTGCCGGTCCAATCTCATACAGATCATTGCCAAGACTATCAATCAGTACGATTGCAGGAAAATCGGCAACCGTAAACCGATGTATTGCCTCAGTGCCCAGGTCCTTATACGCGATGATTTCACTGTTTATAATTCTTCTGGAAATCAGCGCTGCAGTGCCTCCGACCGCACCAAAGTATACGGCACCGTTATGCTTCATTGCTGAAATCACTTCTGGACTGCGTTTCCCCTTGCCAATCATTCCCAGCAGTCCCGCGTCCAGGAGTGCCGGCGTATAGCTGTCCATTCGCCCGCTTGTAGTAGGGCCTGCAGGACCAACAGCATGTCCAGGTGATGCCGGTGCCGGTCCAGCATAGTAGATTATCTGTCCTCGCAGATCAAACGGCAGTGTTTTGCCTTCCCTGATGCACGCTGCAAGGCGTTTGTGCGCAGCATCCCGCGCAGTGTATATAATACCGAAAAGGCGGACTTCATCCCCCGCCCTCAATGTTTTCAACTGCTCCCGGCACAGCGGCAGATCAATTCGGATCATACCCATTTTATTCCCCTTACAGCACCGCATGCGAATGACGTGCGGCATGACAGCAGATATTGACAGCTACTGGCATTCCGGCAATATGCGTCGGTGCTGTTTCAATATTAACCGTCAGCGCAGTACAGTTTCCACCGACCCCTGCCGGTCCGATACCCAGAGTATTAATATGTTGAAGGATCTTCTGTTCCAATGTACGGTAACGCGGATCAGCATTCCAGGTATTCAGAGGACGCGCTGTCATGCGTTTTGCCATGATAGCAGCACTTTCCATCGTCCCGCCGATTCCGATCCCTATAATCAGGGGCGGGCATGCGTTAGCGCCTTTACTCTGCACTGTTTCGGCAACAAAATCGATCACTCCCGCTTCACCAGCTGCAGGTGCCAGCATCCTGACAGCGGATGCGTTCTCACTGCCAAATCCCTTGGGAATTACCATTATTTCTATATTTTCTCCCGGCACAATCCGCATATGCACGACAGGAGGCGTATTATCCTGCGTATTCAGTCTGTCGTAAAGAGGATCGCTTACCATGCTTTTACGCAGATACCCTTCGGTATATGCTCTGCGCACAGCGTCGCAGAGCACTTCATTCAAGTCACCGCCGAGAATATGCACGTCCTGGCCGATGTCCATGAATATTACACAAATGCCTGTATCCTGGCATATGGCTATATGTTCACTGTCGGCAATCCGGTCGTTTTCGAGAATCTGATCCAAAATGCTGCGTCCAAGCGGGGAACTTTCTATTTCTCGCGCTTCCTGCAATGCCAGCAGCACGTCATCTCCAATTTCATAGCTGGCTTTCAGTATAAGGTCATAAACCGTTTTACCAATCTTATCTGCTTCAATCTCCCGCATTGTTCTTCTCCATACGTGACTGATATGCCTCGTCGATCGCCCTTGCTGCCTGCCTTCCGGCACCCATTGCAAGAATGACAGTCGCTGCGCCGGTAACTGCGTCACCACCGGCATAAACAGATTCACGCGACGTTTTTCCTGTTTCTTCCTCAGCAATGATACCGCCCCAGCGCTGCGTCTCAAGGCCATTCGTCGTATCACGGATCAGAGGATTGGGTGAAGTGCCCAATGCCATAATCACGCAGTCTGCCTCAATATCATGCTCGCTGCCAGGCACTTCCACAGGCCGTCTGCGCCCGCTGGCGTCCGGTTCACCCAGCTCCATGCGTAAACAACGGAGTCCACATGCTGCACCTCTCTCATCACGAAGCACTTCTGTCGGATTTGTCAGGAACCGGAAGATAATCCCCTCTTCCATCGCATGCTCGACTTCTTCAGCGCGTGCGGGCAGCTCGGCCCTTGTCCTGCGGTAAACAATCGTGACATCAGCGCCCAAGCGTTTCGCGCATCGCGCCGCATCCATTGCCACATTCCCGCCGCCAACAACAGCTACACGTTGCCCGCGCTGTACAGGCGTATCGCTGTTTTCCTTTGCTGCGTGCATCAGATTGATTCGCGTCAGGAACTCGTTCGCGGAGTAAACTCCCATAGCGCCCTCTCCGGGAATGCCCATGAATTTGGGCAGTCCGGCGCCTGTGCCAAGAAAGACCGCTTCATAGCCCTGCTGCAGCAGTTCATCAACGGTGATCGAGCGTCCTATGACTACGTTCGTACGGATTTCCACTCCCTGCGCTTTCAGCGCATCGATCTCGCGCTGTACGATTGACTTAGGCAGACGGAATTCAGGTATTCCATAAACTAGCACACCGCCAGCCTGATGCAGTGCCTCAAACACTGTTACACGCCACCCGCGGCGCACGAGCTCGCCCGCGCATGCCAAGCCCGCAGGCCCGCTGCCGACTACAGCCACGGCCGGTTTATCCTTCTTCTCAGGAGCTTTCAATGTTTCCTGTACATTGACACTATGCATGTCTGCAACATATCGTTCCAAACGGCCGATGGCTACCGGCTCGCCCTTGATTCCGCGTACACATAGTTTTTCACATTGGTTTTCCTGGGGACACACGCGGCCGCAGACAGCGGGAAGTGCATTTGTCTCAATGATCTTCCTATATGCTCCTTCCGTATCACCGGACGCAAGAAGACGAATGAATGCAGGGATCTGCACCTGTACAGGGCATCCGGAAACACATGGCATGTTCCGGCAGTTCAGACAGCGCTGCGCTTCCGCAGCCGCCTGCTCCGGTGTATAGCCTAATGCGACCTCTTCATAATTGAAGATTCGCTTTTCAGGAGCCTGTACCGGCATTTGCTGGCGCTTAAGATCCATATTGGGCATATATCAGCAGCCCCCTTTCAGCAAATTGCATACATGTTCGTCTGCAAGACGTTCCTGTGCCTTGTACGCGCTGCTTCGTGCGATTGCTTCATCAAAGTCTACTTCATGTCCGTCAAAATCCGGCCCGTCAATACAAGCAAACCTCATCTTTCCGCCCACTGTCAGGCGACAGCAGCCGCACATCCCTGTACCATCGATCATAATCGGGTTCATACTGACGATCGTCTTTATCCCAAACTGTTTCGTGAGCAGGCTGACATACTTCATCATTGGGAGCGGTCCGATGGCAATCACTTCATCATACTTGTCCCCGTTTCCAAGCAAGCAGCGCAGCACATCGGTAACCAAACCTTTTTCACCGTATGTTCCGTCATCACTCACACGAAAAAGCCGGCTGCTTTCAGCGGAGAATTCATCGTCTAGGATTGCCAGGCTACTGCTTCGGAATCCAATCACCGTATCCACCCAGACTCCCTGCGCATGTAGCTTTTTGACTACCGGATACGCGATAGCACAGCCTACACCGCCGCCGATCACCGCAACACGCTGAAGGCCTTCAGTTACAGTAGCGCGTCCGAGCGGTCCAACAAAATCCAGGATCGTATCCCCCTGCTTCAGCTGATCAAGCATCCGTGTTGTTGCACCTACGATCTGATAAATAATCGTTATCGTTCCGCGTTCGCGGTTAAAATCAGCTATTGTCAGCGGGATCCGCTCTCCTTCTTCACGAACACGCAGAATGATAAACTGCCCCGGTTCCGCTTTCGCGGCGATCAGCGGGGCGTCAATAATCATGCGCGCTACGTTTTCATTCAGGTGTGATTTTTCAAGGATCTGATTCATCGTGCACTCCTTCTTATGAGACGTTCCAGTTCATGCGTTGCAGCAGTCTGCTATAAAACTCCGCTTCACGTGTTCGTACTAAAGCTATGCGCTGTTCTCCGGCACTGAATTTTGCCGTGCCTGTCAGCGCCAGGCGTACTTTTTCCTCTCCGTCTGCTGTCAGATATGGTTTTTCATCGATTCCTTCATAAGCAGGCATTGCCCACTTAACCTCAACAGTATCCCTCGCAGAAATGACAAGCGGCGCGGCAGATAGTGTCTGCGGACAAATCGGTGTCAACGCAAGCAATTCCATTTCAGGCATCAGGACAGGTCCTCCAGCTGAAAGATTATAAGCTGTCGATCCTGATGCAGTACTGATGATTAAGCCATCACCACGATATTTCATGGCAGTCGTGCCGTTTACGGATATTTCAAACCGCAGCGCATGCGTACATGCACCGCGATGGAAAATGATTTCATTTAGGGCAGACAGTTTGGGAATGCTTTCGATCATACCACATAGCTGTGTACGTTTTTCGAGGCGATAATCCCCCTGCAGGATCTTTCTGAGAGCGCCGGGAGCTTCTTCCTTTTCACAGTCGCTCAGATATCCCAGATGCCCGCAATTCACGACCCAGAATGGTTTCGCCAGTCCTTGCAGCGCCCGTACTGCGCGAAGAAGCGTTCCATCTCCACCTAACACTGCCACAATATCTGTCTCTTGGGAAGACGCCGGGTTGCAAACAAACGCACCGCATTCATGCAGCTGTACAAGCAATCTCTTTTCCAATACCTGCGCCGCTTCGCTGGCCTTATTCGGATACATTAAAAAACGCATAAAACTGCCCTCCGTACAGTTCCATGATAGTATCCTTTGCTCTTTGCGTCAATCATTTTACCATATATATGCACAAAAAAAACGGCGGTTGCAAAAGCAGCCGCCATTAATCAGAGATTAAGCTTTGCCGTTGCAACCGAGCACATCAACAATCTTATGTTCTACCATTGCCTGGATAGCGGCACGCGCATCGGTCAGGTACTGACGCGGATCAAAGTGATCGGGATGCTCATTGAAATGCTTGCGGACACTGGCAGTAAAGGCAAGGCGCAGGTCACTGTCGATATTGATCTTGCAGACGGCCATGGATGCGGCTTTGCGCAGCTGTTCCTCAGGAATACCAACAGCATCCGGCAGAGCACCGCCGTTCTCATTGATGATCTTCACAAATTCCTGCGGCACCGAGGAAGCGCCATGCAGAACGATCGGGAAACCGGGCAGTTTCTCGGAAACCTTCTCAAGAATGTCAAAGCGCAGCGGCGGAGGAATCAGGATACCATCGGCATTGCGTGTGCACTGGGCAGGAGTGAACTTATAAGCTCCATGGCTGGTGCCGATTGCAATAGCCAGGCTATCGCAGCCGGTCGCCGTTACAAACTCGATTACTTCTTCAGGGCGCGTATAGCTGCTGTCTTCTGCAGCAACTTTCACGTCATCTTCAACGCCTGCCAAGCAGCCGAGTTCGGCTTCGACGGTCACGTTGTATTTGTGAGCATATTCGACGACCTTGCGGGTCTCTTCGATGTTCTGCTCAAAGGGCAGGCTGCTCTTATCGATCATAACGCTGGTGAAACCGCCGTCGATGCATGCCTTGCAGGTTTCGAAATCCGGGCCATGATCAAGATGCAGTGCGATAGGCAGATTCGTGGTGGCTTCAGCCGCCTCAACCAGTTTAACCAGATAAGTATGGTTCGCATAAGCACGGGCACCCTTACTGACCTGCAGAATCAGGGGAGCGTGTTGGGCCTTGCCGGCTTCGACGATACCCTGGATGATCTCCATATTGTTCACGTTGAATGCGCCGATGGCGTATCCACCCTCGTAGGCTTTTTTGAACATTTCACGAGTGTTAACAAGCGGCATATCAATGATCCTCCTTCTACGGTTTGACACACAGTCATGGGAATTATACCATTGCGTACTGGTTTACGCAATTATTTTTTCTTTTGAGAAGAATTGTTTCCGGGATCATTTTCTTTCTTCAGCGTGTCCCCTTCATCTCCTCGTGCATAGCTTGCGGAAAGGACATTCACCCTGCTCAGCGTCTTTTCTTTAGTGGAACGTGACGTAACATATGTAATTTCATTATCATCCATACGCACGATTGTCACTGTCATCTTTTTCATTTTGCCGTCTATCTCAGCAATAATGGCAATCTTCTGTTCACGTTCGAGCGAATATTGCAAAAAACGTTCAAGCATCAGTCCGTCACCACCTGGTAAATCCGCATATTGCCGTTATCGCTTTCAAAAATGCATGGATAACGCGATGCAATCGCATCTTCATTAATCGTGAGGCTAGATGTCTCATACTCGCCAATTAAAATATAATCAACGTTGTAGCGGTTCAGCACCTCCTCATTAGCTTCGGGGTCTGCATAGAAAGCGCGGATATCTGATTCCCGGGGTCTCAAGTCATATCCATGGAAGGAAAGCCAGAGCGCAGGTCCGCACACGATATTGCGCCCTGCCAGGGCAGACACGGGATTGATGTGCTGAGTCCAGCAGATGAAAGTGCTATGTTCGGGCGTATTCTCCTCAACATACTCGGCGGTCTGAACATCTGCATACGAGAACATTTGAT
>JAEEGF012003612.1_pt1 | contig 11220 bp, 9 predicted proteins | sample 9134171 | NCBI WGS metagenome assembly JAEEGF01 (sample SAMN16246542, study PRJNA631951) | gut metagenome | biome: gut microbiome; feature: rumen; material: AP-attached | host: Bos | place: Iran: Karaj | collected 2018-10
AATTATATTTATACAAGACCAAAATATCTTTCAATTACTGCTTAACTTACAGGACTTTCAAACAAAAGATATTTTTAAAGTTGTTTCGAAAACGAATTTTTAAGGACTCAAAGATACAATAACAAACTTACTCTGGTTATGTTTGATATAGACTATTTTAAATCAGTGAACGATACATATGGACACCAGTGTGGCGATTATGTGCTGAAACAGATTGCAAATGCTGCACTTCAGACCTTCAGAAAAACAGATACAGTTTTTCGTTTCGGAGGAGAAGAATTTGTGGTTATCTTAACTGAAACAGATATTGATCAGGCAAGTATACCTCTTGAAAGGTTCCGAAAAACCGTTGAAACTCTTGCTCCTGTTTTTGAAAATAAAACGATTGATATTACGGTAAGTATAGGAGCATGTCAGTACAACGACAGTTTTAAAACAAAAGAAGAATTTTTGCAGAAAACAGACGAAGCGCTTTATGAAGCAAAAAATTCCGGCCGAAATAAAACGGTATTCTATAAAAATTAGTAATTGCCCGTGATTTTTAAAATGTTTTGGAATTTTAACCAACCGGTAACAACGTGTTGTACGTTGTCAATTCTTATTATGCTTGCATTTGGGGTTACTCCCGGTTTTACCCAGTTCGCAGAATTTGGTAAACCTCCGGCTTGTTCACCTGTTTTTACCTGAACTTTACTCAAAAACAGATTGCCGATTGAAAGTGATTTAAATAAAAGTCTTTTAAATTGCTTATTTTCAGCACAAAAATAAATTGAGGCAAGTCCTTCCATAATAGAACCAAGACTGCAGGGTCTGACATTGTCTTTGAAGGCACCATAGTAGCTGTTGTTTTTGTTTGTAATCTGATTACTCATCATAGGTATTGCCATTTGTTCGGCATAACTTCTTAATATCCCTTTTTCTTCATCATTCACCAATTTATTTTTAAATAATTTTTCAATAGCCAATGCAGCCCAGGAATCAAACGGTATATCAAGTTCTAATTTTTTTCCTGTTTTTGCAAGATAGAAAATAGCTTTTTTTGCTGCCTCCAGCCATTTTTCCTGCGGGTCTGTTTCATATAGATAAATAAGTCCTGCTGCTGCTTCTCCCGTATAGAAGACGGCTTCGGCATCTTTATTTATTTTCTTTTTATCAAAATCATAGTATGCGTAAAAATCACCCTCAGGGCTTTGCATAGACAATAAAAATTCGCCCAAACCCTGCAAAATTTCTAATTCAATTTTGCCCTCAGCATGTAGATTTGACAGGGCACACAAAGCCACACCGGCAGCACCGGATTTTGCAATTTTTATTCTCAGTTGTTCTTCTTCCGGAACGGATATTACAACATATTTTCCTTTGCTGCCAAATTTTTTGACATATTTATCAATAAAATATTTTGAAGCTGTAAATCGTTCCTCTTTATATTTATCACTTAATCCGTATTTTTCATACATATACATTGAATACAGAACACCTGCGTGACGCAGGGAATTATATAGGTCATCTTCTATAACAATTTCAGGATCAATATGTTTTCTGTATTGAAAACGGCCGTTTTCGTGTATATTTCTGCCAATATATTCCATAGAAGTTGCAATTTCTGTGTAATAGGGTAAATCAACAGTATTTTCGTGAGTATGCTTTTGGGCGTCTTTGTATAAAAAAGCTACATATACAAGAACAATACTCACAAATATTACGGGAATATATGTTGATGGTGCTGATATATCAAACATAAAACAATTATATCAAACTATCATAAAATAATAATAAAGCATTTGTATGATTTTTAATTATTATTTTAACCCAGAATCTCTTTTTCCAGCTCAGCAATAATATTTTTTGCGGCAGATTGGTTTTTGAGATTTAGCTTTTCCAACACTTTTTCACGCTTGTTCTTTAATTTATCCTTACCCTTAATAAGAACATCATTTAAGACCTTCTCAAGCTGCTTTTTATTATATACCTGATAGTAGTTTTTCATTATTTTGGTATTGGTAGCCGTGAAAGGTTCTGAATCTTTGTTGCGCATTTGAATAACCGGCTGCATTGTTGGTAAGTACTCGGTCAAAAAGGAACCGCAATCGGTAATCAGACATCTGGAATTTTTGAAAATATCAAAATATCCGCCATCCAAATATTTTGTTCCTATTTTTTCCCATTCTTTAATATATTTTTCGGTTTCTTTTTCGCTCATAATTTTATTGTTAATTACAGCCAGTTCAAATCTTGGATGTGGTTTAAACACCCATTTAAATTCGGGGTGTTTTTTAGCCCATTCAAGAATATATTTACCGTTCCAGCGAAAAGTTCCGTATTTTAAAGAATCTTTTTCAAAGGAATGGTGAGGAGCGTAAATAACATACTCATGTTTGTAATCCTCCGGTTTGTAGTCCTTGTAGGTATCCAGTTTGGGATGACCAACAATTTTCATATTATGTTTTTTATGTCCGAAAAATTTGGAAAATTCTTTTGCTTGTCCTTCGTTAAACAGGAAATGTCGCCACATCGGAAGATAAAAAGTAGTAATATGTTTGCCCAAAGAGGTTATGGCATCTTCTATTGCGTATGAACAATAACACGTAAGAGCAAAGTTTGAGGTATGTTCAACCTCTTGAACACCGTATAAATCCCAAGATTGCTGGAAAAATACTATATCGGGGGCAAAGTTCGCTAAATCTATTGGAAGTTGTGTCTTGTCATCCCAACCCTTTTGAACGTTATCTGCAACACTTTTATAGAAATTAAATACATCATTAAAACCCTGCCTGTGTGTGGTTTGCTGCAAAGTTGTTACAATTATTTGCGGCTCAAAATACGGACTTTCTTTTAATTCTTTGTATAAACTGTCCATATTCCATTTTGAAGATTCCGAAACCAAGAAACAAACCTTGATTTTTTCATTGTTTTTAACTTTTTTTCTAAGACGGTTTATTATTGTTTTATATTTTTTACAATATTCAGGATACGTTTTTTTATAAAATTTCTTACAATCTGATTTGTAGTTAAAAGCAGTTTTCTTTTTTATCTTTATACCAAAAATGGTAATAATGGTACATTTTTTTGTACCTTTTTTCTTTTTGCGAACGGAATAAATTTCTTTAAGAAAACGGAAAAAGGCCTGTTTTCTGTACGAATATTTAATAACCTTTTTAATACGCTTATATTTTATGTAGTCTTTTAAATTTTTCAAGTCATAGAATTTTGATAATTCAGTATAAAGTGTCCGCATTTCTTTATAATAAGCAGGTCTGATTTTGGGACAGAACTTAACTAATTTTTTATACCAATAGTCTGTTGCTCTGATACACCAGATAGCATATGCTTTTTTTATGTTATCGTCTGAATCTGATAATAGTTGCATTGCATATTTTTTTGCTTCAAAATAATGTCGAAAATTTTGTATATCATAGGTTGAACCAAGGCTCTTTTCTTGAGGATCAATTTGCCTGTAATTATAAAGGGTGCTCTCAATAATGGACAAGGTTTTGGCATATTTATACAATAAAGTAATAAATACTGCATCTTCACCAATTCTAAAATCATTGAATCTGATATTATATCTTCTTAAAAAATCAGCATTATATATATACACAACGGTAAATACAGCCCTGATAAAGTCATTATCCAGATTTTTTATTTCAACAACACCGTTTTCATCAGCATATTTAAAGAAGGCCCTTAACAGATAATCCGAACGTTTGGAGAGATCTTTTTCTTGAAAGTATCGATTAAAACCATATAAACACATATCGGTATTGACCTTGGAAATTTTATTATATGCCTGTTCGCAAGCATTCAGTTCAAACCAGTCATCAGGGTCAAGAAACATTATGTATTCACCTTTTGCAATATCTAATCCGCGGTTTCTTGCAAGCCCCTGCCCTTGATTTTTTTCCTGTCTTAAAACGATAATTCTGTTATCTTTTGTTGCGTATTCTTGCAATATTTGTAAGGAATTGTCAGTTGAACAATCGTCAATACAAATTATTTCAATATCTTTTAGTGTCTGGTTTATCATATTATCAAGACACTGAGTTAAATATTCTTCAACGTTATATACGGGTATAATAACTGATACTTTAGTCATTCTTTTTTCCTTTTTTGTGATGGTGTTTTATTTTTATTCCAAGAACAGTGATAGTTTTGTATGAATTAATATCTTCAATACAAAAAATCTTTCGCAGAAAAGTTTTAAGTTTTGATGTTTTTGGCTGTGTCATAAATGGCAATAGGTCGAACCTCTTTTTCTTAATCAATTTTACGATTCTGTTTTTGAGAATTTTGTTATCTATTGACCGTATAAGTTTCCTTATCTCCTTCATTGCAAGTTGTTTATCGTATGAAAATTTATATGCACTCGGGATTACTCTATCTAAAAGCATATTCAGAAACTCGGTATGACTTTCTAGTGCATTATGTTGTTCATAATAATCATATACATCCTTAAATATCTTCAGAAAATACAGCTTGTGGTTTGATTTTTTGCTGTAATATTGCTGAGCGGTAACGGAACTTTTACGCTGGATATAGTTATAAAGAAGTTTATCTGAGAAATACACCTTTTTACAAAACAGTAAGTATTTTGCAAAAAATGCTTCATCTTCATAATATCGAATATTCGGAAATTTTATTTGATTTTCTTTAATTATGGAAGTTTTGAAAATTTTGTTGCAGGGAGTGCAGGTTGTATCATTGTACAATTTGCAATCCCAATCATAAAGTCCGGTAAATTTTATTGCGTGATATGCCTTTGCATTATTTAATCTTGTGAGATTCGGTCTTTTTTCTTCGGGAATTATATTCATTCCCCAGGTTACATAATCAGCACCTGTTTCGGTAATTGTATTATAGGCATATTCGTACGTGTCGGGTTCAATCCAGTCGTCAGGGTCAACAAAACTCACATATTCGCTTTCTGCAACATCTATTCCAAGATTTCTTGCGGCGCCTTGTCCTTGGTTTTCCTGGGTTAAAACTTTTATGCGCGGATCTTTTTGGGCATATGCCTTTAATATTTCTAAGGAATTATCCGTTGAGCCGTCATCAATACAGATTATCTCAATATCCTTCAAGGTCTGGTGGATTACGCTGTCCAGACACTTTGTCAGATATTTTTTCATATTATAAATGGGGATAATTATGCTGACTTTAGACAATTATGTGCTTCCTTTATTTTTCATGTGGAATCCGTTCCAATATTAGAACAATAATAACTAACATGCAAGACAGGAATTTAGAAATAAGAAAATGGGATTGTTGCATTTACCACAAAATTTTTATAAAAATTTTTAGATAGTTATATATTGTATTTTTTAATTTTTGTTTCTCTTTGTAACTTGATTATTTTTTATTAACTGAAATAATGTATAAACAGTCGTATGTGTATCCTGCTGTTCTTGTATGAGAACAATATGTTCTTATATTAGAACGATAATTATTAATATGCAAGACAAAAAATTATATTTTCGTAAAGTTTTAGCAAAAGTTGTGCGTGACTACAGACTAAAAAGCGGAAAATCTATAAGTAAAATCTCTAATGAAATCGACTTAACAAAGTCAGTCTGGCACGAGATAGAGCTGGCAAACAGAGATCCTCAACTTTCAACAATATGGAGAATCGCTGAGGGTTTAAATATGCCTTTGTCAAAAATTATTAATGAGGTGGAAAAGGATGTTGCGAAAGATAATTTCCTTGAATGTTAGGTAAAATATTTAAAACAGAAATTAAAAATAAACATATGGTATGTTGCATTTACCCCCGGACTTTGATAAAATTTTTTTGTCAAATAAGGTTTATATTAAAACCTGCAAGGCAATGTTAATTTAAAGGAGAGATAATGGAAAAAGAACGTATTATTACAATAGTGGGAATAATAATCATAATAGCTTGCTGTGTAAGCATATTCAATAACATAAAATATCAAATGTCTGTCTCAAAAGATTACAATCTGAATATGAAATATTTTAAATCTTTAGCTGCCTGTAAACCGGTAAAGGTTTATATTGAAGATGAAGATTCAACAAAAGAGGTTGTTGGTAAGGCGCAATATACCTGCGGAATTATCGAAGACGGCAAAAGATGCAACTTCCCAATGAACATTATGCCGCGACTTTCAAACGTAAGTAAAAAACTTATGAGAGCTGCCGAAAGAGGTGACATTTCAACCGCATCACAATTTGATTCCGACATGGTATGGATACAGGATATGTATTCTAAGTATTGTCAGAAATAAAAATAATATTTATATAAAAACCGCTTTGGAGTTGTCCGAAGCGGTTTTTATTTGTATTGTTACCTTGAATTCGTTTCAATTATACGGAAGCCAATTCTTTGCTTCTTTCAAGTTTAAGAGTAATTGTTGTGATGTCACAAACAGAACTTGGACCAAAGTATTGGATAGCACCCGGGAACAGGTATCTGTCATTCATAGCCCAATCTTCACGGTTGTCTTGTAACTGTTTAAATACAGGACCGTCAAGTTTTACAAGCGCTTTTTGAATAACGGGTTTCATTTCACCGTGGCGTTTTTCCATATTCATCATCATAGTAAGAGGAATACCGCCTGCAATCCATTCAGAAGCCGGTTTTGTGAGATTTCTTACAGATGATAAATAGCCGGTCAAACCAAAGTTGATAAGTGCAAATGCATTGTAACCCAATGAATAACAATAATCTGCATCAAAGTTTGATGGGAATGCACAACGTCCTTCATAACCGAAGAAGTGAGATTGTGCTGAGAATTTGCCTACATATTGACCCTGTGATTTCAATTCGGAAAGTCTTGAAGAAATCATTTCAATAAGCAGTTTTTCTGTTTCAATCTTAGAAACCTGAACATTTCCGTGCGGGTCACGGTCTGCAAGAAGCTGTGCTTTAATTCCTGCCGGAAGTGAACTGTAAACAGATGCGTTGCTGTCGTCTAATCTTCTTTCCACAATAGCGAATTTGTCGTGCATACTTGTTGCACCCAAAAAGCTCGGGTCTGTTTCAAGCTCAGCCATAATATCATTCAGGTTTGAAATCATTGATTTCATTTCGGGTATAAATTCAATCAACCCTTCTGGAACGATTGCTATACCGAAATTTTTACCTGCGGCTGCACGTTTTACAATGATGTCAGACATATAGCTTACGATAGAATCCAAAGATAATTGTTTTTCTTCTACTTCTTCAGAAATTAAGGTAATGTTTGGTTGAGTTTGAAGTGCAGCTTCTAACGCAACGTGAGAAGCGCTTCTTCCCATAATTTTAACGAAGTGCCAGTATTTTTTAGCGGAATTTGCATCTCTTTCGATGTTTCCAATGAGTTCTGCATATGTTTTTGTTGCGGTATCAAAACCGAAAGAAATCTCAATCTGGTCGTTTTTCAGGTCGCCGTCAATAGTTTTCGGACAGCCGATAACCTGTATACCACAATTATTTTTAACAAACCATTCAGCCAAAAGTGCTGCGTTGGTGTTCGAATCGTCACCGCCGATAATTACAACGGCAGAAATACCTAATTTTTGGCAAACTTTTAAAGATTCTTGGAATTGATCTTCTGTTTCAAGTTTTGTTCTGCCTGAACCTATGATATCAAAACCGCCGGTGTTTCTGTAAGCATCGATAAATTCGTCGGTAAATTCAACGTATTTCCCGTCAATAATACCGGATGGACCACCCAAGAAACCGTACAGTTTGTTTTGCGGATTGGCAGATTTTAAAGCGTCATATAAGCCGGCAATAACGTTGTGTCCGCCGGGTGCCTGACCGCCTGATAGGATAACACCCACATTTCTTACTTCAGAAGAAGATGATGATGAAGATTTAAATGTTACGGTTGGTTTACCGTAGGTGTGTGAAAATAAATTTTTGATTTGCTCTTGATCTCTTACAGATTGAGTTGGAGCGCCTTCAACCATTTCCAGTGAGTTTACGCCGTTTTGTAAACTTGAGGGGAGTTTTGGCTGATATTTTAATCTTTCAATTTGTAATGGTGAAAGTTTTGTCATATTAAGTTCCCTTTCTTTTTATAACCTCAAATACAATATTATTTTATAACAAACAGGGGTAAATGCAAAAAGGTGTCGGGTAATTGCCTGATTATACGAAATAGTTTAATATAACCTTATGGGTCAAAATTTTATAAAGCAGTATAAAAAAACTATTTTAGTATCAGTTTTTCTGATTTTATTTTTAGTGATAACCATTCCGCTTGGAAAATGGTTAAAGTTTCACAATCCCAAAATGACTTTGTATGAATATAACGAAGCAGATGTAAACGCACAACCTGTACAAAAGATGTACAAGTATGAGCTTTCACAGTCCAAAATCTTTGAGTATAAATCCCTGTACAAAAATATAACAGCCCGGATAACGCCTGTTGCATATTACAAAATTCAGGGTTTAGTAGTTGCACATAATACATACTTCCCGTTAAAAACCGGCTTTGATTATGTTGCTCTGTATGATATCGGTCTTGTATGGGATAAATTGGCACAAGGTGATTTTTTCAAAAATAATTGTAAAGCACAAAGCGAACAGTTTATTGAAGAGGAATCATTTTTTCAGGAATCAGGAGTAAGAGGATTGTTTGCGAGCTGTACTAACCACGATGAAACATTAAAGCAAATAGGGTACACCTGGATGGATTTTGATTCACACATATCCCACACACATATAATTCCTGCAAATGTCAATATAATGGCGGCTTTAAATACTATAAAAAATTACGACAAAGTTGAATTGGAAGGCGAAATTGTCAATGTAAAAGTCAGGGGACACGAGCATATATCAAGTCTTGAAAGGAATGATGATAACGGAAGTGCACAAGGCGGAGGTGCCTGCGAAATTATGTATGTCACAAGAGTAAAAGTTGGACACAAAATTTATCAATAGATTTTCATGTAAACATATATTAACCGAAAATTTTTCATATTATTTCCGATTGTAAAGCGGATTTGAAAAGTTCAATCCAGAGGTTGATTTTTTTATTTTTTTCTCATTTTTAAAAATGAAAAGTGTTGATTTTACACGATTTTAGCCCTACCGCAGATGTAAAGTTTTGTTAAAATTACTACAAAAATAGTAAACAATCATGGAAAAATGACCGTTACATGTATTATAATATATATAGAAGACATACAAACCAAAAATTGCGAGTAATAGCCGACAGATATTTTGATATAATCAAAATAGAAAGGCAGTAAATATATGAGCAATATACAATTTCAAAACGATTTAGACAAATTGGTTGAAATTCTGCCCGAAAGAATTAGAGGCCAGCTGGATTTTTCAGCGATGGAAGATGCCATTGAAATAGTTATTGACCTCGGCAGAGTACCCGAAATAAGACATGCGGACGGAAGGATTGAGTATGTTGGGAATGTTGATGTTACTCTTGAAGATATAGAATACATAACCTCTCAGGTTCAGGAATTTACAACAGATAACAGATCAGGTATTCCCGGAACATTACACAGAATCAGTGCAATAAGAAACAGGCAGGGAAAAGTCGTCGGGTTGACATGCCGTATCGGGCGTGTTGTTACGGGTACAATTTCCTGCATAAAAGATATTTGTTTACAGAATAAAAGCATTTTATTCTTAGGCCCTCCGGGCGTTGGTAAAACAACAAAACTGAGAGAAATCTCACGGCTTGTTGCTGATGAACTTGGCAAACGAGTTGTAATTGTTGATACCTCAAACGAAATTGCCGGTGATGGCGACACTCCGCATCCGGCTGTCGGGCATGCAAGAAGGATGCAGGTAAGACAACCGGAATATCAAAAAGATATTATGATTGAAGCGGTTGAAAATCACACACCTGAAGTTATTGTTGTTGACGAAATCGGAACGGAAGCCGAAGCGCAAGCCGCAAGAACGATTGCAGAACGTGGTGTTATGCTTATTGCAACCGCTCATGGTAACAGTCTGGAAAGTCTTATTAAGAACCCGACGCTGTCAGACCTGGTTGGTGGTATTCAATCGGTTACTTTGGGTGATGATGAAGCGAAACGCCGTTCTTCACAAAAAACCGTGTTGGAACGTGAAAAACAACCGACATTTGATATTGTAATTGAGATTTTGGATAGAAATACTTTGGCTGTATATAAAGATACGGCGGAAGCTGTTGATTATATCCTGAGAGGATGGCCGATAAGACCTGAAATCCGCAAGGTTGATAAAGTTTATACCTTCAGTGCATCAACTCCTGCTATCCCGAAAGAGCCGACAGTTCTTGATAAAATCAATTCGCTTGATGAAAAAATTGAGCATCCTGAAAGCTTGAAATTCAGTTTCTCAAGACAGAAATATGTTGAAGAAGTTAAGAAATACAAAAAAATATATTTGTATGCCGTATCAAGGAGTATAGCGGAAAAAGTTATTGAACGTTTGGATCTGAATGCAGAAATTACACGCAATATTGATGATGCGGATATTGTGATTGCCCATAAAAACTTTATAAAAGGCGGTGCAAAAGTCCTGAGTACCGCAGAAGAAAACAGGATTCAGATTTTCTACGTAAAAACAAACTCAATGGCGCAAATCCAAAAAGTTATAAAAGAAGCTTTGGATATTGCTGAACTCAATGAACGCCAAACCTTCTATGATAAAACGGAAAAAGCACTTGATGAGGCAAAAGCAGCTATTGAAAAAGTTTTAGCAGGTGAGGGTGATGTAGAATTAACCCCTCAAAATACCCAAATCAGAAAATTGCAGCATGAACTTGTTGAACAGCACAATCTTGAAAGTAAATCTGTCGGCGAAGGCGAAAGCAGACACCTTCGTATCGTCGGCGGAAAAGATTATAAAAAGCAGGCAGGCGGCTAATAAGACCTGTTTGTGATTACATACCCCTTTGAGCCCCTTCTTAAAGCACGAGGAAACTACGTCATTCCATCAACACTTTTCGAGGGGGTTCGTGTTATACTTAATCTAACGTAAAACTTTTCTTTATTTTTTACCATGTTTGTCATAGAATCTTCTTGAAGATTAGCTTTTAAGGAGAAATTATGAACGAGCTTTTGAAAAAATCAGCGACAGAGCAAAGTAAAGCGTTAAAGAATAAAGAAATTTCCGCAGTAGAACTTACTAATGCGGCTTTTGACAGAATAAATTCATTAGAAGATAAATTAGGTGCATTCAATTCATTAACCAAAGATACGGCACTTGCGACCGCCAAAAAAGTTGATGAAAAAATTGCAAAAGGCGAAGAATTACCTTTATTAGCA
>JAEEGF012281909.1_pt1 | contig 11220 bp, 9 predicted proteins | sample 9134171 | NCBI WGS metagenome assembly JAEEGF01 (sample SAMN16246542, study PRJNA631951) | gut metagenome | biome: gut microbiome; feature: rumen; material: AP-attached | host: Bos | place: Iran: Karaj | collected 2018-10
AGAAGGAGATCGAGGCGGCTATTATCAGTGCGAACGACAAGCTTTTCGATTCTGCTCATGCTTACATCAAGGGCTATGAGAAGGTCAGAAAGAGTCCGCAGGGCGTTAACAGCTTCAACAATGCGCTGGATGTATTTTCAACGGTTACGAAGTATTCGAACGGCGTCAGCGTCTGCACGCAGAAGGTGATCGATGACATCAATGCAGTCAGAGGAAAGAACCAGCCGCTCGACAGAGATATGAAGAATTTCCTCAAGAACTACGGCTCGGAGCGCGCCGCATCTGTTAACCAGAAGAAGGAAAAAGCACCTCAGAAGGAAGCCGGCAAGGCGATGGGAAAGCAGTAAAATAATACTTGACTTGGGGTGTGGAGATGATATTATATTCTTAGAAGGAAACTTCTTGAGAAGCATACTCATAAAAATGCTTTATTTGCCGATGAAGTGGAATCCGCGATGGGAGGCGGTGAACATGGAGGTTTACAAAGGTGGCAACTTACCATAACCCATCTCAGCTTAGGTGAAAGAAAGTTGTTAAATACGAATGAAAGCCCTGCTCTGTTAAGGTGCAGGGCTTTTTTATCTTCAGAGGTAAGAAATTGGATATAGTGTATGAGGCGGCTGCAAAATATGTGGCACTTGAACAATTTGAATATGAGTTTACACTGTCTCAAAACAGAAGAAAGCTGATCGTACGATTGAATTTTGAAGATGGTGATTTCTTTCATTTGTGTGGATTACAGTATTTGAAGGATATTAGTATTCCGCAGAACAGAAGAAAGACACTTGAAAATATATTGATGAAGAAGCGGATCACGGAGGCTGTTTTAGAACAGAGTAATGTATATAGACATCCCAGACCGGATAAGGATATAAAGGGGAGGATCGAGGAACTGAGATTCCTTGAACAATATCTGGATACGGACAATATAATCCGGGTATTTACGCTGAGAAATCAAAGGAATATGAGCTCTTTTATTAATGCTGACTATATTATCGAAAGTCAATTCAGGGAAAGCTCGGATATCGTATACATATTTTTGAAACAAAGGGATGAAAAACCTGATTATTGTGGTGTTGTTTCTTTTTTTAAAAAGGATTCTGCTGTTTATGGCGGCGATATTTTGTATTGGATGCAAAAGAAGAAAACGAGCATTTACACGCAGGAAAGTATAGTACTGCAGAGACATCCGAAATACAAGGAATTTATAAAACAGTAAAGGTTTTGGGATGGTGTTTTGCTTGAACTCCATCCCAAAATATTTTATAATGTAACCTAGGCGTATTATGAATTATAGGTAAGGATGTAGATGCGATGTCGTATACAGCATTATATCGTAAGTGGCGTCCTGACAGCTTTGAGGAGGTCAAGGGTCAGGAGCACATAGTACAGACGCTCAGGAATGAGGTCGTACACAACAGAATAGGACATGCATATCTCTTCTGCGGTACGAGAGGTACCGGTAAGACAACGATAGCCAAGCTGTTCGCGAAGACGGTCAACTGCGAGCATCCGGTGAACGGAAGCCCGTGCGGCGAGTGTGCGAGCTGCCAGGCCATCGCGAGAGGCAATTCCTTCAATGTGATCGAGATAGATGCGGCTTCAAATAACGGAGTCGATAATATAAGACAGATAACTGAGGCGGTCCAGTATGCACCAAGCCAGGGCAAATACCTTGTGTATATCATCGACGAGGTGCATATGCTGTCAGCGGGTGCGTTCAATGCGCTGCTGAAGACTCTGGAGGAGCCGCCGGAATATGTTATATTTATCCTTGCAACGACGGAAGCCAGGAAGGTTCCGGTCACCATCATGTCGAGGTGCCAGAGGTACGATTTCCGGAGGATCAGTATCGATACGATCACCGGAAGACTGGCAGAGCTGATGGAGAGAGAAGGCGTTGCGGCGACCGAGGAGGCACTTCGCTATGTGGCGAGGGCAGCGGACGGTTCGATGCGAGATGCGCTCAGTATTCTCGACCAGTGTATATCCTTCAATCTCGGCGAGGAGTTGACCTTCGATAAGGTGCTCAGGACCATCGGGGCCGTGGATGTGGACGTATTTGTCAGGCTCACCGAGCAGATGGCAGCGGACGACGTGAACGGAATGATGGACACCGTAAATACGGTTGTCTGGCAGGGGCGCGATCTGTCGCAGTTTGTGGCGGATTACATATGGTTTGTGAGAAATATGCTGTTCCTCAAGATCTCACCGGAGACGAAGGACGGCATGGATATAACCGAGGAGACCGCGGAGAGGTTGAAGAAGCTTGGAGAGAGCTTCTCGACGGACACTCTGATGAGGTACCTCGATATACTTGGACAGCTGGCGCAGGAGATCAGGCTTTCGACGATCAAGAGGATCACTCTTGAGATGGCGCTGATCAGAATGGTCAGGCCGCAAATGCAGACGAACAGCGCTGCAATCCTGGGGCGTGTTGAGCAGCTTGAGGCGAAGATAGACGGAAGTCTGGCAGGACGTGTTCAACAGCTTGAAGCAAGAATGAGCAGCGTCGGCGATGAAGTGAGACGCGAGCTGGAGAGGATACCTGCGGGAGCATTCAGCGGAGTACAGAGCGGTTCGGGAGCCGGACAGGATGGTTATGGATCATCTGCCGGACAGAGTGATTCCGGAGACATGCAGAATGACAGAACAGCTGACAATCGATACAGTGATAACACCGATTCTGCAGCAAGCGCGAATTCAGAGTCGAGACTCTATGGCGGAGCCAAGGTTCCGACGAGAGACGAGCTTCTGAGGATGACGGACGAAGAGAAGGCAGTTCTGAGAAGGACCTACACGGTTCCTACGCAGGAGTTGATCGAGAAGATAGCTTCGGACTGGCATAAGGAGGCGGCGGATCTGCCACAGCCTTACTGCGAATTTGCGAAGAAGCTGAAGGTCAGGGCGGCAAAGGGCTGGCTGGTCATCGACAATGACTGGACCGAGTACAGCGACAGCAGGATCAACGTGAACTTCTTCGTAAGAAATCTGAAGCAGATCACGGATGCATTGTCGGACAAATACGGCAGCACGATCGTATTTAACGTAAGACACAAACCGGTGGACGAGAGTTTCTTCAGGAACTCGAAGCCAAGCTTTAAGACGAAAGCTAAGATCGACTTTCCGGTAGACGAGAATTAATAATTATAATTTAAATTATTTCAGGATTCACGTAAAAATATGTCTGTGAAGACGTATTTAGAACAACTGAACGGATATATTTTTACGTGAATCCAATTATAAAGATTATCAGGAGGATTTTTTAAAATGGCAAAGAGAGGCGGATTCGGCGGCGGTATGATGCCGGGCAATATGAACAACCTTATGAAGCAGGCGCAGAAGATGCAGAAGCAGATGGAGGAGACTCAGGCTGCACTTGAAGAGAAGGAGTACGAGGCTTCAGCAGGCGGCGGAGTTGTAACCGTTAAGATCAACGGCAAGAAGGAAGTTACTTCCATCAAGATAGCTGAAGAGGTTGTTGACCCTGAGGACATCGAGACACTTGAAGAGGTTGTTATGGCAGCCGTTAACGAAGCTATCCGTATGCAGGCTGACGATGAGAGAGAGCAGCTTGGCAAGGTTACAGGAGGCTTAGGGGGAGGTTTTCCTTTCTAAATGGATATATACGGAGGAGAAGTCGGAAGACTTATCGAAGCGCTGTCGGGGCTTCCGGGCATTGGGAGCAAATCCGCGCAGAGACTTGCATTTTATATAATCAACATGTCCGAGGAGCGTGCGAAGGCGCTCTCCGACGCAATAATAAATGCAAAGCAGAACATCAAATACTGCAAGACCTGCTGCACCATCACAGACAGGGAAGAGTGCCCTATCTGCTCATCGCCGCAGAGAGATCATAAGCTCATCATGGTGGTTGAAAGCCCGAGAGAGCTGGCGGCATATGAGAGAACAGGAAAATACAACGGAGTGTATCACGTGCTTCACGGCGTGATCAGTCCGGGCGCAGGGATCGGACCTCAGGACATCAGGCTGAAGGAGCTTATGATCAGACTGAGGGAGGACGTGGACGAGCTGATAATCGCCACGAATTCCAGCGTTGAGGGCGAGGCCACGGCGATGTATATCTCGAAGATGGTGAAGCCTGCAGGCATCAAGGTTTCAAGAATTGCCAGCGGCGTGCCGGTTGGCGGCGACCTGGAGTGTATCGACGAGGTTACGCTGATGAGGGCGCTTGATGGACGTACCGAGCTGTAAACATTTTAACAACGACGGATGGTTACAGAAGAAACCGGACAGTATCATGCAGATGATGTATGACAGCAGGGGTATGTAATATGGGATGATGCCGATTGACCGTATTTGACAGGGAGATCGGAGCAAAACATAAAGAGGAGGTAAAAAACATGTTAAGAATAGGAATGCTTACGAGCGGCGGCGACTGCCAGGCGCTCAATGCGACCATGAGAGGTGTTGTAAGGGGTATTAAGACTCTCATCACAGATGAATTCGAGGTTTATGGCTTTATCGACGGCTATAAGGGAATGGTTTACGGCAATTATAAGAAGATGAAATACAACGATTTCACCGGCATCCTGAACAAGGGTGGTACGATCCTTGGTACAAGCAGAATGCCGTTCAAGGAGATCGATATTCCTACGGCTGACGGAATCGACAAGGTTAAGGCTATGAAGGAGAATTACAAGAAGCTCAAGCTTGACGCACTTGTTGTTCTCGGCGGAAACGGTTCGCAGAAAACTGCGAACAGACTTGCTTCTGAGGGGCTGAACGTAGTCGGACTTCCGAAGACCATCGACAATGATATCTGGGGAACTGATGTGACCTTTGGTTTCCAGAGTGCCATCGACGTTGCTACAAGCTATATCGATAATATTTACACGACAGCCGAGTCGCACAGCCGTATTTTCGTTATTGAGGTAATGGGACATAAGGTTGGCTGGATCACGCTGTACGCAGGTATCGCAGGCGGCGTTGACGCTATCCTTCTTCCGGAAATACCTTACGACATCAAGAAGGTTTACAAGGCTATCGAGAAGAATCAGAAGGAAGGCAAGAAGGCCATCATGATCGCAGTTGCTGAGGGCGCCATCCCGAAGGAGGTTGCAAAGCTTCCTAAGAAGGAGAGAAAGGCTGTGCTCGCGAACTCGACTTATCCGTCAGTTGCTTATGAGCTCGCTGACAAGATCCGCGAGAAGTTCGATTCGGACGTTCGTGTGGCTATTCCGGGACATACTCAGAGAGGCGGTTCGCCGGACGCATACGACAAGGTGCTTTCAAGCAGACTTGGTGCGAAGGCAGCAGAGCTTATCAGAGACAAGGATTTCGGCAAGCTTGTTGTAATCAGAAATAACGAGATCATGGCTATTCCTCTTGAGGAATCAGCAGGTAAGCTTAAGACCATCGATCCTAACGATGAGGTAATTAAGAGCGCAAAGGATCTTGGAATCTGCTTCGGAGATTAATCAATTGAAGGTTTTAGAAAAAATATTTACGATAGTCACAGAAGTGCTGCTCTTTGCAGCACTTTTTGTGCTGTCTGCATTTGTGGTCAACCAGGTGATAAACCGGAACGCGGACGATGAGTCGCGGGAGGCCGGCGATCCGATGCTCCCGGAGGTGTGCATATACAGGGACGGAAGGATCATAAATAAGCTGGACGGCTATACAACGAAGCTGAATACGTCGCTTGACAGGTCGGACATCGTGCCGCTTGACGAGGGTAAGAGCCTGTCCGTTATGGTCGAAAATGACTACGAGGGCAGAGTGCGCTACGAGCTCCGTGATATCACCGGCGAGCAGCTGATCGAAAACGGTGATATGGAGAAGGTTGGAACCGTGAACGCCGAGAAGCAGAACGGCTTCATCAGAGTGTCCGGCGTAAATACGGGCGAAGGCGGCAAGGGCGACTGTATTTACAGCATCAGTCTCAGGATGGATATGAAACAGGGTGCGGAGTACTGCTTTGCGGTGCTGCTGGACGTGGACGGTAAAACCGTCAGATATTATACAAGAGTTGTGGGGCTGGAGAGGGATTTTCTCTCGAAAATGCTTGATTATTCGGTTGAATATAACGATATGATATTTCCGTCGACCAGCAAGGACGCCGGCGGCGAGGAGCAGCAGTATGAGACACTTGAGGAGACTGTTGCGAAGAACGAGGCGGGCGAGCTTCCGGACAAAAAGACGTTGTGGGGCAGCATCAATCCGATCCTTGTGACAACTATCGTTCCGAGGGTGAAGGAGGTTTCGGCGACGAGCGCGCTGATCGAGCTGAAGTATGTTGTCGAGTCGGACGACACCGGAAATGTCATCGAATACGGAATAGACGATTATCTCTATCTTGCCTACGACAACAGCACGGATACTGTGTCGCTGACGAAGAATGTGAGATACATCGATGAGATATTTACGTCGGAGAGCATACCGCTTGGCGACAAGGGCGAGCACGAGTTCAGGACGGACCGCAGCACCTGCAAATGGTCCGAGAACGAGGAGATGGGCGTTTTCACCGAGGCCGGCGAGCTGTGGTTCTACGATAGAAAGAAGGGAACGGCTGCGAGGCTGTACGGCAGCGGCAGCAGGAACCGGGAGGAGGATTTCTGCTATTTCTGTCCGGTGAGTCCGCATATTATTTCTGTTAATGATGAGGGTGTGCTTTACTTCTCAGTGGCCGGAAGGCAGAATTACGGAAGGCTCGAGGGCAGGAACGGCATCGCACTGTACTGCTACGATGCGAAGAAGACAGAGCTGTCCATACTTTTCTTCGTGGAGACGTCGGACTGCTATGAGGCGCTGGGGCTCGGGGCCGAGAGGTTCAACTGGTACGACCCGGAGAAGCACGAGTTTTATGTAGTGCTGGATGAGGCGCTGCAGGTCTATAATATTTCGAATGGAAACGTGACGCAGATCTCGGCGAAAATGCCGGAGGATATGATATTTGCGTCGGAGAACGGGGAGTGCGTGGCATTTCCGGATACCGCCGAGGCGACGGGCGCGGACGAGATCACGCTGATGAACATGGCGGACATGGGCGAATACCACTTTAGTCACGAGGGCAGGAAGCTCAGCATCATCGGCTTCAAGGACGAGGTGCTGGTGTACGGCGCCGCGAAGCCGGAGAATATACGCGTGGGCAGCGACGGGCAGCCGAACTTCATGTTTTCCGAGGTTTACATCGTGGATAAGAGCGGCGAGTGCGTGCGCGAATATAAGAAGAACGGTCTTCTGGTGAGTGAGGTTGAGCTGACGTCGAACGACCTCAGGCTTGTGAGAGTCAGCGGGATTGCGGGCAAATACGACCCTGCGCCGGAGGATCACCTGATCTATAAGACCGAGGAGCCGGAGGAGGACATCACGCTGCCGAACCTGCTGTACCAGAGGAGCAGGCTGACGGAAATGATCGTCCGCGAGAGGGCTGAAGGTTTTGTGACCGCGACGAGCAAGCCGGCTGTGAAGAGCGGCAGGGTATTTGTTTATTCGGATGCGGGGCTGAAGGAGAGCTTCGGAAGCCTCGGGCGTGCGATGGTTTACCTGGAGAAGAACGGCGGCATCGTGGTTTCGGCCGAGGGCGAGCTGATCTACGGAATTAAAGAGAGTGCGCCGTACCTGACGGTTGCGGGCACATTTGAATATATCGCTTGTGATGATGTTAGGGAAACGCTCGCGGCATGCGCGGTGATGAGCATGAGGTGCGCCGGGGTGAAGACGGATAGTGTGAAGCTGGATGACTACGGCAGCGGAAATGGCGGATCGGGCGATGACTCAGGTAATTCGGGTGGCGGAGATGGTTCGAATGGCGCGAATTCCGGGAAGAAGGGATACGTCGAGATAATCGCTGAGAACACGGACGTGATCGAGGGACTCAATATCTCCGGTGCGACGGTGGACGCGGCGATAAGCTTCCTCAGCGACGGAATTCCGTTCACGGTGAAGATGCCGGACGGCGGCTACGTACTGGTTGTGAGCTACAACGCAAACTACATCAGATATTACGATCCAGTGCTCGGTAAAGAGGTCAGAACGTCGAGAAGCGGGTTCACTGAGGATGTTGTAGACGCCGGAAGTGAGATATATGTTTATAGGAGTGCTAGGTAATTTGGAGCCCCAGAACTGTGAAAAACTGAAAATAATCAGATTGATGATGAGAAAAAACTGAAAAAATACAGTTTTTTCCAAGAAAAGAAAAGAGCCGCGGTGACGCGGCTCTTATTCGTATAAAGGAACTTAAATAGAACAAACGTTCGACATTTGAACTGGTATATGATATAATAATTGTAACGAAATCATTTATTTGATCGATGTTCAGTTGTTGTATAAGGGATGAATAATAAAAACAAATTATAGTTTATGACGGGGAGGAGGCATACATATTGAATATTATTGAAATTGAGAAAACTGTGTTTTCGGGAAAAAATCCAGATATGAAAATGGTTGAAAAGTATTTGAAAACTGCTTTGGAACAGGAATATACCGTTAATGAAACGAATGATATTTTGAGAATAGGATCAAAATTTGCGAGTGAGTATTGTGGTTCAGTTTATACAAAAAAACTTCGAGGAGCATTACTTAAGGCGAAAGCAAACGCTGCGACCATCATCCCGGAACTAATAAAAACAGCTTGTAATAGACGATGGATAGAGAATAAGGCGGAAAAGCATAATACAAGTGCAAATAAAGGCTGGTATAGATATGATGTATGTTTTTCTATTCCGATATATGATAACAATGGAAATCGCGTGTCGGAGAATGTATATATAGCCACTTTGGTGGCAAGGATAAATGACACCGGCATATATTTGTATGATTTGATAAACATAAAAAAAGAAGCGAGTAAGCCGTTTGAATCATAATGACCGCACGGTTAAGAAACCGCCTCTCTTCACCATGTATTATATGGAGTGGTTATACTTTTGTCAAGGGCTAATAGGAAATATTCCGTTGTTTTTATAGGGTATTTGTGATAATATATCGTGGAGTGGGTCTGACCACATGTCATATTAGGGGATATGAAGGAATCAAGATGAGTGATAAGATTGATATAAAAGTTATAATCGCGACGCATAAGACATACAGGATGCCGGAGGACGAGCTTTATCTGCCACTTCATGTGGGCGCGGAAGGAAAGACGGATGCGGAGGGCAAGCCTCTTGATCTGGGATACCAGAAGGATAATACAGGCGAGAACATCTCGGAGCTGAATCCGCTGTTCTGTGAGCTTACCGGGCTTTACTGGGCGTGGAAGAACCTGGATGCGGACTATGTCGGACTTGCGCATTACAGAAGGCATTTCATGGGCAAGGGTAAGGGCAAGGATCTGTTCGACAAGGTGCTCCGCGAGAAGGAGGTTCGCTTCCTGATAAATAAGGGTTACAAGGTGATCGTTCCGAAGAGGCGCGATTATTTTATAGAGTCGCTGTACAGCCATTATGTGCATACCTACGGACCGGAGGAGATCGATGAGACGCGAAGGGTGATCAGCGACCTGTATCCGGAGTATTTGCCATCATTTGACACGGTTGCTTCGAGCAGGAGCGGATTCATGTTCAACATGATGATCGTGCCGAAGGAGCTGCTGGGCGATTACTGCGAATGGTTGTTCAAAATACTGTTCGAGCTGGATAAGCGCGTGGACACGACAGGCTGGTCGGACTTCAGGAAGAGATATCTTGGGCGCATCAGCGAGATAATATTTAATGTCTGGCTGGACAAGAAGGTCAAGGACGGCGTGGTGAAGGCAGAGGAGATCGCCGAGATACCATTCATCTACATGGAAAAGGTGAATAAGTTCAAGAAGGGAACTGCGTTCCTGAAGGCAAAGTTTTTCCATAAGGGGTATGAGAAGAGTTTCTAAGAGCTTTTGGCAGTCAGAACGGCCGGTTATCGGTAGATGATCGAAAGAGCTTATTATGAGAGCATGGAGTGGATAGATCAAGATGAAAAATAGCGTAGAATATATTGATGATATTAAAAATGTGATAAAGAACATTCCTGATGCTGAAGCGTTAAAGGGATGCGACATACTTGTGACCGGAGCGACGGGGCTGATCGGCTCTGCCGTTGCGGATATTCTTCTGGTGCTTAATAAAGAGTGTGGGTATGGGATGAAGCTTTACCTGGCCGGAAGGAAGGTTGAGGGAGTGGCTGAGCGCTTCTCTGATTATGAAGAGGGCAGAGACTACTTTTTCGTGAAATACGACGCTACTAAACAGGTTACAGACCTGATAGCGGTTGATTATATCGTTCACGGCGCGTCTAACGCTGATCCGGCGAAGATTTCATCTGAACCGGTAGAAACTATGCTTGCGAACATAATGGGCCTTAACGGGCTCCTCAGTGCCGCAGACAAGGACAAGCTGAAAAGGGTGCTGTATATTTCGTCGAGTGAAGTGTACGGTGTCGGCGGAATCTCTGAGAATAAAGCGGGCGGAGAGAAGACCGGAGCAAATGGTGGAGTAAATGACAGAGCTGCCGATGGAGAGAGTTACGGAACAGCAGATGGAGCGGATGAAGCATCTGAGAGACCGGAGTATTATAGCAGATTATTTAAAGAGAATGATCTTGGGTATGTGGACATACTCAGTCCGAGGTCGTCGTATCCGAGCTCGAAGAGGGCGGCGGAGACACTCTGCATAGCATACGCGGAGGAGTATAAGGTTGATGCGGTGATCGTGAGACCGGGACATATTTACGGGCCACTGTTTAAGGCTACAGATAACCGCGTACAGGTCCAGTTTTCAACGAAGGCCGCCAAGGGCGAAAATATAGTGATGAAGAGCAAAGGCGAGCAGTTACGTTCTTACACACATGTATTGGACTGCGCTTCGGCTATTCTTACGGTTTTGATCAAGGGAAAGAGCAGAAATGCTTATAATATATCTGCAAGACAGGCGATAGTAACAATACGCGAGATGGCAGAGGCATTTGCAGCGGCCGGAGGCGTAGAGATAGTATTTGATATTCCGACGGAAACAGAGGTTAAAAGCGTGAGTGTGATGCCATGTTCGGCGCTTAATGCAGAGAAGCTCGAGGCACTCGGCTGGAAGGCGGCTTTCGACATGAAGGCCGGCGCAGAGCAGACAGTGAGAGAGCTGAAAAATATTTTGAAATAGCCGGGATTCGATAATGGTAATAGATTATTGAAGAATATATAAGATGCTTTGATTATTGATGTAGGATGGTGTCGGAAGAATGAAAGCGATACTTCTCGCTGCCTGGGTGGGCAGCAGGATAGCTGAAAATATA
>JAEEGF011082131.1_pt1 | contig 11219 bp, 7 predicted proteins | sample 9134171 | NCBI WGS metagenome assembly JAEEGF01 (sample SAMN16246542, study PRJNA631951) | gut metagenome | biome: gut microbiome; feature: rumen; material: AP-attached | host: Bos | place: Iran: Karaj | collected 2018-10
GCGCTTGGCACAGATACAACCTGCTTCACATCTTCTATTATGAGGTTGACCTCAGCGCTCATACCGCTTCTTACAACTTCATCAGCCTCTATCTCTACCTCTGCTTCAAAATATGATACGCCGCCCTGAACTGTAGCATCTCTGGCGATCTTTTTGATAGTGCCGTCATAGGTAGCTTCAAGAGCATCTATAGATACTATTACGCTGTCTCCTTCATTAACACCAAGGATATCGTACTCTCCTATCTTAACTGCTATCTTCATCTGACTATAATCAGTTACTGTTGCAACGCTTCCTGCCGCCTGAACATATGAACCTTCTTCTGCCGGAAGTTTAGAAACTATGCCATCCATAGGAGCAGTTATAGTACAATCAGACAGCTGCTTCTGAAGATCAGCAAGCTTAAGCTGATTGACAGAGTCATTACTGCTTGCTACCGCAGACTGAATTGTAAGCTGATAACCTTCAAGTTCCTGATTGACAGACAGAACTGCTGCATTATATGAATCTATAGCATTTAAATAATTTATCTGAGCTGTTATGAGATTATCATATAGAGATGTAAGTGAATCCTCTTCCTTCATCTTGGCAGCTTCGTACATCGAAACTGCATAATTATAACTATCCCATGCGCTGTCTACAGAAGTCTGCGCATCCTCGACAGCTCTTTTATACTGAGTAAGGGAATCTCCGCTAAGGCCGTTGTCCTCAGCCTTGGACAGATCTTCCTGCGCTCTTGAAAGAGATGTCTGAGCATTTGATACAGTGCTGTATGCGGTATCAACATTGTGGATAGCAGTGCTTATCTTATCGGACAGCTGCCTGTTATTGAGCTCAACTTCGTTATTATAATTCTCCTGCGCTGTCACAAGACTGGCAAAAGCTGTATCTATGCCGTTTAATGCATTCTGAAGCTGAGTATTAAGTCCGTTATCTATTTCATATTTAAGATCATCATAGGATTTTTGTGCCTGAGCTATACTTATGGCACTCTGAGTATCAGATACGTCCATACTGGCCGATAACTGATCTATCTGATTCTGGATATTGTAGGTATCAAGGGTCATCAGTATATCGCCGGATTTGACTTCATCGCCAACTTCTACCATAACCTCAGTAACCTTAACACCTGTTATAGAAGGTATCACATCCAGAGAATCTACAGGTTCTGTAGTACCTGTGAATGTGTGATATGTCTGTATGTCACGAAGGCTGGCCTTATCTTCGTTGTACAAAGACTGCGCTACATTGCCTGCAGCATTTCTAAAATAAAGTACAACTGCCACTATTACAGCAGCAAAAACTCCCCACTTGATAAACCTCTTCCAAGTCTTCTTTTTGATCTTAGCACCCATTAGTCACTTATCCTTTCACAGAGCAAGATTATTGGCCGGTATCATCACCGGCATCTGTCCATGATTAACCCTTAAACTTTTCGCGCGATATAATAGAGTCAAATTCATCTTTTTATAAGTATACACACTTTTTTCACAAATATACGTTTTTTATACTTTTTTCAGAAGATTTATATTCTGCTAATAATTAGATAACATAACTCGAACTTCCCACTTGGACAGTGCCATGTCCGGGGAAGCCTCGCCAAGGCACCGACCAAGTGCGCAGTCTTCACATAAGCATCAAAGCCTCATCTCCTCCATGATGCGGAGACGACGGTTGTTGTATACATATGATACAAGCTGATCTGCAGGAAGAGCCTTGGAGAAATAGAATCCCTGAAGATAGTCGCATCCCATGTCACGAAGCTTTTCTGCCATATTATGAGTCTCAACTCCCTCTGCTACAATCTCATAACCTCTTTTGCTAAAGGTCTTGATAATATCAGGAAGTACATCTGAAGTCCCGTTAAAATAAGACCATACAAGAGACTTATCTATCTTGACTATCTTAAAAGGAAGATCCAGAAGCTCAACAAGATTGGAATAACCAGTTCCATAATCGTCCAAAGAAAAAGTACTGCCCCTCTGGATGATCTTATTCATCATCTCGTTGAGGATCTTGCCGTCTGTCATAGCTGATTCTGTTATCTCGAAATTGATCTGTCTGGGGTCGATCTCGTATCTGTCCATAAGATTGAAGAGGTCTGATACAAGTTCACCCGACTTACACTGTATAGGTGATAAGTTGACCTCTATGAATCTGACGCCAAGGTCTTCCATATCCCTTTCTCTGATAAAAGAGCATACCTGCTCAAATACCTGAGATCCTATAAATCCTATAGTTCCGTTCTTTTCTGCAATAGGAATAAATACGTCAGGTTCTATTACCCCAAGCTCGTCATCCACAAGTCTTGCCAGCGCTTCTACTGATATGATCCTTTCTTTTTTGGTAGAATAAATAGGCTGGAAGGCAACTCTTATCCTACGTTCCCTGATAGCTTTGCTGACAGCGTGCTCTACTTTGATACCATCTCTTATCTCCTCTATCCTCTGCGCACTGATGATCTCGGTCACTTCGTTATCCTTCATCTCAGCATTACGAAGTCCCTCTTCAAGTGAATCGAATATCTCGCGTATACTCATCTTGGGCACATCTTCATCGAGGTGGGTTATATGTATCTTGAAAGTAACCTTGCCATCCTCTTCGCCCCAAGGCATCTCAAATCGCCTTCTTATGGCATGCTCTATCTGCTTATGATTGGTATTTTTATTAAAAAGAAGTGCAAACCTTCCTCTGTGCATATAAAAAAGGTTGACTCCCTTGACCTGTTCTGTGATCTCGTCTGCAATACTATGAAGAACTCTCATGAGTTTCCTTCGACCATATATACTCTCAAGTACAGGGAAGTTCTCAATGCCGATGACGCTTATATCGATAGGATCACCATACTCAAGCTTTTCATCAATAACTTCTCCAAGTGCCCACTGGTTATACAGACCTGTATCCGCATCAGTAAACTGGGATGGATTCTGGATATTTAGGTATATTATAAGTATGGCTGCCGTATTGAATATTCCTTCCAGAAGTACGTCTGTAAAAATAAATCCCTGCAGCAGCATACCAGTAAGTGACAATACCCAAAAACCTATAGTATACATCATCCTGTAAGGCGCCATATGGACCTTGTAGAACCAGGCATATGCCAATGGAAGCAGGATATAAAAGGCAAGGAATGTAAGCCAGGTATAGTAATATGCCCAGCCTCTGTGATATACGCCTTCACTGTCTATATAGAAGAACATATGGGTAAAAGGCGTGATCAAAACAGATATAAAAGATACAAGATAAGGAAGCGCAATTACAAACCAGGTTGTCCTTCTTATGCTCTTACTCTTACCTGTCATGGCTATAGTGAATATAGCAAACGACCATATCTCCATGATATAAGAAATATAATATATGATGTTAATAAGATAATGTATTCGTATTGAATACCTGTCCGGTCTTATAGCCATACCACATGAAATAATATCAAATATACAGCATATGATCTGCAAGCTCAAAAGCCATGCAAAATAGTTCCAGGATCTGAAAGGAAGATGCTTCTTCCAAAGATCCGAAAGCATGAGTACCACCGATATCATAAGAGCTGCTATTTCAAAATAAACATTCCAAACCATTAGATAATCTCCGTTTCATTTCCCTATCTTGGGAATTTTATAAATTATCGCGTTAATATTTTAGTGTATAAAAATACAAAAGCTGTTATACTGTTTACAGCAATCTATAGTAAAAGTTTTTCAGGAGGAATTTTAAATGTTCGTTACATGTTTAGATCTTGAAGGTGTTCTTGTTCCCGAAATCTGGATCGCATTCTCTAAAGCAAGCGGTATTCCGGAGCTTTCCAAAACAACCAGAGATGAGCCTGATTATGACAAGCTCATGAAGTGGAGACTTGGTATACTAAAAGAACACGGTCTTGGCCTTAAAGAGATCCAGGAAACAATCGCAACTATCGATCCCATGCCCGGTGCCAAAGAGTTCCTTGATGAGCTTCGCTCTTTTACACAGGTTATCATCATATCTGATACTTTCCAGGAATTTGCAAGTCCTCTTATGAAAAAGCTTGGAATGCCTACAATCTTCTGTAACAGCCTTGAAGTTGCAGAAGATGGCGAGATCACAGGCTTCAAGATGAGATGTGATCATAGTAAGCTCTCTACTGTCAAAGCCCTCCAGTCCATCGGTTTTGAGACAATCGCAAGCGGCGACAGCTACAATGACCTTGAGATGATCAAAGCAAGCAAAGCAGGCTTTCTGTTCAAGTCTACAGACAAGATCAAGGCTGATAATCCTGATCTTCCAGCTTTTGAAAACTATGATGATCTTATGAAAGCTATAAAAGGAGCTATCAATTCCTGATAGTGCTATATTGGTACATAAATTAGGAACATAAGTGAAATCAAAACGGACAATCGTATCCGTCTATACTATAATATCATATATCAGACAATTGTTGACTACTGCATAGGTAATCCTACCTGTAAAATCCTCGGCATTACGATTGCCGGGGATTTTCAAGTTTATCCAATGGAAAACTTATGCAGTATTTTTTGCGCTTCAATAACCGTACATGTAATTATTCTATAAACTATTTGATGGTTATATACGATATAAGATACGTAGTAGTTGTTTTGACTTTACATTCATGACGTAAGGGACTTGTGAAAAAGTCAATTCGTCAAATACGTAAATCAAAAATATTTTTATAAGATGACTTAGCATCAGAAAGCGAGGATATCATGGCCAAAAATAAGGACGTTCTAACCAAGGAAACCAGTAGTAATATGACTTCATCATCACATACCAGAAAAGTTCCATTTATAAAAACTGTCTCCGGAATGTCCGGTATCACATATTTTTTCTTATTAATCGTATATATTATATCAATTGCTATAGTAACTTCTCAGATGATAAATATCGCTAACACATCAACCGGTACTACAGCTATGGCTGAAAATGTCATGGACAGCATGCGTATATTTGAAGTTGATATGCGTATACTTGACAATGATGGATTTGCTCTTGCTACTATGTATGATACCCTCGTTTCTATAGGTCAGGTTGATGGCAAGAACACCGAGATGGAAACTTGCCTAAGCGAGATGGATGCAGCTCTTGAAACGATCGAAAGCACATTTACATTAATGGCATCACATGGTTCTCAGGGTTCTGACGAAGCCAATAATGCAGTCAGTATATTAAAAGAAAACTATTCAGGTTACAAAGAAGGATATACTAATATAATAGCCGCATCAAAGAATGCTGATGTAGATACTATAACCGGAGTAGTATTCGGAGATGCTTCTACTCAGCTTGCTACAATGAAAGAGCAACTCACAATTCTCGATGAACAGATTCTCCATCTAAGAGAGATCCTTACAAACGTAGTTGAGTCTCAGGAAAAAAGTGCTATCACCATAGTCAATGTAATGTTTGTTATATTCCTTTTTGCAGTAGCTATATCCATTATGTTCAACTATATGTTGGTAGGACGCAAAGTTAAACAGATTGCAGGCGAGATCAATTCCATAATCTCAGATATAAGAGATCGCAAAGGCGACTTGACTGCAAGGATCACAACTCATACATCTTCTGAACTTATATATATAAAAGACGGCTTCAACGAATTCATCGAATCACTTCAGGGAATATTAAGAAATGTCAAAAATAGTACTGATACACTTACAGATTCATCCTCTAACATAACAGGCAAGATCCAGCTTGCAAGCGACAATGTTACCAATACATCTGCTGCCCTTGAAGAGCTCTCTGCCAGCATGCAGAACGTATCAGATACTGCCAGCACCATCAATGGCAAACTTGAAGATGTCAAGAGTGCCACAGGCACCATCAATGACGGTATCAAGGATGGAACCACCAAAGCAGGCGAGATCAAGACTGAAGCTATCGATATCAAGAAAGATGCCCAGAACAAAAAAGACAATACAGGCTCCCGTATGGAAGAACTCTCCAGTGTACTGGAGCAGTCCGTCAAGGATAGTGAAAAGGTTGCCCAGATCAATGAGCTTACAAATGTAATCCTTGATATAGCATCCCAGACCAATCTCCTTGCACTTAATGCCTCAATAGAAGCTGCAAGGGCAGGCGAAGCCGGTAAAGGATTTGCAGTCGTTGCTGAAGAGATCAGCTCCCTTGCTGAGAACTCCCGTCAGACAGCAGGCAATATCCAGAATATCAGTAATGAAGTTACAGATGCAGTTAAGTCTCTTGCAGACAATGCTATGCAGGTTCTTGACTTCATCAATACTACAGTTCTAAGCGACTATGATTCATTCGTAGAAACAGGTGAGAAGTATGAGCAGACCGCAGAATTCTTAACCGACATGCTAAGCTCCATGGAAGGTCAGACTCAGAATCTTAACAGCTACATGAACGAGATGGCTGATTCCATATCATCCATCACAGATTCTGTTCAGGAAGCTTCCGATGCCATCAACCTCTCAGCTGAGAATTCTCAGGATATCGTAGATCAGATATCCGGTATCAGCGAAGCTATGAATACCAATAACGGCGTAACCGAACAGCTTAACGAAGATACACGTCAGTTCATTAAGATGTAAAATAATCTTTCAGACATAAAGCGTTAACAATATCCGAGTTCTATATACTTAGATCAGATTTTCAGCCATTAACAGAAGATACACTTCGCCCTGCGGAGTGTATCTTTTTTTGATCACAAATGCCAGTTATCACATATAATTGTCATATTGTCATTCAGATAAGCAGTTTTTTTTCGATTGTGATAAAATGACTTACAAGGGTCGAATTTTCCCAAATCAAAACTAAAGATCTAAGGACAGACATTTTTATGAAAAAACTATTGAGCGTAGCAATACCCTGCTACAATTCTCAGGACTATATGCGTCACTGTGTTGAAACCCTTCTTTCAGGCGGTGATAAGGTTGAGATTCTTATAATAGATGACGGTTCTAAAGACGATACCCTAAAGATCGCCAGAGAGCTTGAAGCAGCAAATCCCGGAATCGTCCGTGCAATACATCAGGATAACAAAGGTCACGGCGGTGCCGTTATGACTGGTATCAGAGAGGCAACTGCTCCTTATTTCAAAGTAGTTGATTCTGATGACTGGGTAGGCGTAGAAGCCTTCCATCATATCCTGCAGCTCCTTGACGGCTTCATTCAGACAGGAAGCGAAGTTGACCTTCTTCTTGCCAACTATATATATGACAAGGTTGGAACTACTCACAAAAAGGTAATGCGTTATACTCACGCACTTCCAACTGATAAGATCATCAGCTGGGATCATGCAAAGCGTTTTAAAAAGGGTCAGTATATCCTGATGCATTCAGCCATCTACCGCACACAGGTTCTTCGTGATAGTGGTCTTGAGCTTCCGGAGCACACCTTCTATGTTGATAACCTCTTCGTATATAAACCGCTTCCTTATGTTAAGAAGCTCTATTATACAGATACAGATCTCTATCATTATTTCATCGGCCGTGATGACCAGTCTGTAAATGAGAAAGTCATGATATCAAGGATCGACCAGCAGATAAGAGTCAACAAGCTGATGCTTGACGGAACTGATCTTAGAAAAGTTGAGAATGTACATCTTCGTAAGTACATGTACAACTATGCAGAGATAATAACTGTAATCTCTTCTATCCTTCTTATAAAGTCAGGTACACCTGAAAATATGAAAAAGAAGGAAGAGCTGTTTAACTGGCTTAAAGAAAACCATAATTATTTCTACAAAAAATTCAAACGTGGAGTCTTTGGACCTGCGCTTAGTCTTCACACCAAAGCAGGCCGCAAATGCCAGATATTCTTTTACAATGTTGCAAATAAAGTGTTCGGATTCTCATGATCCGAACACTTTTTCTATAATAATCTCTTTTAACTAAAAGTCTTATCTTTGGGTGTTTTTTAAGCGCGAAATAATCTATCAAAATCTGCCACATCCTTAGGATTTATAAAATCACTATCATAGCGTGCTTTCTCATACATTTCATGAATAGTTTTTTTATTTTTTATATCAGTATCCTTATATGCAGCATTCTCTATTTCTTCCGGTGTCATCTGCATTTCAACATCCTTAAAGAAAGGAGCCTTTTTAATAAACTTCTTATACTTTCTCCTTATCTTTGCTGATGGCGAACGATCAGTAAAAACAAGACGGTTACTGCGTGATTTATTAGTGAGTGCTACTGATTCATCCGGCTTTAAATACTCTACTTTATCCCTTTCACGAACAGCTGCTGCCCTTTGAAAGCTCTTATAAAAATTTATGATAAGAAGGACCACTACAAATACGACAAAGAAAACCGCCGCAAATGCCATGATAGCTGAAAGGATCTCCCAGAACTTATCAAGAAAAGGATTTTCCTTCTGGTCCACAAGATCTCCAAAGCTTATAGGACTTCCTCCATGAACTCCTTCTACACTGACTTCCTCTTCATACTCATAAGTCATTCCGGAAAAAAGAAATCTAAGAAAGTTTAAAATAGCATTCCATACTGCGTTTATAAGTTTTTCTCCATGTCCTATAAGTAGAAATGCTATTCCCAGGCAGGATACCACCCCGCTTCCAAATATCAACAAAATGGAATTCGAAGACCTGATCCTGTCTACAGGAACATAAGTCCTGTCACTGGAAAGCCTGAGTCTTCTGTCCTGTCTGTAAAGTACCATATATACAAATGAAAATATAATTATGCAGACAGTATATATTTCTCCAAAGGTAAGCGGAATCTGTTTCTTTGTATATGTAGCAAAAAGTAGATAAAAACCGCAGAATAATAAAAGCCAGTAATTGGGTCTTATCATAACCGATTCATTGATATGGGCATAATAAGAAAGAAGTATGACTCCAAGCAAAACAACAAGAACAGGGATATAGTCATAGGCCCCTGACTTTAACTGCGGAATAAAAAACAGATAGTTTATCGCAACAAGGCTTGCACCACCTAAAGTAAATGGAACAAAATTTCTAAGATATTTAAGAATAAAGTGCATGACAATAACATCAAGGCAGATGATCATATCGATAAATACTGTCTTAATTGTCATATCTGCATAGATACTCTGGGCAAAAAGTACGATCCCTAAAGCTATCATGCTATTATTGATGACCCTAATTCCAGTCATTCCTTTGGTCTCGGCTATCATATTCAGAACCTGTGCCCCCGCTTATTCATGCTTAACTTTGTAAAAGTGAATCCGCCCTTCCTGAACACGCACCTCCATAGATGGCGTCAGCGGACAAAGCCATATAAGACTTCCGTTAATATCTGCAAGTTCCTGCGCCGCCTTTATAATGTCATCTCTCTGGCAGCTTGAAACAAGCATATAGGTTACATCTCTCTGATCTGCCCTTATCCTTGCATCAGGTATTATCCTTTCTTCTAAGATCTCAGACATAGGCCTTACATCCTTGGTCAGATCTATCCTGGCAAGATCCATAGCGATCCTTTTTACATGATCCTCGGAATTGCCACTGCCAACTTCTATTTCTTTAGATGTGATTATATCCATGCTGTTACTTATAAGCTTTACAGGGATATGATTTGAGATAAAAAAGTTCGTCAGAGTCATGATAAGTCTGATGCTGTCTTCAATAAGGTCAGAATCATATAGTACAGACGGATCCTCGACATTAAGCAAAAGGACTATCTCCTGAGACGATGTAGGATCGTGAAGATTGACTTTAAACTCTCCTGTTGCCGCAGTTGCCTTCCAGTTAATTGAAGAGACCGTATCTAGAGTTGTATAATCGCGGATCCCTCTAAAAGTGAACACGTCCTCCTGAAGGAATCTCCTTGTTACAACATCACCAAGCATTTTGGAAAAAGAGACATCGAATCTGTCACTTGGAAGAGTATCCGGAAAGACATACAAAGATGTATTCTGATCTCTTTGAGTATAATGCTCTGCTCCGCCTATCATGTCATAGCCAACTAGAGAAGTTAGTAAAACCTCGTAGTAGCCACGTTTTTCGCCGTGAACAGGAAGAGTTCTTGTTATCTTTTCATATTTTTTAAGACTGAAGATATCAGTGATATTAGTTCTGTCAGATACGGTTACATTCTGACCGTTTTCTATATCGAGTCCCTTACCTACCTGAAAGCGTACTTCAAGAAAAGGGATACCCATCTTCTTTCGGTTACTTATAACCTCTTTAAGAACAGTATCGTTCCCCTCTACGATACTGCCTCCAAATGAAAGGTCTACGCTCAGATCCTGTGACCATTTCTTTGCAAAATATGACCTATATAAATAAAACAAAATAAATACTAAAGGTATTATAAGTATTATCTGCACGCCGTCCCTCCAGGTCAGAATTCTTCAGTAGGAACAGGGATTTCATTAAGGATCTTAGTGATGATATCTTCAGAAGACGAGCTCTTTCCAAAAGCATGTGGAATCGTAAGTCTGTGAGCAAGAACAGGAACTGAGAGCTCCTTGATATCTTCCGGAACCACATACTCTCTTCCTCTTATAAAGGCAAGCGCCTGTGCGCAGCGAAGAAGAGCTATACTGCCTCTTGGGCTTACTCCTGCTGCAACATCAGATCTTGTACGGGTAGCTTTAACTATATCAGTTATGTAGGTGATGAGCTGTTCATGTACTCTTACCTGTGACGCGCCCTTTCTCCATTCAAGGATGTCTTCAGCGCTTATAACAGGTTCTAAGGCCTTTAGCTTATCGCCTGTCATCGCACGCTCAAGGATCTTTTTTTCCTCATCCTGAGAAGGGAATCCCATGGACAGCTTCATCATAAATCTGTCCAGCTGAGCCTCCGGAAGCGGGAAGGTTCCTGCGGTCTCTATAGGGTTCTGGGTTGCGATTACGAAGAAGGGCTCAGGAAGCTTTCTTGTAACACCATCAACTGTTACCTGCCTCTCTTCCATACATTCAAGAAGTCCCGCCTGGGTTCTTGGTGTTGCCCTGTTGATCTCATCTGCAAGAAGGATCGATGTAAATACAGGTCCCTTGTGAAAAGAAAATTCGCCGTCCTTGACATTAACTATATTAAGACCTGTAATGTCTGTCGGCAGAAGGTCCGGTGTAAACTGAATCCTTTCAAAAGGAATCCCTGCTGATGCTGCTATGGACTTAGCAAGAACAGTTTTACCTGTTCCCGGTACATCTTCAAGAAGTACATGTCCGTTTGCAATTAATGCACAAAGGGCAAGTTCCACTACCTGGTCCTTGCCCACAATTACTTTTCCAATGTTTTCTTTTCATAAACTAGTCTTGTTAGTATTCACGCATCT
>JAEEGF011168583.1_pt1 | contig 11218 bp, 8 predicted proteins | sample 9134171 | NCBI WGS metagenome assembly JAEEGF01 (sample SAMN16246542, study PRJNA631951) | gut metagenome | biome: gut microbiome; feature: rumen; material: AP-attached | host: Bos | place: Iran: Karaj | collected 2018-10
ATATACCCGATTCCGATGCCGTGGGTGGTCATGTCAATGAGATGAACATCCTGAATAAATGGCACCTTAAAGTACAATCCGGCAGTGTCAACGCGAAGGACTTTGCCGAACATGGTTAAAATGGCCTGTTCCTGCTCTTTTACCGAGTAAAAGCTCTGCTCCACACAGATAAAAGCAAGAATGATTACTACCACTGCGATAATAATCTTTGGGTTCTTCTTTACAGGATTCTCCTTATAGCCGTGAGCTTCCTGCATTTTTTTCTTATCAAACATACACTCCTCCATTTTTGTTTTATGTAAAATTAAAGATGAAATGCACCTACCGGGCACATTTCATCTGATTTTACCTGTTCATGATCCTGCCTATCGCATAGATGATTGAGTATGCATTGTCATAGAACTCAAAAATAACGTGAGCCATAACGGATATATATATATTCCTGGTGATCACATAGGCAATGGTGACCGGAATCGCCATAATCATCCACTCCGCAACACCTAAAAGTCCGTGAGCTCTGGAAACAGCACATAATAACAGACTAACAATAGTCAGCATAAAAACTCTCTTCTTGCTTCCGAAGGATATGATGGCCTTTCTGAAAAAAAGCTCCTCAGCCACAGGCTTCATTATTATCATCATTATGGCGTAGAAAATTGTTGGTATAATGTCATTTCTGGTGATAATGCTCACCGTCCCGTCTCTCACCATGGAAAAATGGGACTGTAAAACATAATTTTTGATATAATTGGCAATCAGCATACCAACAAAAGTAATTGCAACAGGAATCCAGAATGTCTTTATTCTCTTTAGATTACGAGCAAATTTGCGAAAAGAAAACTGCTTGTGAAAGTAGTAATAATAAATAAGCAGACCAAGATAAAAGGTAAAAAACAGATGAAAGGCCTGCTTGGGCATTATTATAGTGGATACGACAAATAGCAGTTCCCACGCAAAAGGTATATATAAACGTTTCAAAACCGGCTCCTTTTCAACATGAATCGCACTTCATTTATTATATAAGTCACTTCTTTTGCGGTCAAGTGTGGGTTCTTTCAGCATTACCCAATTCCGGTTTCATAGTTTATAAGTTCTTAAGCGGCTCTTCCAATGCTCTGTATATATTCAAAAGCTTCGGAGTTTCACTGCGAATGGTATCTAAATCTTCATTTTTGCCGGCCAGCTCCAAAGCTCTTGCAAGCTCAGAGACGCCAGATGCGCCTATGGTGCGGGCAGAACTCTTTAGTGAATGGACTAAAGCCGTGTAATTTTCAATGTCTTCACTATTAAGGGCGTTCTCTATCTTTTCAGATTTTAGGGAAATGGAATCCGCAAAGATTGCCAGAGCATCCAGATAATCCTCAATTTCGCCGCACATAAATAGTCCCAGATCGGTATCTATGTGTTCCAGCTCAAGGAGTTTATCCGGAAGAACCGGGTTCTTATCCATATGCATAATGGCTTCTTCCGATGAGCGCTCACGAAGATCCGCTTCTTTTTGAGTACCTTCACGCATTGTGTACTCGGTATCCTCATCTATCATTTCCAGCATGATATCGGCAAAACGCTCATCGAACTGAGTTCCTTTTCCGTTTACTATCTGTTCTCTTACCTTTTCTCTAGGCATGAGGTCACGATAGCTTCTGTTACTGGTCATGGCATCATAGGCATCCGCCACTGCAATGATACGGGCTTCTTCAGGAATTTCATTGCCCTTTAGCCCATCAGGATATCCCCGTCCGTCTATTCTTTCGTGGTGCCATCTTGCGCCAAAGGAAAGATTGGGCATTTCCTTAATATTCTTTAATATCTTGTTGCCCACAACAGGATGCTTTTTAATCTCTGCAAATTCTTCGTCTGTAAGCCTTGATGTCTTATTAATGATCCAGTCGGGAACACCTATTTTCCCTACATCATGCAAAAGTCCCATCATGTAGATCTCGTCCTGATGGCTCTCATCGTATCCATATCTTTTTGCTATTTCTTTTGAATAAGCGGCTACTCTTCCCGAGTGACCGTTTGTATATGTGTCTTTGGCATCTATAGCCTCAGCCAGAGTCTGAACCACATGAAGCGTAAGGCTTATATTTTCCCGTGTTCGCTTTGCGACCTCTTTAGTCAGATCTCTTTTCATGCGTTCAAATTCAATCATACGCTCTACGCGAAGGAGCAGTATATCAGGAATTGCCGGTTTTCGGATGAAATCCACAGCTCCCAGCTTTAAGGCTCTTTTTTCTGTGCCAAGATCATCCTCTCCGGTAAGGAAGATGACAGGAAGGGAACATTCCGGTTCGGGCCTTTGTCTGAGTTTTTCCAGTGTCTCAAGGCCGGTCATCTGAGGCATTATAACATCAAGAAGGACAAGATCAGGAAGCGGAACAAGGCCCTCCACATAGTTAAGAAGCTCTACGCCTGAGCCAAGCTTTGTCACCTTTATACCTGTTTTTTCAAGAATTAATGCATTATGTTCGCAGGTATCTTTATCATCATCTACAATAACAACCCAATACATTATTAAGTCTCCTTCCTTAGTTTAGGATTTTTGCTAAGGCTTCCATTAGCGCCGGGCGTCCTCCGGATTTTGATACTATTCCATCAGCGTGGATACCGCCTGCTTTTTCAGCATCCCCCGCATCCTCAAGCCCGGTTCTGAAAAGAACCGGTATATCATGGCAATCTTCTCTGGAGCGGATTGCACTAAGTACCTCGGGGCCTGACATCTCCGGCATGGCATAATCAAGCAGAATAAGATCCGGTTTATTACACGAAACAGACTCAAGTGCCTCTTTTCCAGAGGTAAAACCTGTCACCTGATATCCGGCTTTTTCAAGCCAGCGACGGGTCATGGCAAGCATGTCTTCATCATCATCAATCAGTAGAATGTAACTCATTGTCATTCCTCCTTCATTAATTCCAATATCTGCTCCCCATCCCCCGGATATCTCCTTTAATTCAAATTTAATATAGAATTATTATAAACTAAAAACCGTGATTACGCATATTATTTGTAAGAATTAAGGATACATGCTATAGTTATCGTCAGATGCTAATTATTATATAGAAAGACGAAAATAATATGATTTTATCGGTACATAATGTTACAAAATCCTTTGATGGCAAGGATGTACTACGCAATGCCTCATTTCATATAGAAAACAACGAGAAAGCTGCGATTGTTGGTATTAACGGTGCCGGCAAGACAACGCTTCTTAAGATAATAATAGGACAGCTCTCTCCCGATGAGGGCGAAGTCACCTTTTCCAAGGAGACAACCTGGGGATATCTGGCCCAGAATCAGAACATCACCTCAGAAAACACCATTTATGAGGAACTGGTGGAAGTAAAAAGAGACATAATAGATCTGGAAAATAGCCTTCGTAAGGCTGAAGAAGACATGAAGCACACCACAGGTGAGGATCTTGAGCGTCTCATGGACCGTTACACCCGAATGAACGAAGAATATCAGCGGGAATCCGGCTATGCCTGGAAAAGTGAAGTGACCGGTGTTGCAAAGGGCCTTGGCTTTTTGGAGGAGGAATTCAACAAAAAAATAAGCACTCTTTCCGGCGGTCAGAAGACCCGTGTTGCTCTGGGTAAGCTTCTTTTACAAAAGCCCGATCTCATAATCCTTGACGAGCCCACAAACCATCTTGATATGAACTCCATAAGATGGCTTGAGACATATCTTCTGAATTACAGGGGAGCAGTACTTATCGTCTCCCATGACAGATATTTCCTGGATAAGATTGCCGGCAAAATAATCGAAGTCGAGAATACCAAAGTTTCCTCATTCAGCGGCAACTACAGCACCTATGCGGTAAAAAAAGAACAGGTCCGCGCCAATGAATGGAATGCTTACATCAAACAGCAACAGGAAATAAAACATCAGGAAGAAGTAATTGCCAAATTAAAATCCTTTAACAGGGAAAAATCCATCAAGCGAGCTGAAAGCCGTGAAAAAATGCTGGATAAGATTGAAGTTTTGGATAAGCCCATCACCATCGATGACAGAATGAAAATATCACTGAAGCCCTCTTGTGAAAGCGGCAACGATGTTCTGACAGCCGAAGGTGTTTCCAAGGCCTTTGGGAACGAAAAGCTCTTCTCAGATCTTAATTTCGAGATAAAAAAGGGCGAACATGTGGCAATAATCGGTGACAACGGCACGGGAAAGACTACCCTTCTTAAGATCATCAACGGCGTAGAGTCCATGGACAGTGGGAGCATCGAGCTGGGTGTAAAGGTCCACATCGGCTACTACGATCAGGAGCACCATGTACTTCATGATGAGAAAACTCTTTTTGAAGAAATATCCGACGCCTATCCAACCCTTAATAATACGGAGATAAGGAATACCCTTGCTGCTTTTCTTTTTACCCAGGACGATGTATTTAAACGCATAGGAGACCTCTCCGGAGGTGAGAAAGGACGTGTGAGTCTGGCCAAGCTTATGCTCTCCGATGCCAACTTCCTTATCCTGGACGAGCCTACAAACCACCTGGATATAACCAGCAAGGAAATCCTTGAGACAGCCATAGCAGGCTATGAAGGAACTGTTCTTTATGTAAGTCACGACCGCTACTTTATCAACAGAACAGCTGGCAGAATCCTTGACCTGACCCATGGCACTTTTGTCAACTATATAGGAAATTACGACTACTATCTGGAACACTGCGATGAGCAAAATAAGCGCCTCTTTGGCGAAACATCCGATAACAGCGGATCTTCCCTCTTAAGCGGAAGCTACAAGTATGCAGGTGCTTCAGATTCAGAAGAATCCAAGGATAATGCCTCTAATGAAAGTATGTCTTCATCGGTGGCCGCTACAGCGTCAGTCAAGTCCACCGGAGGTTCTAAGGACTGGAAAGCCCAGAAGGAATTCCAGGCAAAAAAGCGTAAACTGGAAACCGCTTTAAAAAAATGTGAAGACGAAATATCCAAACTGGAAAGCCGCGACGCCGAGATAAATGAAGCCCTGAACGACCCAAGCGTTGGTACTGATCTGGCTAAGCTTCGAAAGCTTACAGACGAGCAGGCGCTTCTTCAGGATAAGCTTGCTGCTCTCTACGACGAATGGGAGGATGTCTCCTCGCAGCTGGCGGAATTATAAGTAAAAAAAGGATGCCGATCTTGTTAACAATCAAGGTCAGCATCCATATTTTTTTACTGTATTTCTGCTGCGATGGCATCGAGGAATTCCTCACTGCCAAGCTTTTCAGGATTTGGCAGCGATGTGATAAGTGCCAGATCCCCGGTCATGCGGCCGGATTCAATAACGGAAAGTGTAGCCTTTTCAAGCTTATCCGCAAACTCCATAAGTTCTTTAATGCCGTCCAGTTCTCCTCTTTTACGAAGGGCTCCCGTCCAGGCAAAAATAGTAGCCACAGGATTGGTGGAAGTAGGCTCACCCTTTAAATATTTGTAGTAATGTCTCTGAACAGTTCCGTGGGCTGCCTCATACTCATAAACTCCTGAAGGTGAAACAAGAACAGAGGTCATCATGGCAAGTGATCCGAAAGCAGATGAAACCATATCGCTCATAACATCGCCGTCATAGTTCTTGCAGGCCCAGATGAAGCCGCCCTTTGATTTCATGACACGGGCAACCGCGTCGTCGATCAGAGTGTAGAAATATGTGATTCCTGCCTCTTCAAAAGCGTCCGCAAACTCATTTTCAAATACTTCGTCAAAAATCTCACGGAATCTTCTGTCGTAGGTCTTACTGATAGTATCTTTGGTACCAAGCCACAGCTCTTTTTTCTCGGAAAGAGCATATTTAAAGCAGGCTCTCGCAAAACTTCTGATGGATGAATCCTTGTTGTGGATTCCCTGGATAATACCGGGTTCATCAAATTCGTGGATGGTCTCCCTGATTTCTTTTCCCTCAGAATCCGTGAAAACCAGCTCAGCTTTTCCGGGCCCCGGAACTCTTATCTCCACATTTTTGTAAACATCACCGTAAGCATGCCTTGCCAGTGTGATAGGGCTCTCCCAGGTTCTGACGTTGGGCTCGATTCCCTTCACCATTATAGGTGTGCGGAAAACGGTTCCGTCAAGAATAGCTCTGATAGTGCCGTTGGGGCTCTTCCACATCTTCTTAAGGCCATATTCCTCAACTCTCTCATTGTTTGGAGTAATTGTGGCACACTTTACGGCAACGCCATATTTGAGGGTTGCATTTGCACTGTCTATGGTAACCTGATCATCAGTCTCATCTCTGTGCTTAAGTCCCAGGTCATAGTACTCGCTCTTAAGGTCAACAAAAGGCAGGATAAGCTTATCCTTAATCAGCTGCCATAAAACTCTTGTCATCTCATCCCCATCCATCTCAACGATGGGAGTAGTCATCTGTATCTTTCCCATATTCCCTCCTGTTTTTTATTCAAACATATCCAAAAGTCCCTTATCCACCATATTTTCATAAGCATTGATCATATGCTGGTTGGCAAGCTCCTCCGCCTTGTCAGGGTTGTTCTCTTTGATGGCTTCCATTATAAATTTGTGCTCCACATTGGAAACAGCACCTCTGTTGGTTGAAAGTGTTTTCTGTCTGACTCTCCACACATATTGATGATAATCCTTCAAAAGATGCTCCAGCATCTTGGAATTGCAGGCCTCATACATAATAGTATGGAATCTGTTATCCAATTCTGCCATCTGCTCCATATGTCCGCGGGCAGCATGGAACTCAGCCAGATATATGACCTCTTCCATCTCCTCAAGCTGCTCCTGTGTAATATTTTCACAGGCCCATCTGGCACAAAGCCCCTCGAGCCTGGATCTGATCATATAGATGTCTTTTATATCTTTTACCTTGATTCCGGTGACATAAGCCCCTTTATTGGGAATAATCTGGATCAAACCTTCCAATTCAAGCTGTCTGAAAGCTTCCCTCACAGGAGTCCTGCTTACTCCAAGCTCCTGTCCGATGGCAACTTCCTTAAGCTCTTCATGATCCTTGTATTTCCCGTTGAGAATGTCCTCACGGATTCTGTGAAAAACTCTGCCTCGAAGTGAATACTTATCAGTAACCTCTTGCTTTAAATCATTATTATCCATATTTTTCCTCTTTATTCTGCCGACTTTTCATTAGTCGTAATCGCACCCTCACTGACTGTAATTCCAAGTTCCCTGCTGACTTTTTCTATTTCTCTTATCAGCTCATTATCTGTCATGACAGTAACTCGTCCGCCTGCATATTCACTGTCAACCCAGGCCTTTATCTTTGTTACAAGAGGCGAAGTCTTGGAAAGAGCATTCTCTTCCTTTAATTTGTAATGTACATTTATCCAATGCGCAATTCCGGCTAGACCCGAAGTATTGGAAACAGCACTTACAGGAGGTCTCTTAAGGAATTTCTCCGTATCGAATATATTGTAAATCTCTTCGTTTTTAAGGAGTCCGTCCGCATGGATACCGGCTCTTGTTACATTGAAATTCTTACCTACAAAAGGAGTATTTGACGGAACAGTGTATCCGATCTCTTTTTCATAATATTCTGCAAGATCAGTGATGACAGTTGTATCCATGCCGTCAAGTGTACCCTTGAGCTGTGCATACTCAAATACCATTGCCTCCAAAGGCGTATTACCGGTCCTTTCACCGATTCCAAACAGTGAAGTATTGACTGAAGAACAGCCATAAAGCCATGCAGTTGTAGAGTTGGTAACGGCTTTATAAAAATCATTGTGTCCGTGCCACTCAATAAGCTCGCTGGGTACTCCCGCATGTGTATTGATAGCATAAATAATACCCTGAACACTTCTGGGAATAACGGCACCCGAGAAGTTTACGCCATAGCCCATGGTATCGCAGGCACGAACCTTGATAGGTATTTTATATTCATCCATAAGCTTCATAAGTTCCATACAGAACGGAACCACAAAGCCATAAATATCTGCTCTTGTAATATCCTCAAGGTGGCATCTTGGACTGATTCCTTCCTCAAGGCATGTGCGTATAACACTAAGGTAATGCTCAAGGGCCTGTCTTCTTGTCATCTTAAGCTTAAGGAAAATATGATAATCCGAGCAGCTTACAAGAATACCGGTCTCCTTCATACCAATCGCCTTTACCAGCTTGAAATCCTCTTCACTGGCACGTATCCAGCTGGTCACTTCAGGGAATTTGTAACCTCTCTCAAGACATTTATAGACAGCATCTCTGTCGCTCTTACTGTATAAAAAGAACTCACTCTGTCTGATAATGCCGTTGGGTCCGCCCAGTTCATGGAACATATCATAAATATGTACGATCTGATCGGTTGTATAAGGCGCTCTGGACTGCTGACCGTCTCTGAAAGTGGTGTCAGTTATCCATATATCCCTTGGCATGTTGTGGGGAACTATTCTGTCGTTGAATGGAACCTTAGGGACTTCCTCATAAGGAAACATGTTTCTGAAAACGTTAGGCTTCTCGACGTCGTCAAGAATATACATATGCTCCTCTATCTGAAGCAGATTATTCTTTCCGTTCATTGTGACGGGTCGATTCTGAAAAGTACTGGTATCCTGCATTTTTATTACCTCTTTTTAAAAACCAACTGTGCCTTTGTGTATGATTGTATACAATCATACCATCGATGTCAAGCACACAAAAAAAGAACTGAACACGTCTTCTGTGCCCAGTTCCTGTCGTATTTCCTTAGAATTTTGTTTTTCGTGAAAAATATTGTTTTAGATCCTCTAAAGGCTGTGGCTTTGCATAATGATAACCCTGAATATAGTCAAAACCATGTTCAAGACTGTACTGGCTCTGGGACTCATCCTCTACGCCCTCAACCAGTGTGACGAATCCGTTCTTTTTGAACACCTCTATCATATAAGTAACAATATCATCCATTCTGTTGTCATCAAGTGACTTATATAGAAGCGTCTTGTCAAACTTGATGGTCTTGAACGGACAGTTCATAACCCTCTCCAGTGAAGAATACCCTGTCCCGAAATCGTCAAGATAAAGCTGGATTCCCGCTCTGGTCAGGGAATTCATATTGTTGTTGGCCACTTCGGAATTCTCAAACATGGCTGATTCCGTAACCTCAAGGCGTATTTTTGAAACATCAAAATCATATTTTTCAATTATCTCAAGAAGATCCACGTACATTTCTTCCTGGGACAATTCTTTTGAGGAACAGTTTATGGATATGGCATCGAAATCATAGAATTCTTCCATAGCCTGTACCGCCCTGCAGACTTTATCCAGTACAATGCAGGTCAAGGCATGTACATTGCCGCTGGCCTCTGTGATATGGATAAACTTATCAGGAGAAATTATCCGGTCTCCAAGTTTAAGCCTTGTCAGAGCCTCTGCTACGCGAAAACTCCCGGTTTCTACGCTGTAAATCGGCTGTGCATAAACAAGCACTCTGTCGTCATCGTAGTCCAGTCGATTCCTGATATCCTTAAGTGCCATGGTTATGGCAAAATCCTCTGCAAAGTCATCATAGTCCTGCGTCTTTGTCAAGTAGAATATGCTATTGTTCTGATCCAGGAATCTCCTTGAAACATATTCAAAGAACTGCCTGATCTTCATGTCAGTTTCAAGCTCAGAAGGTATGCCACCGGAAATCATGACATAATTGAAGGGAATCTTTAACTTGGATTTTAGTCCATCCATGATGCCACGTATCTGATTTATAATGTTCATAAAGGTATTATCATCAGACGTTTCTATTAAGACGACAAATTTATCTTCTGAAACCTTATAAAGCTTAATATGTCTGCTTATTGATTCTACGTCCCTGCAGGCCTCTATTTCCTGCATGATCATAACATTGCCCTCATCTCCAAGGTTTTCAACTCCGGGAAGAGAGAAAATAATATAGCTGATAAAGAATTTCTTTTTACCCAGAATTTTTCCGATATAGTCAATAAGAGCTCCGGTATTCTGGCATCCTGAAATCTCATCATAAGGCGATGCATGGAAAAGAATATAACCAAGAGCAAATACAGGAACATAGGTTATGGCTGAGAAAATTGTATGAATCCTTTCTACAGAGAATATCTGCCCCATAAGAATAAGAATCTCAATGGGAACCAGGACATAGACTGCTGTCCTTATAATTCTCGACACATGGAGTCTGTTGGTTATAGTTGCATTGAGACACATAACACAGCATATAACTCCTGCCCAGCAATAAAATCTGGTAAAGCTGCAAATATCTATCATCTCCAGTTCAAAACTGTAAAGTCCCCTGGAAACAATCATGATGGCCACTGAAATAATATAAAGCAGTCCCATGACGCCAAACATTATAAGAAACTCTTTCCGCTGCTTTCTTCTGACAATGGACATCATATTAACATAGGAAAAGATACAGAACATTATTCCCATGTACAGCAGCAGGAACAATAATAGGAGCATGATAAAAAAGTTCCTACTGTACAGCTCCGCGGGATTATTGGAAATGATAATAATCGCGATGTTTACTGAAATAGAAACTATGGCAAGCACATTGCCCCAGAAAATGTACTTAAATACGTACGTGTTCTTGGGGTTAGTGTATACCATGATCAGCAGCAGTAATCCGGCAATAATAAGAGCTGCCACTTCTCCTATATAATTATAATGCATCATCATGTGGGTCATCATGACTTTATATTATCATAAAACCGATAATAATCTATAAAAACAATCTTATAAGGTATTAAAAGAATATAAAGATATTATATTCTTTCTTCCCCGGGAAAGAAAGGCCCGAAGCATTCCCATAACGTAAAAGAAGTGCTGTGCGAAGGCACAGCACTTCCTGAAAGAGCGAAAGTTTATTCTTCTGAATTTGCAGCAGCAACCTTATCAGCTCTGTCGGCAACTTCCTTAGCCTGAACATCTGAAGGAGCCTGCTCATATCTGTTGAACTCGTACTCGAAGTCTCCGCTTCCACCGGTCATGGAACGAAGCTGTGTGCAGTAGCCGAACAGTTCCATCATAGGAACCTCAGCCTCGATAACCTGCTTGCCGGTAAGAGAAGGATTCATTCCAAGAACACGTCCTCTTCTCTTGTTGAGATCACCCATTACATCTCCTGTGTAGTTGTCAGGAACTGTAACCTTAAGTGAAACAATGGGCTCAAGAAGAACAGGAGAAGCTTCCATGAAGCCCTTCTTGAAAGCGCCGGATGCTGCAACCTTGAAGGCCATTTCTGAGGAATCTACAGGATGGTATGATCCATCATAAAGTGTAGCCTTAACGCCAACTACAGGATAAGCTGCAAGAGGAC
>JAEEGF011749180.1_pt1 | contig 11218 bp, 9 predicted proteins | sample 9134171 | NCBI WGS metagenome assembly JAEEGF01 (sample SAMN16246542, study PRJNA631951) | gut metagenome | biome: gut microbiome; feature: rumen; material: AP-attached | host: Bos | place: Iran: Karaj | collected 2018-10
GATTCCGCATCACTGACCACGTTTTTGTCGCACCAGCTGTGGTAAGTCCCCAGGGATACGGTCGTGAGCCTGTGCTTTTTTGCATAGGCTTTCAGCGCAGAGACCTCCGCCAGATCTACCATGTGGCTGTCATAGGCATAGATTACCATGTAATCGCCGCGGATGGAGGGATGCGTATTGTGAAAGCCGTGCCCGTCATAGAGCAGGACCGGGTCACAGGTCAGTGGGACTTCCCGGCCGCTGAGTGTGCGAATCATTTCCTAGGTGTGAGAATCTCTTGCGGAAAGAAACTCCATCTTTTTCAGCCCGCTTTGGACAAGATCATAGCACGCATATTTCTTTAGCTGTTCAACTGTTGTCCGTCCGAAAGAAGGAGCATAGGCAATTTTCGGGTATCGCTCAATCCCTTCGCCGTACATCATGCGGTTGCAGCCTACGTCGATACTGAAAACCTCATCGCTTCCGATAATGATAGCGTCACAGTCATGATCGTTGTAGGGAGAATAGACATACCGTTTCATCCCCGCCTGCAGGGAACGAACTTTCCGTACGTTGAACAGTGTCAGTCCCGGGCCTTTTTCGAGAAGATAGTGGCGAAGATAATAGGGAAGAGCTCTGATGGAAGCGCTGTTTTTTTCTTTTTCGCCTTGTAGAAAATCAAAGTTTTTTTCGTAGGTCAAAACAACAGCTTGATGACCCAGGTCCTCCAAATAGTGAATCATGGAGGAGAGCTGCAGTTGAGCACCCATGTTGTATACGGAGTAGTGGGTGAGAATACCAATTTTCATGTTAGTCTCCCAGCAAAACGGAACTGATTTCATTGCGGACAGAGCTGACGGTAAAGGCCTGGGCCCTCTCAAAGCCGGCTTCGCCCATACGTTCGGCAAGCGACCGGTCCCCTCTGAGCTGAAGGATTCGCTCTGCGAAAGCGGCGGCATCCTCCGGTGCGGCAAGAAAGCCTGTTTCTCCGTCCTTCACCAGTTCCGCGTTGCCGCGGTTGACGGATGCCACCACAGGCTTTCGGCAGAGCATGGCCTCCACGATGTTCAGCGGCAGTCCCTCCCGCTTGCTGCAGGAGGCAACCACGTCCACCGCGGGGACGATCTTTTCCAGATCCGTCCGATAGCCCAGAAGCTTTACATGGGCTTCCAGCCCCTCAGCCGCGATCTGGCTGCGGAGATCCTGTTCCTTGGGCCCGTTGCCGGCCAGAAGTACCCTCAGCTTGGGGATCTTATCCTTCAAAATCGACGCTGCCGAGATCAAGGTCTTCTGGTTCTTGTTCTCATTCAGCTCACCGGTGCAAAGCACAACGAAGTCATCGGGGGAAAGCCCCTCCCATCGCCGCATTTCTCGCTGTTCTTCTACAGTCGCCGGATGATACCGATCTTCCCGGACGCCGATACCGTGAATGCGGGCGATCTTTCCGGGAAAACGCGCCTTAGCCAGTTGATAGTCTTCCTCATTGATAGTTACTACAACATCGCAAAGACGGGACAGAGCCTTTTAAAGCGGGTAGAACAGCAGCCAGTTCTTTTTCGAGGCACCCCTGTAGAAGTGAAAGCCGTGGGCAATGTAGATCACCCGCGTGCCGTCTCTGCGGCTCTTCCGGGCGGCCAGGCGCGTCAGCACACCGCCGACCGGCGTGTTGCAAACGATGATATCATAGTGTTCCCGTTTCAAAAGAGCTTTGAGCTTCCGATAGGCCGTAAGGTTCCTGGGATCAAAAGGGGAACGATGAAAAGGGATCTCGATATGACGGTCTGTGTATTTCAGCTGCAGGCCGTTTTTGACCGCAAGGTTGTCATGCGCCGCCACATGGATCTCATGTCCCTGCTCCTGCAGCATCTGCAGATACGGCAGATGGAACTGGCAAATATGGCTGAGCACCGTGGCAACATAAAGAATCTTCATAGCCTGTCTCTCATTATAGAGTAATCATCACTGTCGGGAAGATCTAATTAAATAGTATCTCAGGCACTAGCATCATTCTAATCGCAAAATGTGGGATCCGCTACTGCCAAGCGTATCAAATATATGCTTGAGTAGTATAACACTTAATCAGGTCTATGTCCATAATGAAGCCCTGGAATTTGGAAGAAATAGTTGATGCTTTTGAGTAGTATTCCATGTAATCAGCGGTTGTGGGGGGAACGTGCGACATGGCATTGAAAATGGCATTTACAGAGAAACTTGAGAATAATATCATAAATAGTTGCAATGACACTTATTAGATTATTCAAAAAATCTTGAAGCATATTATTCCAATAATATTTGCTGATGTGATATATTAATTATTCCCGAATGTGGTTGTGATTAATTCCAGATATGGATTCCCTGACCATGCTAATCAAATAGATACTGGATACGATTGGAAGTGAGCAAAAGGGTACCCCTCATATCTCATGCCTATGTACAAGCGTTATATTGCGTAGGACTACCCTGTTTTCTCAGATCACTCAATCATCAGTAGAGTCAATGATTATGCAACTAAATCCGGAATTGATGAGTGAAGGTTTATTATGAAAGCAGGCTTGTAAATCTACATATTCCATTTTCACGAACTGCTTAGCAGGGCCTTTTGAGCGCACTTAGTTTTGTGCCTTTTGGCATCCTTAGAAATCCAGGAAAGCTCTATTGTCTATAAAGGTAAAGGAGATTTATTTGTTGATTCCGGGAAAACAGTTTGGTATAATCAACTCAACATATCGGGTTTTTGGAGGTCATATTATAGTTTTTTTAATACATAATCATGTATCGTTCACAATTTGAAAACCGGTTTTTTGCTAATCAAAGCTGGATACTTGCCGATTTACATATCTATTTCATCGACAGCGACTAAGTCCGACGTTTGCACGTCTGAACCGGCAACATAAGTGGCTTTTGACATGACGTATACTTCAAAACAATTTAGAAAACTAACAGAGGAGCCTTGCTATGCCGAAAATATCTGTCATTGCACCGGTCTATTGTGCGGAACAGTATTTAAAACAGTTTCTGGATAGTATCCGGCAGCAAACTTTCCAGGATTACGAGGTTATCCTTGTGGATGATGGGAGCTGTGATCATTCTCCTGCGATTCTCGATCAATATGCAGAAAGCGAACCGAGAGCCATTGTCATCCACAAGGAGAACGGAGGCGTTTCCTCAGCCCGAAATGTAGGCTTGGATCTTGCAAAGGGCAAGTATGTCTACATTGTGGATTCTGATGACTGGCTGGAATCGACTGCTCTGGAAACGATGTGGAAAGAGGCTGAGCGAACCGGCGCAGACGTAATATACGGAGCTTTTGTTGTTGAGTCCGGCCGTTACGGTACCACATGCAAACCGTTCTCCCGAGCTTTTTCATCAACGGAAAAGAATGTAATCAACGAAATTCAGACAGCAGTCAACTATACAATGTTTGTTCGTACGGAGTGCGAACTGCTGAAGCCCATGATTTGTCATGGAGGAGCCCCGTGGCGCGGGATGTTTCTGCGCTCCATTATAGAAGATTATGGGGTCAGGTATAATGAAAATCTTAGGGCTATGGGAGAGGATGTGCTGTTTTCGCAGGAACTCTTGGAATTTGTAAGCAGCGTAACCTATACGGAATCAATTATCTATCATTACAGGCAACTTGACAGTTCCCTTTCACATGGATACAAGCCTGATATCATCCATGTTTTCCAAAAAGCATTTGACGAGGAGGAACAATTCCTCCGCTGTAAGCAAAAAGGCAAGGAGCACTGGGAAGCATACTATATCAGAGTCATTCAGTATATTGAACGTACAATCGACGGATACTTCATGAACAAGGAAAACAAGAAAAGAGAGATGCGTTGTTTTGTGGAGTTTAAACATATGCTGAAATCAGAACCTTACTGTTCTGCACTCCACAGGGTTCCGCTCAAGCGTTTTGCATCAAGGAGATTCAAAATTAAAGTACTGCTTCTGCGCTGCGGTTTGGCAAGCGCTTTTTGGACAATCATGAAATACAAACGGCGCCGCGAATAATCTCTGAATGTGCTCCTGCCACCTAGCAAAGCTCTTTAGTTGATGAACACGGATTAGAAACTAACATTACTGCAAGTTTTTTGACAGATAGTGATCTGAAAAGAGAGATGCGGCTTATGTGCTGAAGTAATCCAAGAAATATCGTTTTATTGAGCTGCACAGTGTGGACCTTTTGGCGCACTTCCCAAAGCTTAAGAACCTTTTGGACGTTTTTACATAAGAGTAACCTCGTTTGTCTGCCTCGGCCAAACATGTATCTTGTTATCTGAACTAGAGCGTAGTATTATCATTAAATAATCTACAGGATAATAAGTGTGGTACTTCTGCTAGATCAAATGTATAGGGAGACGACCGTATGAAGTTAAAGAGAGAGACCCTGTGCAATGTTGTTCGCAGCCTGTATCCGACCGCTTTTGGGATTCGCAAGTCGCTGCAAAGACTGAAAGTCAAGAGATTGCGCAGGTTTATGCTTTCCCCCGAGGAAGTGCGCAAGTGTGAGACAAACCCCGAAATGATTTCAGAGACGATGGCCCCGTATCTGCTCAAATATAAATCACGTTTGCGTTATATTGAGGAGGAGATGGAGGGTGTTCTGAAGAACACTCCTGAATTCCAGGACAGAGAAGATCAGGATGCGCTCCGTGTCGATATGATGTATTGGTATTTGGCCCATGGCTTTTTACCTTCCGAGTATGCATGTTTCGACTTCGAAAGAAAGTCAAGGGAAGAGCGGCTTTCCTTTGTCTCGGATATTGATACCAAGGAGTTTGGATATACGGTTAATGATATAACGGTAATACAGGGCGTTGTTGATAAAGGCCGTTGTTATACCAAGTATCCCCATTTGTTCCGCAGAGACGCAATTGTGGCTGAAAAGAAGTCAGACTTCGGAAAGTATATGACCTTTATTCGCAAGCATCCCATCTTCGTGCAAAAAGAAGTGCTGTCCTGCATGGGAAGGGGAGTAAAGCTTGTTGACGTCAGCAAGCTGGGTGTTTCTGAGGAAGAGTACTTCAACAAACTGATATCCTCAGGAAGGCACCTTTTGGAGGAGCGTGTGATCCAGTGCGAAGAGATGTCCAGATTCAACCCGTCGAGCGTTAATACAGTTCGGTGCATCACTATGAGAACAAACGATGGGGTTGAGGTGCCCTGGTGCTTCATGCGAACGGGGAAAGGCGGCTCTTTTGTGGATAACGGCGGCCTTGGTGGCCTGTTATTGGGCGTTGATCCAAAGACCGGCATCATAACATCTGATGGCATAGATGAGCACAATGTAACCTACACGCATCACCCCGACACCGGAGTGTCATTCGCGGGGGAGCAGATTCCTCGATGGAGCGAGATGATTCAGTTCTGTAAGTCTGAGTCCGCGAAAATCAAAGGAATGGGATACCTGTCTTGGGATATGGCGCTGACGGATGACGGATGGGACGTCATTGAAGTGAACGAAATCGGGCAATTGATCGGTCCGCAGATGACCACGAAGAAAGGAATTCGAAAAGAACTTGAGAGATTGCTTCAAGACATGCCAAAGGTAGTATAATTCTTTTCAGGAACAGAAAAGCAACGGCTTATTGCTCTAAAGCGTGAGAGAGCAATAAGCCGTTGCTTTTGTAAATTTCCAAAGAGGGAATACGCAGGAAAGCCGAAATGACAATCAAATCGCAAGGCCTACGATAATATACCCGATGCAGCTGAAGGCGAATGCGATCAAGGCATAAGGAAACTGAGTTTTCGCGTGGTCCATATTGTCGATGCCGCAGGTGATGGAGGGAATTACCGTGGCGTCGGAATAGAAGCAGGCATGGCTTCCAAAGGTGCCGGCGGAAACGATGGCTGCCAAAACGAGGATCATGTTTGCGCCTGTGGCCTGTGCAAGCGGGACGAGGATCGGCGTGCAGATCCCCGGGATCCCCCAACAACTGCCGGTTACGAAAGAAAGAGCGGAAACAATGACAAACGCAAACAACGGAAACAGCTTTGCGCTGATGAACGGACCTGCCGCATTGACCACATACTCAGGCAAATGCAAATCGGAAGAAGCTCTGCGCATCAGCAGAGCTGCGACCAAAATGGCAAGAGCGGGAATCATCTCGGTAAATCCTTTGATCCAGAGCTCACAGAATTCACGGAAGGTGATTTTCTTTCTTGTCAAGAAGAGAACCATGCAGACAAAGATTGCAGCGATGACGGCGATCAGCATGTCGTCAACAATGATTGTAAGAGCAATCAGAACGCCCATGGGAAGAAGAAAATCCAGAACATTTCCGGACTTGTCATCCATGTCCTGCGAATTAGCCTGGGCCTCGTTCAGCCTTGCGCTTGCCTCGGAAAAGACACTGCCAGTCTTTTCGGTTCTGTCATAAGCAGTTTTCATGGCACCCAGTTTGGGGAGTATCCCGAAGGCAAACAAGGGTACGACAACAAGAGCGGCCATTCCGTAAAACACATAGGGGATAAGATGATAGTACGTACCCAAAGCAGAGCCGTATCCAAGGGCTCGAACTTCATCCTGCCCCCAAAAAACGTTTGCATAGAAGATGACCCACGTTGAGAAGGGGAAGATAACACAGGCGGGAGCCGTCGTGGAATCGACTACGTAAGCCAAGGCTTCTCTCGGAACCTTGTTCCGATCGGAGAGCTTCTTCATGCAGGAGCTGACGGCCAAAATGTTCAGGGTATCGTCGATGAAGATAATGATTCCGAGAATCCAGGTGGCAATCAGCGTGCTCTTTACGCCCTTGCAGAATTTCCCCAGAAATCTTGCAATTGCGTTGGTCGCCTTTGAAGCGTTCAGCAAAGCGATCAAACTGCCGAAAAAGCCGGTCAAAATAATCATCCACTGATTGTCACGATCTGTTACAACGTCCAGCAGGGCTTCCAGCGTCGTCGGGATAAAGCTGAAGCCGCTGATAATGGCATAGGAAGTCAAACAGCCTACAATAAGTGCTTCTGTAGTTTTCTTCGTGACGATCGCAAAAACGAGAACCAATACAGCGGGTAGTAAGGTTAATAGTCCGTAATTCATCGCTTCTTTATCAAACCTCAAAATCTGACCTTGGAAAAAATAGCAAGGTATACTTTTAACATTTCTGCTCTGAAATTGGTATGAGAGACGTCGTGGATGTTGATTCCGGTCGCGGAAATCCGAGGCTCCTCATACTGTATCAGATCAATTGGAATGCGGTCAACTTTACGCATTTCCAGCGGAACTGTCAGCATCTTTTCAACATATTTGCGATTGTTGAAAGGAATCGTAATGTCATAGGACATTCTGTGCTCAGCGGTAAGAAACTGACCTTCGCTTGCGCTCCAACCGCATTCCCAGTAGAACTGTTCGACCCAAGGGATCATACCGATTATCTCTTTAGGGAGATATGTCTTCATATACTCTGTATAAACCTGATCTGTTTCTTTAATCAGGCGCGGATAGAAATGCACCTTGTATAGCGCTCTAAGGTACGATGCGGTCGGTGAATCAGGGAACTTCTTTTTATTGAATTTATTCCAGAACCATCCTCGGCCCAGTTCGTTTACCCAGGACTTGACTTCGATTCCACAAGGAGGGTGCTTACAGAAATACATCCTCTTTCGAATCTCGTTTTCTTTTGTTTCCCCCACGCAACCGGAATTGCATTCAAGAATCATCTTGAATACGTTTAAATCTCTGTACAGTGGGTCATCTGCAGGAATCTCAATGATTTTGTGTTTCAGCTTCAGCGCATCACAAATCTCACGAGCTGCAAATGCGTCTACGGATTCATCCGAATTAGAAATATAGCTGAAATAATCAAATTGATCAAAATGATTATGAGAACACGCCAAAGTTGTGAGACTGTCCCGGCCTCCAGTCAGGGACAGTGCAGCTGTCTTGTCCGGCCATTTCTTTGAAATAAGTTCCATCGTGTTGCACATGACGCGGCCAAGCTCATGGATTGTGCTCTGATAGTCTTCCTGCGTTGTTGTTTCTTCGATTTTCTTCGTTGGATAATAACGATCGATCCGGACTGAAGGGCTTTCATATACGATGCAACAGTTTGGATTTGTTCGCTTAATCTCTTGATAAGGAGAAAGATCCCCGGGGAGATAAGTACCCCAAAAATGCCAATACCATGTGTTGGTCAGCCGCCTGATATAGTCTGTCTGCTCAAATCCAAGGAAATCAGCCAAAAGCTTGCTGTGAGATGATACATACAGACTGCCCTGATGAGTACAATAATAGATAATCTGCATACCTGTGCAGTCTGTTGAATAGACGAGTTTATCTTTTGTCACATAGCCTATGCAAAAGACGCCAGTGAACTCACTTTCTACATCCCATAATTCGTCAAGTCCCTTTCGATAGGCCTCGGCAAGATCTTTCAGCAAATTTGATTCTTCCCATTTCATAGAATATGGATTATACGCATGGCCGATCAGGAAGAAGAGTACATCTTCTTCTGAGTATGAATAAAAAAGTGCGTCTTTATGAAGGAAGAGGTTGAAGCAGTTACCAACACACGCTCCAAATTCTGTACGTCGCCAATTGGAGTAAAATGGATATTCATCCAAAGCCCATTTTACATCGGCATTTGTGAATACAAAACCTCTACAATATAGTTTTTCTTGCCACTCAGGATGCTGGACAAGAATTGTATCGACTTCACAGGCAGAATAATATTTTGACATAAATCATGCTCTTTTCTATAAAGTATTAATAGCACTAAGATAATCCGAAAAAGGCTTCGCTGTGGAGAAATCAAAAACTGAGTTGAAAAATTCACAGGGGGCAAGCTTTGTGGGAGTTTGCTACTCTCTATTGTGTTGAAGAAATAGCCATAAGGATGCCTTTTTCGTGAATAAGGATTATTATGGATCATATGCGTGCTCATTATTAAACTGGCTCTCGCAAACAAAAATAAATAACTGTATACGGATGGGGTAAAATCGAATAATGACGTAATTGTTTCTTCCTTACGGGCCTTACAAAAGGTAATCTCGTTTAAGCAAGTCATTGAATTTGTTACCAAAAAACTGTTTGAAACATATTTCAGTATTCTGGTTTGTTCTCGATATAGAGCATGAACTTAGCTTGCCGAACGGAGCGATAGATCAAGAAAAACATTAGTAATATATCATGGAACGACAATAATGTCTATAAAGAAATGAAAAAAGCTTGAATATACAGAAATGAAAAAAGCTTGAATATACACGGGAGATGGCATGCTTTTATCTGGCATTTTCTGTTACAAGCAGTCAACAGCAAACCGAAAAAAGTTGGGAGTAGCGGGGCTTAAAGCCTGGACTACACCCAACATTTAGTAGAAGATGATTGCCGATAATGACAGAGACGCAAATCAATAAAACATCGGTGCATCGTTCTGGGTCATGCACGGACATCTTCCAGATTCTCCCGGATTACATTCCACAGCCTGTCCGCATTTCCGTCGCCCACAAAGCTGTTGTGCGGCGTGACGACCGCCCGGTCCCAGAGCTCGCTTTGCTCCTCCAGTGGTTCGTTCTCGAACACATCCAGAATCAGCTCACATTTTGCGTCTGTCAAATCCACCGTGGCGCCGCGGCTGATGTTGACGAGAATCGCGTCAGGCTTCAAGAGACGGGCCTTCACAAGGCTCCGGGTTTCGTCCGTCAGCGCGATGGTAACGACCGCGATGTCCGCGGATCGAAGCTCGTCATCCAGACCATCCAGCCCAACGACAGCGTCAAAACAGCTCATTTCCCGCTCAGTACGGTTGACGCCGATCACCTGCGTGCCGAAGGCCTGAAAACGCGCTGCGCATGCGGCGCCCACATCTCCGCAGCCAACGATCACGACCTTCTTGCCGGCAAGCTCCCGCAATCCGCGGTGCTTCTTCCAGAGGTGCGCTTTCTGCTGTACGCGGAAGAGGGAAAGCTCCTTGTACCGCTCCAGAACGCTGGCAAGCACAAACTCCGCCATGGGGATAGAGTATACCCCCCGGGCGTTGTGGATCTCAATTCCTTTTTCCCGTACGTAGTCCATGGGGACGCGATCGAAGCCCGCACTGGTCAATTGAATGTAGCGCAGGTTGGAAAAAGATTCGATGGGATGATAGAGAAAGAGCCCGTTGCAGATGACCCCTTCGACCCAAGTCGGATCGCAGGGGAGCGGATCTTCTTCCTGCTGCAGAAAGCAGATCGAATGACCGGACTCGGTCAGGAGCGGGAAGTGCTTTTCGGCGTCGTTCCAGGCTCCGGTAATCAGAAGATTCATGATGATCTGCGTGCATGCCCCGCACGCTCGGACTCAATTTGCTGGACAACGTCTGCGACTGCGGCCCGGAGCTCCCGCCTGTTTTCGATAAAATACATAGCGTGGACGGCACATTCTCTTTCCAGTGCCCGGATCTCTCTTACGCCGCGAAAGAAAATCTCTTCGATGGCATCAATGTTGTCGTATCGGTCGATGTTGCAGAAGGATCTGGAAAGTATCGTCATCTTCGAGCCGAGACGGTAGTGCTCCTTGATGATCAGCTCCGCCGGGACAAGGCCTCGCCCAAGAGAAGCGATGCCGCCGAAACCGCAGACGATACCGGCCCGCCCGATCCGCCTGCACAGGTGTTCCACCGTACCGTCGGTCAAGAGCTGGAACATGAAGGGTTTGCCATAGCCCAGACTCAGGTCGTTGATGCCGATGTGGATCTCGTCGATCCCGGGAATTGCCAGGATCTCGTCCAGCGCGTCCACCGCTTCGGGCGTTTCCAGAAGCAGCATGGTCTTCACCCGCCCGTCCACGATGCGAAGAAAACGCTTGACCTCAGAGGCCTTTTTGAAAAAGGGAAGCATGACGATATCGGCGCCGGCAGCAATGGCAGCGTTGATCTCGTCCTCAGAGGAGTCATACTCCGCGGTTTTCTCGTGAATGGGATTGACTCTCACAAGCAGCTCAGACTGCATCAAAACCTTTCGCAGTGCAACGACATCCTGGATCGTATGGTGATTTTTCACGGTATCCAGGTTGCCCTGGCGTTCTGCCTTGCCGATGTACTCCATATCGACAAAGATGCGGTCAACGCCGTTCTGCTCTGCGATCAAAGCAACATCGGGGCGGTTTGTGATATACATCAGTTTCAGCGGCATGACAGTGATGATCCTTTCTGTATTTCCTGCTGATGGTTTCGCATGGGATCAAGAGAACAAAGGGGAGTGGATGGTGAATAAGTGCGGGGTCCCGGCGAAAGCCGCAGAGGAAGGGATGGCTCCG
>JAEEGF010725751.1_pt1 | contig 11217 bp, 11 predicted proteins | sample 9134171 | NCBI WGS metagenome assembly JAEEGF01 (sample SAMN16246542, study PRJNA631951) | gut metagenome | biome: gut microbiome; feature: rumen; material: AP-attached | host: Bos | place: Iran: Karaj | collected 2018-10
TGTCCAAACCCGGCATGCGGATATCTGTTATAGTAGGTTCTGAAATGCTGGGCGTAGCACTTTCGGGGAGATTTGTCATCCATATTCAGAATGCTGTCGGCAACTGCAACTGTCAGAACAGAATCATCCGTAAACCTTGCCTCTCTGGGGAACAGCTCGAAATCTTCCGACTTGACATTATGCCACTCGTACCAGGATCCTATTATATCTCCAAATACCGCACCGTACATTTTTCTACCCTTTAGAACTCAAAACTTCCTACGTGATCAAACAGTGATCTCAATCTGATTTCCTTCAATGCCGACTATACAACTCTCATAATAGCCATCGCCTGTTGTTCTTGGTCCACTTAATACCTCATAGCCATCTTCCCGGAATTGTCTTGTCAAACGATCGACTTCTTCGACACTTCCTACAGAAAAAGCAATATGGATATACCCGGTACGATTGACCGGTTTTTCTATGTCCTCCATTGAAGGCTTGTTCATGATCTCAAGCCTTGCTCCATCTTCAAAGCTGATAAAGAATGACCGGAATCCCGTTTTCACGTTATGGTATCCATTATTAGACACTCCTCCGAGATACTTCACAAAGAAGTCTCTGGCCGATTCCAACTCGTTGACGTACATAGCAATATGCTCTATCTTCATATCTGTTCCTCAGTTTTCTTTCTATACATCTCAATCGCATCATCGCGACAAAGCTCACTATTAAGGATACAATACAAACACTTGATTGGGATACACAATTTCCTCTGTCAACTCGCCTTCCTGAAAACCGAATTTGCTATACAGAGCCCTTGGCGCTATTCCTTTATCATCATTTTCGCGAAATGTTGCCTCCATCTTTTTCACCTCGCCATAATTCGATTTACGCATGTGACAGATTCGGAAAATAAAGCCTGTCCTGTTCAATAGCTTCAAGTTCTTTTCCTCTGTAGAAAAGCCTGTAGTCATCTCCACCATCATATACTTCAGAAATGCATATTTTCATGTCTTCGTCATGAGGAGTAAACCCTAATCTACATTTTTGATTATCCAAATCAATGTGCCCAACAACATCTGCGAGTGCAACTTTTTCCTTGCACAAGACTGACTTTAATTCAACACACTCATCTTGATCCAATACGATAAAACACTCAATATCATCAGCATAAAATACATTATCAAGACCAGCAGTATAAAACATCTGTAAGCCATACTTAATAATCTGCTCAAAAGATGAAAATAATACGCTGTTTCGAACATAATCAAAATAATTCTCTCTTATTCCATCGCCCATACTTTTTATTGGCTTAAATCTATCTTTTGTTTTATGAGAATGACAGAATTCATCTTTTACATAATATCTATACTGATTTTCAACCTTAAAATCCATCTTCTGATAGAATTCTAATGCGCTCAGATCCCCGAACAAGTAAATACCATCACATTCTTGCTCATATTCTTCTATGACATGTTTCATCAGTTTTGCGGCGAGTCCTTGCCTTCGATAGCTCTCATCTGTCATAACAGTTCCTATCTGTACATAGTATCTCGTCGAACCGTTTTGCATAAACTTCATTCGATTAGCTGACACATTTGATACGATTCTTCCTTCATCCATAAAAGAATACGGGATATAATCTCCTTCAAAATACCCCTGTGTAACCCAGCTTTCAAAATCAAATCCAAATGTATTTCTGGTTAATTCGTTCAACATATGACGGTATGTATCATCCCTCATATAATCACTAATTAATTCCATCTTATTTCCCTCTCCTAAGAACTTCGACTTGTTTTTCAAGTTCGCTTTTCGCTTCCGCAATCGCCTTTTTGGTGCTCTGATTTCTAGTCGGAAATTCGAACATCTGGTAAAGATATCCCTGCTCCCTGGCAAGTTCCCAACTCTTTGGATAAACAAGTTCAAAGGCAAGTGCTATATGGCCGATCAGATGCTCTGCAGGTGAATCCATGATATCGCGGTTTACTGTATGATGCTCCCTGACCTGCTCCATAACCTTCTCAGAAACGCCTGCAGAGAACAGAACATCCTCTGTAACGTTGTATATCTCCTCCATAGGGGTTTCTACATTTACTCTCAGAATATCGACCTTGTCAGCATCTCTTAAGATATTGCAAAAGACAAGCAGCTTACCGGAAACTTCTTTATCCAGCCTATACTTGTTGTGCTGTCTGATAACTGTTTCAAGGTCTCTATCCCAAGATCTGAAATCTACATAATCTGTGATCAGGTTTTCATCTCCAAAAAGAAGATCAGCACCAAATTCTGCATGGTCAACTGATTCCGAATCTATAAAGGTGTTATATCTTTTGACCTGTTCAAACCTGCCTATATCATGGAGCATCCCTGACAGCCATGCAAACTCCACATCCTCATCAGAAAGCTCTATACTCCTGGCTATTTTCTCGCAATTATCTGCCACTCTGTATGTATGGGCTATCTTAAGCGCTATTTTAGGGTTTGATGGGTCATAATTCCTTGTGTACTCTGCAAATTTCTCTCTAACCTTTTTTCTATCTATTTTCATTTTTTCTAACATCTTTCTCTCCATGCGGCTGTCATCCTAAGCATCTAATCTATATTGCATAAAGTTCCCATTATGCGTAAATCCATAAGCCGTATATAGTTTCACTCCCATATCAGACGCTGTAATGTGAACTGCACCACACCCGTAGGCTCTGGCTTCTTCCACTACTCTATGAAGCAGTTCTCTGGCAATTCCCATCCTCCTGTAGTCAGGATTGGTATACATGCTGGAGAGAAGACCGAGCCTTCCTGTTGGACATGTAAAATATGGTGGTTTCTCAACAAAAGACATCCCGCTGGTTCCAATTATCTTATTTCCGTCAATAGCAAGCCAGGAGACAAACGTTCCATCCGTCATATGCCTTTCATAATAATCTTTGAGCGATGATCTCAAATCGACACCTTCCGGAACAGTTCTGCCTGTAGATATATATTCCTCAGTAAGCTGAGCAATTCTCATATTTATAAATTCATCTAACTCAGCGTATGTCAGTTTCTTATATTGAATATCCATAGTTTTTACCCCACAAGCATATATAATGTAGTGCAGCATGATACTGTATCAAGATAATTGATACTTTCGGCTATTTCTCGCAATTATCTGCATATCTCTTTTTCATAAACTCACGCGCATTTGACGATTCTTCAAGGTCAAGCGAAAATCCAAGTTTATCAGCCACATTAATAGATAAGTCTTCAAAGTAATCATACATGAGAAAAATCTTATCCCACATATCTTCATAAGTCCCGCCGGCAAAGATTCCCTCAAAGCGCTTCATTTCACCTTCTGTGAGATATTTACCAAGATACTTGGAAAAAGAACCTGTGGTGACCTTAAAGTCATTATCGATGCCCACTTTCCAGTTGATCATTTTCATAAACATATTCATCATCAGATGCTCCATGGAGTATTTGGCATAGTAGAACTGATGCCTGCAAAGCCCCTTTGTAGCATAGTTGCTGACCCATCTGAATTCATTGACAGTATTATAAAATTCAAACTCACTTGGTTTTTGGATAAAAAAGATATCGCCAGATGTGATTTCTTTTAGCTCAGTGAAGCCATCTTTATTTATGAGTATTGTTCTAGGCTCATTAAACTCTGTCTGCTTTCCAATCTCAGAAACATCAATAAAAGTCAGATCAATCCTGTTTCCATCCTTATACTGTGTCAGATATGCAAAACGTTTTTTCCCATTATAGTCATAGGGTTCCATGTACCAGTCATCCGGAGTCTGCATGATAAGAATATCTCCAAATTTCCTCATATAATTCTTATCTGCAGTAAATTCTCTGATATCAGAAACAAAAAAAGTTATATCAAAGTCTGAAAAGCCATCCCGGACTGCACCCGGAGTAACTGCCGAGCCTTCCATCGTGGCAGCGCGAATTCTGTCATCTTCAGTCGCTGTTTTTATGATCAGCTCATACATTTCATCGTAAGTTTTCATAGCATCCTCCTCTGTAAAAGTATATACTGCCACACAAAACTCATCAATGATTAACCGCTTCAATCCACAGCCTACTCAATTCTGCACACAGACATTCCGCACTTTGTGCTCCATGTCCTTACGACCGGCAAATGAATTTGTATGCAAGCATCCATTCGCTTGCCGGTCTTGTGCATCATAAAAGACCATGGGTAGCCCATGGTCTTTACTGAATTCTATTTAATTAAGTGCTACTCCGTTTACATAAAGAGTATATCCGTTTGTATCGACGCAGGAAATATCTCCGTCAAAGGATGTGATATAAGTATCTGCTGTAAGAGTCCAGGTGCTGTTCTTGTCTATAGAAACTGTCACTGTTCCAACCTCTGTAGAAACCTCTTCTCCTTTGGCATTTGTTATGTTTCCATCTATTGTTCCGGTAAAGTCTGAACCATCAGTAAGGTTAAGCGTAAGCTCAGAATCACTACCTACAAGAATTGTTCCCTCGAGTGTCTGGCCAATTGCATTTAATGTAGCTGTATTTGTATCTCCGTTCCAGCCATCTGCACAGACTGAAAGAAGGATATTCTCAGAATCCTCATTAACAATCTTAACATTATCAAGATTGATCACAGCTGTTGTATTAGTAACATGGAATACGTGACCATTCTTACTGGTAAGTGTACCGCCATTCATAGTAAAAGTAGATGTACCGCTGTCTGCATCTCCTGACATAGACTGGTAGATCATGATCGTATCATAGAATGTTGCATTGCCATTGGTATCAGTATTATTGGCAGTCATATCACAGTCATTTAAGGTAATAGAATTAATACCCTCGATGCAGACTCCCTCTGAAAGGTTAGACACAAGAGTTGCATCAGAAACCGTTATGTCCGCAGTTGAGTAAATAGCAGGTGAGCCAAGCCCGTTTGTAGTATATGTACCGCCATTTACTGAAACAGTGCCTCCGCCTCTGTCAGTTCTAATAGCTGCCGATGATCTTCCACTGGTTTCAACAGTAAGATTAGAAGCTTTGGTAATGCCGCCTCCAGTTGTCATGATACCGCCAGAGCCATCCCCTGTAGTTGTAATTGTACTGTCAGAGATAATTACAGTTGTTCCATCTCCCTCAGCACCATTTTTACCGCCGTTTCCGCCATAGGAGAATACACCGTTGGCTCCGTCAGCATCTGATGTAATACTTGCTCCTGAAATAGTGGTTGTTGAACCATCTTTTACCAGAACAGCTGCATTTAGTCCATAGAAATTGCAGTTATCTCCGCCATCAGAATCCCCGGTCTTGGTAACTGTAGCATTTGTAATCTCAACATCATCTGATGTAGCAATCAAAAGAGCACTTTCATCAGCAGTAGTACTAGCATAGGTCTCTCCATCCTGCGAAGCAGCGCCTGTTATCTCTACTGCTCCCTTATAGTCTATATCAGCACTGCTGCTTCCGCCTCCAAAGCCGCCTCCGCCTTCAGGAGGATTCCCCATAGCCTCGCCATCAGGCTTCTCTCCCGGAGCTCCCTCAGGTGCTTCCCCATCAGGTTTTTCAGGAGGATTTTCACCGTTCTGATTCTCAGAAAGTTCTGTATTTTCTATAGCTATACTCTCTTGCGAAGACGCAGTATCTTCACCTTCAATAGTAGATGTGCTTGTTTGCCCGCAGGCTGTAAGTGCTACGCACATGATTGATACAACTGCAATAGATAGTTTTTTCTTTAACTCGTTTCTCTTCATAATAGTTTAACTCCTTCTGTTCCCGATTATTTAATACTTGGATCAGGTCTGTTGTTAAGGCAATTATGAATCCGAAACCTAAATTTAACTTAAAAGGATCAAACTTACACAAGTTCCAGCTCATCCCCGGGCTTTAGAACTATTTTACCGGGAGCTTCAAAGCGCTGAGCAACCTTCATATCAAAGCCGGTTTTGTCTTTTACCGGTTCCATATGATATGGGATATTGTGCTTGGCGCCTATTATCTTAGCGCACCTTGACGCCTCTTTTACATCCATGTTATAGACGCCATCGCAGCACAGAAAAGCGTAATCAAGTTTTCTACTCTCAAGCCTTGTCATATGCGGAGTGGTTGATGTGTCCCCGGAAAAATATACCTGAACGCCATCAGAAAAAGTGAGGATAAATCCAACGCATGAAGAAGCGTCGTGGTTCTTATTATATCCGGCCTCCACACTATCAACCTTCACATATCCAAGGTTGAAGCTGTTATGGCTCCCTCCCAGTAACGCATCAGTCCACTTAATCACGTCGCAGCCATCATTTCTCTTAGTAATCAGCTTATCCTGAACGTGGTCATAGTGATCATGTGTCATCAAAATAAGATCTGCAGGAAGATCGTATCCATCCCCCATAAATGGATCAATGTAGATTACTTTTCCTTCATCTGTCACAATACGTACACTTGCATGTCCCTGATATAGTAGCTTTGCTGCCATGTTCTGTCCCTCCAATCACCCCAAGCAAATATAGAAAACTAAACTCATATTACTGCTTTTATTATAGCAAAAACATGGCTTTTTTCGCTTGGAAAACCATTAATAAATGATCAGTTAAAAAATATCTTTTAGTATTCCAAATGCTTCTCTTACCATGTTGTTAGGAAGAAACTGATACTCGGTAAATGCCGCAATCCCCGTTATCTCAGCATCTGTATGGCGTCTTGCCAGCATCATTCCTCTGAAAAGATGAAAATTGTTAGTGACTATGCCTATAGTCATATCTTTGTCCGGATTTATAAGCTTCATAGCATTTACTATATTTTCATCGGTATCAAGAGATGTGCTCTCAACAATTATCCTATCCTCAGAAATCTCTTTTTCCATCAGATAAATCTTGCCGCCCTCTCCTTCAGATATCGGCTCATTGCTCCCCTGACCTCCGGTAACTACTACTTTGGTGTCAGGATTGTTTCTAAGATATTCTATAGCTGAATTCAGGCGATACTTGTAAATGATACTTGGACCAGACGATCTCATCTGTGCTCCCAACACAATTATATAATCTGCTCCGGGTGCTCCCTTAGAGAAAAAGGCAGTCAGGATACACACCTGACATATTGTAAAAACAAGTACTCCTGCAACAACCACTGTTCTAAAGGCATATCTGACAGCCTTTGGAACTCTTGACCACAGCTTCTTCAGGTCCATAACAAATAAAAAACCAAAGAATAAAGCCGCAGCAATCCATATCACAAAAGAATATGTTCCGCTTCCTACCATGTATACTGCAATTGAGTACAAAAATGACAGCACAGATATGATCAGATATATGTTTTTCAGAGATAAAAATCTCTTTTTCTTAGTTATATTAGCAATACTATTCCCCATGCTTTCTCCATAATTTATTATAAGAAGTTGTTCTCAATATCATTTAATTCATATAAATACAGATTTCCGTTCTTCCTTAGAAATTCGATATCTATATTCATAAAAACAAGCTCAGCTGATTATCTATATATGATTCCATTTTAACATCATGAATGACATCTCCCTCTTTATAATTTCCAATAAGGAATGGGGAATCTGGATCATTAAGCTTCATATTTCTTTTGACTGCTTCTATATCATTATTGGCATAACAATATCTGCACAAATGCCCACAACTATCGTAAGCACCTATATCTCCCGAAAGATAGCATGCACACTCTTTTCTTGCAGGCTTTTTATTTGGAACGATGAGTTTTTGTCCTATAGCTTTCTCGTAGGTTTCTATAGTCATGCATCCTCTGCAGTCCGCACCATATTCTGCAAGGAACTGTCCTTCGCCGCAGGGTTTAACTACCATCCCATAGGAGGTTGCAATCTTTATCAGCTCTTTTCCCAGGAAATGCTGATTTTCCCTTGATACGGAACGCGCCGCCGGAAAGTTTCTCTTGACCTTCTCGTACAGATCAATAAAGCTGATCACAACCGTCTCTGTATATCCGCTTAACGTTGCTGCCATCTGTTCAAAAGCCTTCAGATGATAATCCAGTGTGTATCTGTCATTTATGAGTATCGGGTCATACCTCCAACCTATGCTGTTTATGCCAACCATTTGTGATAAAGTTTTAAAATCTTCAAGAATCTTATGTTTGTCAGGAACATGCGGCTCAATATCTCTCCCATATGGTGTTATAGTCACAAACCAATACTGTCCGTAATCCTTAATGATGTCCATATATTCAAAGAACGGCGCCGGGTTCTTGGAGCAAAAGCCAACCACATCCACTGTATCCGGGCTCAGTCTGTACCTGCTGACCTGCTCCGGGTTAAATGGATTTCTTACGCATACTATTTGCTCTTTGAATCTATTCGCCAGCCACTTGGGATAAAAGGCCGGGATATCTGTTCTCTGTCCTGTATTTATGATCATGTAATTAATACCTTTGTCAATTTTTTTACTATCCTTTAGTAGTATAAATTAACTTTGCTAAACCATTTTATTGCTCAAAATAATAACATTAGGAACTAATGCTATTCTCTGGTATTATAATTTTTCTATATGAAATCTCAAAATAATACCACAATATACAAAAACCGCTTCTTGATATTATGAAAAGATCTTATAAAAAGGTTTGCAGTGTCTTTTTATAATACCATACAAGCTATAATCAGGTTCTTGTTATTACAAATACTGCATTTTTAATCTTCTTATTCAAATATTGATAATACCAAACCGCGTATTTAATTTGTCATAGTATTATTTCAAATTCATCCATAATACCAAATCTTATCATTTCTATGTCATGGTATTATTATTTTAATAGAAGCGTGCGCCGCTAGGCGCACCATAAAAAAGCCCATGTCATTGACATGAGCCTCTTTATTATATACCACTTGCGTTTCAATATCAGTCTTAATCCCAGAACATTTCTTTACAATCAGGACAGAAATATATATCTGGCAAAAACTCAGACAGCTTACATTAAATCGGTTTCTCAAATCGTCGCAGCTCAACACTCTGAGCAAATCATTTTCTTAAGTTCATCAAAATCAATGCTCTGTTCAGGCACAAACTCCTCTGAAGAAATGTATTCGTAAATAGATGATAACAGTGCTCTGCACTCGGGATAATCCATCAGATCATGAAGCCCCATCGAGGAAATAAATACTTTGCCCTTAAGACAATTAAATTCCAACAGCATTCCCATATTTCTAAGATAGGCATAGCTATCCATAACAGTCACTATACTCTTAATACCATCAGGTAAAATCATTGCTCTCTGTGAGCTCTGCATAAACCACTGATAATCCGTATGAAAGTCTGTCGGATAATCCCTGAAAAGAGGATGCCTATCATCTATCATAAGTCCCATGCTGCCTTCCTGGCTTGCAAAGGTTCCAACAGACCAAAAATCCGTAGTGAAGGTTGATTTAATCGATGAAGGAATTTCCTCTTTGCTAGAATCAGGAGCTAAAAAGACAACTCCTCCATTTTCAAGGACCTTTCTTGCCTCATTATCCAGAACCTTTGTCTGATGCACGTTTGCAGGCTTAACAGGATTTTGGCTGCCTGGCATGTACACAAAGATCCTATAAGTATTATCAAATCCGGCAAAAGACACATGAAGGTCAACTGCGCTATTTTTCTTAAGTCCAAGCTTACTAAGACTAATCTCTATCTCACCGACATCAGACAGACTGCCCTGTTTGCAGATACCAGACTTATCTTCCTCGTTTTCATAAAAGACATATTTCTGCTTGCAAACGCTGACTTCAAGTCTTCCCTCTATGTCACCCTTGGAATAATTTGCAACTCTGACCTTTGCTCTTAGAACCTCATCTTCAACATAGGTGTACTTCTCCAAATATACAAGTGGCAGCACATCGGTAAAAAAGCTCCTGAATCTGCCGGGCTCAGCAAAGCTGTAAGGCTTAGGCACAAGGTGAGAATTGAGCATTCCAACAAGGGCTGTTCCCTGCCCCGGAAAGTCCTGAAGTCCCAAAAGAGAAATTCCTGAATAATCTCTGCTTCTAAGGGCTGCCTCTACCTCTTCTCTATAGCCCAATAACGATAATTCACCGGTAGCTTCAACCCTCTTCTCCCAATTATCCAAAAGTCCTTTTTTAGCAACTTTTTCCTTGATCAGTCCAAGATTTTCAGGCCTTGTAACCCCATGGAAAAGATCTATCTCCTTAAAATCAGGTAATACCTCAAACTGCCCAACTTCAAAGCTGTATACAGGTCCTTCATACTCTTTGCGTATTTCAGCTACAGTATCATCATAGTTATGACAGGCATTTGGATATTCATTATTAAGATACCCTTGCATGCCATCAAAGGTTGCCCTCATAGGTAGACCTTTATAGCGCATAGCTGTGTAGAAGTCGCTGTCAGGGTCAGCCCCCTTCTCTCCATAAAAAGCATTTGAAGAAAACGCAAAAAGCCTTGTCTTATCCATTTCGTGGCACAGCTTCAAAAGCTCTTTAACTATAGGCGCTCCATCCTCTTTGTACTGAAGTTCATTTCCAAAGGTCATCATCACGAAGGATGGATGGTTAGCATATGTTCTGATAATCTCAGATAATTCTCTTCTATAGTAGCCTGCTGCCGTCTGGTCAGAAAATGCATCTGCAGGATTCCAGTGAGATAGCTCAGGCTGCATCATGATTCCCAACTCGTCTGCTGCCATAAAAGCTTCTTCCGGCGGACAGTGAGAATGAAATCTAAGGCAATTAACCCCATAACCCATATAGGTCCTGATAACCTCTTTCCAAGCATCCACACTTACCGGCGGATGCCCTTCTTCCGGAAAAACAGCGCAGTTTGCTTCACTTCGCAAAAAGATTCTGCGGCCATTAAGGCACAGATGCCCGTCTATATCTTCAAAGGACCTGATACCGAAAGCTTCTTCTAATACATCTGAGCTTCGATCTTTCCCTGCATTCTTAATAAGCCTCGCTCTTACATGGCATAGCCTTCCCTCATATTCATCCCATAAAAGGTCATCAGGAACTTCTGCGCCAATGCTCATTTTGAAACACGATTTACCTGCTGTACCAGCTGTTTCTATCGTAACCGTTCTGCCAAGTTCTTCTAACTCAAGCTCAAGTTTTTCTCTAAACCATTTATCTGAATCTATACATACTTCCGTATCGAGTATCCATCTGCCATCCTCCAGGCTCCTCTTAGGATAGACTCTGATGCTTTCGATAAAAGTTCTCTCTCTGATCAACAGGCCAAATTTTCCTATTATCCCGTTCCAGTTGGTCTGTGTCTCATCGGTAGCAGCTGAAGAATAGACTAT
>JAEEGF011040687.1_pt1 | contig 11216 bp, 8 predicted proteins | sample 9134171 | NCBI WGS metagenome assembly JAEEGF01 (sample SAMN16246542, study PRJNA631951) | gut metagenome | biome: gut microbiome; feature: rumen; material: AP-attached | host: Bos | place: Iran: Karaj | collected 2018-10
GCAGCTCTTCCGCAGCATCGTGGCCGGAGTGCGCCTGACCTTTTAACTGATAAAACGGTATGGATATGAAACACAAAAGCATACTTCTCCTTGCCGTCGCGCTGTTGACTTTCGCCGCCTGCCAGAAGCAGATGAACTATGCGGAATACAACATCTACGACAAGGACTATATCACGCAGACCTTCGCCAACGTAGGCGGTTTCATGCCCCAGATCTACAATGTGCTGGAGTATGATTTCGGCAACTACAGCAGCGGTGCGATGCTGGCTTCCGCCTCCGACGAGAGTGAGTACAGCCTCCGTGGCAACGCGATCGAAGATTTCTACAACGGCGGCTGGAGCCCCTCGAACCCGAAGTCGACGACGTGGACAAATATGTACAAGGGCATCGCGAATTGCAACCTGGTACTGTCCGAGATGCAGGGGTTGACCTTCGACGAGCTGGTGCTCAACAAGGACTACCCGCAGCAGATGTACCGTTATAAGAACTATCAGTATGAGGCCCGTCTCATGCGTGCGTTCTTCTACTTCTACCTGGTCCGCCAGTATGGCGGCGTGCCGATGCCGACCCCGGAGATGTCCATTGACGAGATCAATTCGATGAGCCGTTCGACCTCTGACGAGGTGTTCTCCTTCATCATCTCGGAGTGCACGGACATCCAGGACAAGATCATCAAGGACTACACGGACTTGGGCGACATGTCGTTGGGTACGGCCGAGACCGGTCGTGCCGACCAACTGACCGTGCTTGCACTCAAGGCGCAGGCCGCCCTGTACTGGGCAAGCCCGCTCTTCAATCCGAACAAAGACAAGGAGCGCTGGCACAACGCTGCGAAGTATTACAAGGAACTGGTCGCTGCCTGCGAGGCGCGCGGCAAGGGATTGACCGCCAAGTATGACGACACCTGGTCAACGCTGAACTACACGACGCCTGACATCGTGAAGGAGATCGTGTTTGCGCGTCGCGTCAATGGTACTAACAACAACGCGGAATCCTACAACTATCCGGTCGGTATCGAGAAGGCGGCTTCCGTTACGAGTGTGGACAACATTATCGGTGCGAACTGCCCGACGCAGAACCTGGTGGATGCCTACGATATGCTGAACGGCATGGGTATCAACGAGGCCGGCAGCGGCTATGACGAGAACGACCCGTACAAGGGTCGCGACCCGCGTTTGGCATTGACCGTGGCGACCAACGGAAGCCAGTGGCCGACCTACAGCGGAGCTCCGAAACTCCAGACCTATGTCGGCGGCACCAACGGCCAGCCGTTGGTAGGCGCCACGACGACAGGTTACTATCTGCGCAAGCTCCTCCATGGCAGCATCGACCTCCGCTCGAATAGCCGTTATCAGGTGGACTACCACTCCTACGTGCTGTTCCGTATGGGCGGCATCTATCTCGACTACGCCGAGGCGGTATTCCGGTATTTGGGCAGCGCTGATGCGACGAGCGGTGAGTTCCCGGTGTCGGCTGCCGAGTTGGCCAGCAAGACCCGCGTGCGCGCCGGCATTCCGGCCTTCGAGAGCGACATGAGCAACGACAAGTTCTGGGAGAAATACAAGAATGAGCGTATGGTCGAACTCGCGTTCGAGAACCATCGTTTCTGGGATGTCCGCCGCTGGAAAGAGGCTGACAAGTACTTCAAGAACATCGTCGAGATGCAGATCACCCAGGATGGTGACGGCTTCAAGTACACCCGCAACACGGTCTCCCGCCAGTGGGACGACAAGATGTATCTCTTCCCGATCCCGCAGGCCGAGATCATGAAGAATCCGAATCTTACGCAGAATCCGGGCTGGTAGCAGTCAATGACCTGACATCATTTCGGGGACGGCCTTCTGGTCGTCCCCGATTTGTTTATAGGCCGGGAAATCCTTATCTTTACGCAAACCACAGTTTTTATGCGACCGAAATCATTTCTCCTCACCATCCTGGCACTCGTGCTGGCCTTGTCTGCCGGCGCCCGGCAGAAGTACAATTTCAATTCGGATTGGCTCCTCAAGGTGGGGGATTTCCCGGCCGCGCAGAAGACCGGCTTCAACGACAAGGGCTGGCAGAAAGTCACCCTTCCCCATGCGTTCAACGAGGATGAGGCTTTCAAGCTGGACATCCATGCCCTTACGGACACCGTGATGTGGTACCGCAAGCATTTCGTCCTCCCGAAGGATACGAAGGGCAAGAAGGTGTTCATCGAGTTCGAAGGCGCCCGGCAGGGGATTGACGTGTATGTCAACGGCAAGTCCGTCGGCTATCATGAGAACGGTGTGATGGCCTTCGGCTTCGACCTGACCCCGTTCGTAAAGCCCGGGGCGAACGTCATCGCCGTGCGTATTGACAACGACTGGGACTACAAGGACCGCAACCGGGACGTCAAGTTCCAGTGGAGCGACCGCAATTTCAACGCGAATTATGGCGGTTTGCCGAAGAACGTCTGGCTGCATGTGACGGAGCCGTTCTACCAGACGCTGCCGCTCTACAGCAACCTGGGGACGACGGGCGTGTATGTCTACGCCAAGGATATCCGGATCAAGGAGCGCACCGCGGTGCTCCATGCAGAATCGCAGGTGCGTAACGAGACGAAGACTGCCCAGACGGCGGTCTACGCCGTCTCGCTGGTGGACCGCGACGGCCGGACGCTCAAGACCTTCGAGGCGGAGCCGGTCACGGTCGCGGCGGGGGAGACGGCGACGCTCTGCGCCGAGGCGCCCGTCGGGGGCCTGCATTTCTGGAGCTGGGGTTATGGCTATCTGTATGATGTCAGGACCGCGCTCAAGGTGGACGGGCGCGTAGTGGACGAAGTCACCACGCGCACCGGCTTCCGCAAGACGCGCTTCGCCGAAGGCAAGATCTGGATCAACGACCGCGTCCTGCAGGTCAAGGGCTATGCCCAGCGCACCTCCAACGAGTGGCCGGCGCTGGGCCTCAGCGTCCCCGCGTGGCTGAGCGATTATTCCAACGGGCTGATGGTGGAGAACAATGCCAACACCGTCCGGTGGATGCACGTGACACCCTGGAAGCAGGACATTGAGTCCTGCGACCGCGTGGGCCTGATGATGAGCATGCAGGCCGGCGATGCCGAGCGCGACATCCAGGGGCCGCAGTGGGAGCAGCGCCTGGAGCTGATGCGGGACGCCATCATCTACAACCGCAATAACCCGTCCATCATTTACTATGAGATCGGAAACAAGGGCGTGAGCCGCGAGCATTTCCTGGAGATGCGCGAGATCCGCGACAAGTATGATTACTTCGGCGGCCGCGCGATCGGCAGCCGCGAGATGCTGGACATCCGCGAGTCGGAGTACGGCGGCGAGATGCTCTACATCAACAAGAGCCGCCATACACCCTTCTGGGCCATGGAGTATTGCCGCGACGAGGCGCTCCGCAAATACTGGGACGACTGGTCCTATCCTTATCATAAAGAGGGGGAAGGCAATAACATGGTGTGGTCCGCCTCGCAGAACGCCTATGTGCCCGGCGGCGCGGCGGCGTACAATCACAACCAGGACCGCTTCGTCGTCGAGCACGTGGCCCGCTGGTATGACTACTGGCGCGAGCGGCCCGGCACGGGCGCGCGCGTGAGTAGCGGCGGCGTCAAGATCATCTTCTCCGATTCCAACACCCATTTCCGCGGGGTGGAGAACTACCGCCGCAGCGGAAATGTCGACCCGCTGCGTATCCCCAAGGACACCTACTTCGCCCACCAGGTGATGTGGGACGGCTGGGTGGATATCGAGAAGCCGCATATCTACATCGTGGGCCACTGGAACTATGAGGCCGGCACGGTCAAACCTGTATACGTCGTATCCAATACCGAGACGGTCAAGTTGTTCCTGAACGGCCGCGAGCTTCCGGCTCCGGAGCGGCAGTATCAGTTCCTGTTTACCTATAAGGATGTCGCCTTCGCCCCCGGCAAGCTGGAGGCGGTGGGCTACAACGGCGGCCGCGAGGTGACGCGCTATACGCTCGAGACGGCGGGCGCGCCTGTGGCGCTGAAACTCACCAAGATCGAGGATCCGAGCGGCTGGAGGGCCGACGGCGCGGACGTTGCCCTCGTGCAGGTCGAGGTCGTGGACGCGCAAGGCCGCCGCTGTCCGCTGGCGAACGACATGATCCATTACGACCTGCAGGGCCCCGCGGAGTGGCGCGGCGGCATCGCACAGGGTCCGGACAACTACATCCTGGCGCAGGACTTCCCGGTGGAGTGTGGCGTGAACCGCGCGATCCTGCGGTCGACGACGACGGCGGGCCGCGTCACGCTGACCGCCTCGGCGGAAGGCCTCAAGAGTGCTTCCGTCACCTTCCAAACCCTGCCGTTCGAGACGAAGGGCGGCCTGTCGACCTACATCCCGGGCGACCACCTGGTGGCGCGGCTGGATCGCGGCGAGACGCCGCAGACACCCTCCTACATCGACCGTACGGTTGACGTGGAGATCGTCGGGGCCACGGCCGGTTCCAATGCTGCCGACGTGGCGGCGAGTTGGGATGACAATGAGCGGACCGGCTGGAAGAGTGAAGGTGCGCTTGAGGATGCCTGGATCACGTACCATTTCAACCGGATGGCCTCGGTCGACGAGGTGTGCGTCAAGATGTCCGGCTGGCGGGACCGCCGCTATCCGCTCCAGCTCTTCGCCGGCGACCGGCTGATCTACGAGGGAGAGCTGCCGCGCAGCCTGGGTTATGCCCACATCAGCGTCAAGCCCGTGATGACCCGGGACATCACCCTTAAACTGAAAACGACGTCCGAGGAGAAGGATGCTTTCGGACAGGTGGTTGAGCTGGCGGACCAGCAGAACGCCCGGGCGGGCGTCGGCGGCCAGCAGCGCAACAGCGAACTCAACGTCATTGAGATTGAATTCAAGGAGAATTTGTTGCAATAATTGTTAACTTTGCACTCGGAAATATAGGATCTATGAAGCAACTTAACACCAAACTGATGCATCCGGCGGAGCAGCTCGCGCTCATCATCGGCCGGATCTACCGCAGCGGCCTCACGACGACCTCCGGCGGCAACCTGTCCATCATGGACGAGAACGGCGACATGTGGATCACCCCGGCCGGTATCGACAAGGGCTCCCTGACCGCCAAGGATATCATGTGCGTCAAGGCAGACGGCACCATCGTCGGCCCGCACCGTCCGTCCTCCGAGTATCCCTTCCACAAGGCGATCTACAAGATCCGCCCCAAGATGCACGCGGTCATCCACGCACATCCCCCGGGACTCGTGACCTTCAGCATCGTGCACCAGATTCCGGATACGAGCATCCTTCCGCAGGCCCGCAACGTCTGCGGTCCGATCGGTTTCGCCCCTTATGACGTGCCGGGCAGCGCCGCCCTGGGCGAGAAGATCGCCGGCGAGTTCAAGAAGAATCCCGACTTCAAGGCCGTGATCATGGAGAACCACGGCGTGGTGCTCTGCGGCGAGGACATTGCCGATGCTTACCAGCGTTTCGAGACCCTCGAACTCTGCGCCCGCACCATCCTCAATGCCAAGACCCTGGGCGAGCCGCACTACCTCACCGAGGACGAGTTGCTCTTCCACGAGAACCACCTGATCGGCGACTACCAGCATTTCATGAACGTCGAGCATCCGTCCGACGAGCGCGCCATCCGTTCCGAGATCGTCCGACTGGTGCGCCGTGCCTGTAACCAGAAGCTGATGAGCAGCTCCTACGGTACCGTCTCCATGCGCTGGCGTGGTAACGACTTCCTCATCACGCCTCCGGGCATCCAGCGCTGGGACATCGACGAGGAGGATATCGTCCAGATCAAGGACGGCATGGCCGAGGCCGGCAAGACCCCGAGCCACGCCACGGCCCTCCACTATGAGATCTATCGCCGCAATCCCAAGGTCAATGCGATCATCCTGACGCAGTGCCCGTCCCTGATGGGCTATTGCACCACGGACGCCGAGTTCAACGTCCGCACCATCCCTGAGAGCTGGATCTTCCTGCAGGATGTGCCGAAATTCGAGTTCGGCGCCCACTCCACGGATCCGGGCCGTGTGGCTGAGGTCTTCAAGAACCGTCCATGCGCGATGCTCGCCAACGACTCCGTGGTCGTGGCTTCCGACAGCCTGATCAACGCCTTCGACCGCCTCGAAGTCGCCGAGTTCGCCGCCAAGTCGCTGATCCTCGCTACGCCCGTCGGCAAGCTCCATCCGATTACCGACAAGGAAGTCGAAGACCTCCGCGTCGCCTTCCACGTCGGGGAGTAGCCGCAGCCGGATCTGACCCGTCATTCCCGGCTTGACCGGGAATCTGATAATCAATCAATTACGGAACAACCTTCGGAAAAATCTCCGAAGGTTGTTCCGTAAACCGTTGATAATCAATGCCGCCTAGATCCGCGGCTTGCGGATGATGCGGATAATCAGCGAGAGCAGATAGACCAGCAGGCCGTAGATGATCGGGATCGTGCTGACCTTCAGACCGCCGAAGACGACAGCGGGGCTGATAACCCCCGCAGTCTTCTGCAGGGCATCAAAAGCATTGAACAGGCCGAAAAGCAGGGAAAGGAGGGCGACGACCGGAGCCGCAAGCCCGATTTCCTTGACCCAGCGGGATGCCTTCCAGGCGGCAAAGAGCAGAGCTGCCAGCAGGATGGTGATCAGACTCATCCACAAAGTACCCCCTAGCGAGAAGAGGTCAGGAAGGGACGACGCCTGCGGCTCAGCGGCCTGGAGCGCTTCGGGCGGTGCCTGGAACGAATCGGGAAGCGCCGCCTGCAGGGGAACGGGAAGGAGTGATTTTAGCATCATGGCATTCATAGGACTTGGGATTAATCATGTTCTGGTGCAAAGGTAAGCAGCATCCCTCAAATGCGAAAGGCAGAATCACCCTGTGAAGCCGTCGAATCCCCCTGTCCGTTACTGAGAGTGTGGAGGATAGCGGAATTATCCTTATTTTTGTCCTGACATGAAGAAAGCACTCTGCCAAGCCGGATACTACGCCGCCGCCATGATCCTGGTGGCCATGATTCTTCTCAGTTTCGGTTACACTTTCGGCGAAGCGCTTTTTGTCGGGACGGCATTCTTGCCTGGCGCATTGGTCGCCCGGTGGCTCTACCCGAAGATTTCCTTCGCACGTCGCGGCGAGGGGATCCGGGATTGCCTGTTCGTGACGCTGGGTATCCTGGTCTCGGAGATCCTGCTCGTCCTGCTCGCCCACTATTTCATCAAGCGGGTCAGGGCTGACTATCCCTTCACCGCGGATGTGGCAGCGCCGCTTTTGAATCCGGTGTTCATTGCCCTGGTCCTGCTGGTCCTGGTGGCAGGCGACCTCTGGTTGTCGCGGCTGCTCGAGCGTGTCTGGCCTGCCTCCGAGCAACCGCTGCGCTTCATCTCCGACCGACGGGAGATGACCCTCCGGCCCTCCGAAATACGCTACATCGAATCCAACGACGATGAAGTCTGGATCCACGCCACGGAAGGACGCCGCTTCCGCAACAAGACCGGGATTTCCCAGTGGGAGGCGTTGCTGGGAGAAGGTTTCCTGCGGATCCACCGGTCGTACCTGGTCAACCGGACCTTCGTCACGGGCTGCACGACAGAGGAGGTCTTCCTGGAGGAGGCATCCCTCCCGGTATCCCGCAAATACCGCGAACAGGCACGTTCAATGGCGGAGAACGCTAATTTTCGGTAACAGGCGGACAATATCTGCCGAAAATGCGTATCTTCGCATATACCAATTTGTTCCGATATGAGAAAAGCCCTTTCCTTCCTGATGCTTTGCGCGGCATCCGCGCTGATGGCCTCCTGCGCACCCAAGCCGGGCAGCCTGGAGATTTCCTTCAATTATAACAAACAGGCCGGCCCCGGCTCCAACCAATATGCCGTCTGGATCGAGAACGCCCAGGGAGAGGTCGTCAAGACGCTCTTCGTCACGGAGTTCACCGCCAAGGGCCGCAGCCGCGACGGCTCCAAGCCTCAGCGCGGCTACACTTACCGCACCTCCTGCGTCCCGACCTGGGTCAAGCACGTGGACGCCGAGAACCTGACCGACGAGCAGATGGACGCCTTCACAGGCGCCACACCTGCTGCGAGCGGCGTCCAGACTTTCACCTGGGACTTCACTGACCAGGCCGGCAAGATGGTCCCCAAGGGCACCTACCGCTTCTACGTCGAGGCCACTTACAGCGGCGCCAGCGTGGTGACGCACTGCGGCGAAGTCGTCTTCGGCGCCCCCGCCGCCGACCTGCCGGTCGAGACCGCCTACATCGAGAAGTCCGAGGACCGCATCGACATGATTACGGACGTCAAGGCCCGGAAACTTTAACCCGCTCCCCGTCTCCGGAATCCCGGATTTGATTATCAATAACTTACAGAATAACCTTCGGAGTTTTCTCCGAAGGTTATTTCGTATCTCTTTGATAATCAAAGATGCGAAAGACGCGGTGAAAATACAGCAGAGGGGGTAAGGACTAAGTTTTGTGATTTCTTTCTACATAGTCAGGAGTATCGTTCTATATTTGAAACATGACTGCGTGCAGAAATAACAGTATCTATGGGTACGACCACGTTTACCAGATTACGTTGGATCGGGGGATTTGCTTTTATACATCAGCGGATTGCCTTGTCTGGTTCACACTGTTCTGTATCCTGGCCAGGAGATACAAGATCCGTATCCTGTCGGTCTGTATTATGCTTAACCATTATCATATCCAGTTACGGGCACCCTCCGCACAGGTACTCTCTTCTTTCATGCGGGATCTGACGGCGCAATTCACCCGGATGTATAACCGTCGGTACGGTTTGTCCGGACGCTTATTCCTGGGACAGTTCTGCAATGCATCGAAGAACAAGGAGCACAGGATCAGAGAGAACTACATCTACATCTGCAATAATCCTGTCGTCAAGCAGGCCGCGCCTCGGGCTGAATCATATAGGTGGAATTTCCTGGCCTATATGGAGAGCCGGAATCCTTTTTCGGAGCCGCTGGATCCTGAAAACTGTTCGGAGACGATGAGACAGGTCCTGGCTGTAGTGAGGATGCGCAGGAAGGCAGGATCCCCCGTTGACTACCTGTTTTTCGGGGGTTTGTATTCCAAACTGTCGGACACGGAAAAACGGCAGGTACTGGATTACATCGTCACGGAGTACAATGTGATCGATTATGCCGAGGCCAAGCGAAAATGGGGGAGTTACCAGAGAATCTGTGAAATGTTGTCAACGGTTTCGGGTTCCGAATACGATCTGGCGGAGGAATATGTAAAGGAAGATTATCGTCATTACTATAAGATGATCACCCTTTCCCGGAATGCGGGGTACGACCTGATGTCGATACGTTTGAGAGGGTTATCCCTCTCAGAGCAATACCGCTTGGCACTTCTGTTCCGGAATGAAGCAGACGCTTCTCCGGAAGAAATTACCAAGTTTATACACGCTCCATTTTAGCGCGATTGATTATCAATGGATTATGAAATAACCTTCGGAGTTTTCTCCGAAGGTTATTTCGTAAGTGATTGAGTATGAGATTCCCGGTCAGGCCGGGAATGACGGGGTCAGGCCGGGAATGACGGCGGGGCGACCTCAGGATTGACTGAGCGCGTCCGGAATCCCGCTACAGCTCGTCGGCGTGGGCGAGAAGGTACTTCTCGGCCTCGGCGTTCCACAGGCCCTTGTGGGCCTTGCAGAGGCGGTCGAGCTCGTCGTAGACGGGCTTGCCGACCTTGCCGAAGTCCGCGATGGCCGTCAGCGGCATCGTCACGTGGGTGTAGATGAGCTTCTTGCCGCCCGGGATGTCCGGGAGGTTCAGCGTCGTCTCGACCACGGCGTTGAGGCCGCCGACATGGGTCACCAGACCGGCCGGGTCCATACCGAGTCCCATGTAGTGAAGGGCTTCCTTCATGTCGTCGGTGTTGCCGCCGGAGGTGCCGACCACGTGGGTGGAGTTGTAGTGGACGTTGTAGAAGTTGAACGGAGCCTTGAACGGGGCCTTGCCGGGACCGGCGAAGAAGTTCAGGCAGCCGTCGAACGCGAGGATGTCGTCGGCCTGCTCGACCACCGGGGCCACCGGGGCGAAACAGAAGACATCATCATAGCCGGTGCCGCCGGCGATGCCCTTGAGCAGTTCCACCGGGTTTTCCACAGCCGTGTTGACGTAGTGCAGCTCGATGCCGCGGCTCTTGGCGAATTCCACGGTATAGAGCGAAGCGGCGCGGTCGAGGCGCTCCTGGTTGATGTCGGTCACGACCAGCAGCGAAGGACGCATGTCGTCGCGGTGGAGGACGTAGTTGATGGCGGCGAGGCCCATCGGGCCCACGCTGGCGAGCAGCGCCATCTTGCCGCCCTGCTTGATCTCCATGTCGTGCACGTACTTGCCGGGGTGCGTGTGGTAATTGGCGTGCATGGCGCCGATCACACAGCTCAGCGGCTCGCTCAGCGAAGCGGGGTAGAAAGCCTCTCCCTTGTAGGGCAGCAGGCAGCCCTGCTCCATCACCTCGGCCGGGATCACCACGTAGGTGGCGTCGCCGCCGATGTACTTGTAAGAATACCCGGGGGCGCTGTAGATGCCGACAGGGCCGCCTTCGTAGGTGAGGGCGGGCTGGATGGAGAACTTGTCGCCGGGCTTGAATTCGCCCTGCCACTTCGCACCGACTTCGACGATCTCACCGGCGAACTCGTGGCCGATGATGGTCGGGTTCTCGGCGACGTCGTTGGGAACGCGCTTGTGCGAGGCGCCCTGATGGGCGGCCTTGTAAGAGGACATGCAGATGCTGTCGCTGACCACCTTGGCCAGGATCTCATTGTCCTTGATCTGCGGGAGTTCGAACTCCTCGAGCCTCAGGTCATTCACGCCGTAGAGGCGTACTGCTTTGGTTTTCATCAATGTATTGTGTTTGTTGGTTATTTGCTCTTGTCGGGCGCAGCGGGCGTGCCCGGCAGCGGTTTGTAGTTCTTGAGCTCACCCTTCAGGTAGTCGACCGCCTTCTCGAGCTGGGCGTCCTTGCCGAGCCAGTCCTCGAAGGGGTTGATGTCCACGACGATGTCGGGATCCACACCGTGTCCTTCGATGATCCACTCACCGTCGGTGGAGTAGGAGGTGAAGAACGGGGTGCGCATGTCCTGGCCGTCCACGAACGAGCGGGAGCCGGAGATGCCGACGATACCGCCCCAGGAGCGCGTACCGATCAGCGGTCCGAGACCCAGCTCACGGAAACCATACGGGAACAGGTCTCCGTCGGAGGAAGAGTACTTGTCGATGAGGCAGACCTTC
>JAEEGF011204802.1_pt1 | contig 11216 bp, 7 predicted proteins | sample 9134171 | NCBI WGS metagenome assembly JAEEGF01 (sample SAMN16246542, study PRJNA631951) | gut metagenome | biome: gut microbiome; feature: rumen; material: AP-attached | host: Bos | place: Iran: Karaj | collected 2018-10
AGACGGCGGTGATCTTCCGTCCCGGGAAGATGTCCCGGAGGGAGGCGATGGCCGCCGCGAGTTCGGCCGGATGGTGGGCGTAGTCGTCGACATAGGCGACGCCCGGCTTGTTCACGTGGATCTCCAGACGCCGTTTGACGCCTTCGAACGTGCCGACGGCGTGCTTCACGGATTCCGGGTCCAGTCCGTAGGTGAGGGCGATGGCCGCCGCGGCGACGCTGTTTTCGGCATTGACCCGTCCGGGCGCGCCGACGCGGACCCCTTCCAGCAGACCGCCGGGATGGCGGAGGTCGTAGATGAAGTGTCCGTAGTCGTCCGTCCGGATGTTCTCCGCGTGGAAGTCGGCCTCAGGATCGTTATAATGGTAGGTTAGGAATTGCGCGGGAGTGTCTTCGGCCGAGAGCGGGATTCCCTTCTTGGCGATGACGGCGCCGCTCACCTGCGAGGCGAAGATCTTGAACGCCTCCAGGACATGTGCATAGTCTCCGTAGATGTCCAGATGGTCCGCGTCGATGGCGGTGATGACGGCGATCTCCGGGAAAAGGCAGTGGAAGGAGCGGTCGAATTCATCGGCCTCGGCCACGATCACGTCGTTGTCGCTCACGAGGAGATTGGTTCCGTAGTTGCGGGAGACGCCGCCGAGGAAGGCCGTGCAGCCTTCGCCGCTCTCCCGGAAGATATGGGCGGTCAGCGTGGACGTCGTCGTCTTTCCGTGAGTGCCGGCGACGGCGAGGCAGCGTTTTCCTTTCGCCACCTCTCCCAGGGCGAACGCCCGTTTGACCACGCGGTACCCCTTCTCCCGGACCAGGTCCAGTTCCTTGAGTTCGTGAATGGCCGGCGTCCAGATGACCAGCGTATCCTCTACGGACGCCGGAACGAGGTCCGGACGGTCCTCATAGTGGACCTCGATTCCTTCCTCCTCCAGCTGCGCCGTCAGGGCGGAAGGCGTCTTGTCATACCCGGACACCTTGTATCCCTTGATGTTGTAATACCGGGCCAGGGCGCTCATTCCGATACCCCCGACACCTATGAAATATACATTCTTCATATCAGTTTATACGCTTCGTCGCAGATGACCTGCGCCGCTTCCGTCAAAGCCATTCTCCCCGCATTCTCCTCCAGGCGGGCGATGTGCTCCGGGTCCTTCAGCAGTTCCACGGCCGTTGCCAGCAGTTTCTCCGGCGCCTCCGCGTCCTTCACGATGAGAGCGGCGTCCCGGCGCACGAGCGCCATGGCGTTGTGCGTCTGGTGGTCCTCCGCCACGTTGGGAGAGGGGACGAAGATGGCGGCCTTGTGCATGGCGCAGAGTTCAGAGACGGTGCTGGCGCCGCTGCGCGTCACCACGGCGTCCGCCGCCGCGTAGGCGAGGTCCATCCGCGCGATGAAATCATAGTGCCGCACGCCCGGGCAGGGATGCTTTTCCATGAACTCGTCGCATCCTTTCTTGTAGTACTTGCCGCACTGCCAGATGACCTCGATGTCTTCTCCGCCGGGGCAGCCGTCGCCGATCCACTTCTTCATGGACCGGTTCAGCGTGCCGCTGCCGAGGCTCCCTCCGACGATGAAGAGATGCATCTTCGCAGGATCCAGGTGATAATACTCCATCGCTTCGGCCTTCATGGCGGCCGTCGGCGGAGTGGAAACTTCCTTCCGGATGGGGTTGCCGCTCATCACGATCCGGTCGGCGGGGAAGAACTTCTCCATTCCTTCGTAGGCGACGCAGATCTTCTGCACCCGCTTTCCGAGCATCTTGTTCGTCAGTCCGGCGAAACCGTTCTGCTCCTGGATGAGGGCGGGGACTTTCATGCCCGTCGCGGCCCACAGCAGGGGGGCGCTCGCGTAACCGCCCACGCCGATGACGATGTCCGGCTTGAACTCCCGGATGAGCTTTTTCGCCATGGACACGCTCTTCAGCACCCGGAAGGGGACCTGGATGTCGTTGATGATGTTCTTCATGTTCAGCTGGCGCTGCATGCCGACGATCGGGAGACCGACAATCCGGTAGCCGGCGGCCGGCACCTTTTCCATCTCCATTTTGCCGGATGCGCCGACAAATAGGATCTCCGTCTGAGGATTCAGTTCCTTCAGCTTGTTCGCGATCGAAATGGCCGGGAAGATGTGGCCTCCCGTCCCGCCTCCGCTGATGATGGCGCGTATGGGCTTATACTCCATATTCTTCTTCGTTTTCAATGTTTTCATCCATGATTTCCACCTCCCGGACGCCGGCCTCGACCTCATCGGCTGGCTCGCGTTCGATATGGATGCTCTTGTACGCCTCCTCCTCCCGCTTCTTCATCTTGAGGTAGGTCTCGCGGCTGATGGACAGCAGCATGCCGAACACGGCGCTGAACACCAGGAACGAGGTGGTTCCGTGGCTTACCAGGGGCAGGGTCTGGCCGGTCTGGGGGACCAGCGGGAAATGGACGTTGACCATCATGTGCATGAAGGCCTGCCCGGTCACGAGGATGGCGAGGCCCGCCACCACGATCTTGTCGAAATAGTTGTCGCACCCCTTGGCGATCGTGGAACTCCGAGCGAGGAGGCTGAAGTACAGCAGGATGATCAGGATCGCCCCGAGGAAACCGGTCTCCTCGATGATGAAACTGAACATATAGTCACCGAAAATGACCGGGACCGCATATTTCTGGGTGCTGTTTCCGATGCCTTTGCCCAGCAGGCCGCCTTCCTTGATGGCCAGCAGGGCGCCGACCGGCTGCCGGAGTTCGTCCCGGGCCGATTCGTACTCCGGAGACCCGATCTTGGAATCCAGGAGGACCTGCATCGTCGCGTCATCGTCGTTCGTGATGCGGCTGAACGCAGTTTCGATGCGGTTGCTCTTGATGATGCCGGTCTTGTACCCTAAGACGAGGACGCCGCCCAGAACGAGGATGCTGGCGAAGAACAGGGCGATCTCCTTGAAATTGACCCCGCCGATCAGGATGATGAGGATGAGCACGGCGGCAAGGAACAGGGCCGACGAGTTGGAACCCGACGCGACGAATCCGATGGAGAGCAGGGCGGGGAAGTAGATGTAGACGAACTTCTCGCCGAGCGGGCGGGTGGTCCAGGTGAAGAGCTTCGGCGACAGGGCCGCCAGGAACTTGTTGAACTTGAACTCGCCTTTCTTGTAGGCGTCCAGGGCCCAGGCCAGATACAGGATCATGAACACCTTCACGAACTCGTACACGTGGAGCTGTTTCCCGAACACCTTGATGATGCGCCGCGCGCCGTTGATTTCGCCGGCCTCGACGAATCCGAGCTTGAGGTTGAACACCAGGATGACCAGCATGGCCAGCGAGAGGGCGAATCCGTATTTCCCGAACCAGCGGTACAGGCCGCTGCGGCCGAAGATGTACAGCAGGAGAATGACCACGACGCCGATGCCGACCACTTGCAGCTGAGTCGTCATGATGTCGATGCGGCCGACCCCCGTTTCGAGGGCCAGCAGCGGGGTGGACGAGAACACCGAAATGACGGATATGAGCATCAGCAGGAGGGCGATGATCAGGATCACCTTGTCCCCCCGGAAGCCGTCCATCCAGTTCCAGATGTTCCGGTGCTTGTTTTTATTCTCTTTTCTCTTGGCCATCTCTTGTCATTCTGAGCGAAGTCGAAGAATCTAAAGCGCCCTCACGGCCGCCTTGAACTGGGCGCCCCGGTCTTCATAGTTCTTGAACAGGTCGAAGCTCGCGCAGCAGGGGGAGAGCAGGACGACGTCTCCCGGCGCCGCGAATTCCGCGGACTTGCGCACCGCCTCCTCCGCGGAGAGCGCGTCGGCCATGGGTTTGCCCATGGAACCGAAGGCGGCGTGGATCTTCGCATTGTCGACGCCCAGGCACACGATGGCTTTCACCTTCTCGCGCACGAGGTCGTTCAGAATGGAATAGTCGTTGCCCTTGTCGGTACCGCCCACGATCCAGACGACGGGACGCTTCTGGCACTCGAGCGCATACCAGGCGGAGTCGATGTTCGTGGCCTTGGAGTCGTTGATGTACAGGACGTCCTTGATGGAGAGGACCGGCTCCAGGCGGTGTTCGATGGGCTGGAAGGTGGCCAGCGAATTGCGGATCACCTCGTTGTCGATGCCGGACACTTTCGCGGCCAGGGCGGCGGCCATCGAGTTGTAGATGTTGTGCTTTCCGCCGAGGGCGAGTTCCTGCAGGTACAGGTCGGTCTCCTCCTCCTCATAGCGGAGGACGATCTTGTCGTCGCGGAGGAAGGCGCCCTGCTCCACTTCCTTCTCCTGGGAGAAGGGCAGCATCTTGCAGCGCAGGATGATGTTGTCCAGATGGCCGATGGTGATGTCGTCATCGCTGTCGAAGATGAAGCAGTCGTCGCGGGTCAGGTTCTTCGTGATGTTGAACTTGGCGGCCACGTAGTTCTCCATCTTGTGGTCGTACCGGTCCAGGTGGTCCGGGGTGATGTTGGTGATGATGGCGATGTCCGGCTTGAAGTCGTACACGTCATCCAGCTGGAAGCTGCTGATTTCCAGCACATAGTAATCGAAATGCTCCGTCGCCACCTGGTAGGCGTAGGACTTGCCGATGTTGCCGCCGAGGCCCACGTTCAGACCGGCGTTCTGCAGCAGGTAGTAGATCAGCGAGGTGGTCGTGGTCTTGCCGTTGGACCCGGTGATGCAGATCTTTTTCGCGGAGTCGTAGCGGCTGGCGAACTCGATTTCGGAGACGATGTGCGTTCCCATCGACCGGAGCTTCTGCACCATCGGCACGGTGCCGGGGATGCCCGGGGACTTGACGACCTCGTCGGCGTTGAGAATCAGCTCTTCCGTGTGGTGACCCTCCTCGAAGGGAATGTCCCACTTCTTGAGCGTTTCCACATATTCGTCCTTGATCTTCCCCTTGTCGGAGAGGAAGACGTCATGACCCTTGACTTTTGCGAGAACGGCTGCGCCCACTCCGCTTTCGGCGCCGCCCAGTACGACGATTCTAGACATATATGATTTTCTCCTTTCTTATCTGATTTTCAACAAGGCCAGCGTGGAGACGGCCAGAAGGATCTGGACGATCCAGAACCGGATGGTGACCTTCACCTCATGGAATCCGTGCCCGTTGTTCGGTTTTCCGACCCGGTTGTTGAGCCCTTCGGGAATCAGCTCCGTGTAGGTCCAGGGTTCGGCGCCCTTCACTTTCTTCCAGGACTGGAAGTGATGGTGGAGGGGGGTCATCGACCAGATGCGCTGTCCCTTGCCGCGCTTGACCCGGGTGAACTTGAACCAGCTCCGCTGCAGGATCACCGACAGGCTCTCCACGAAGAAGATGCCGCACAGCAGCGGAATGAGCAGTTCCTTGCGGATGAGGACGGCGCTGACGCCGATGATGCCGCCGATGGTGAGGCTCCCGGTGTCGCCCATGAACACCTGCGCCGGATAGGAGTTGTACCAGAGGAAGCCGATGAGGGCGCCCACGAAGGCCGACATGAAGATGGCGACTTCGCCGGTGCCGGGGATATACATGATGTTGAGGTAGTTCGAGTCGATGAGGTTGCCGCTCAGCCAGGCCAGGACGCCCAGCACCACGCCGACGATGGCCGATGTTCCGGCCGCCAGGCCGTCCAGTCCGTCGGTGAGGTTGGTCCCGTTGGAGCATGCGGTGATGACGACGACGATCATCAGCACGTAGATGGCCCATTTCGCATACCAGCCCCAGGCTCCCTTGAACGGGGAGAGCCAGCGGTAGTCGAACTCATGCCGCTTGACGAAAGGGATGGTGGTCTTGGTGGATTTCACCACGTCCTCTCCCTGGTAGCGTCCGGAGGTGACCTGCGTTTCGGTGTTCACGTCCAGGTCGGTGCGTCCGGTGACGACTTCGATGGCGGGGTCGGCCGCCTTCTCGCGGACGACGATGTCCGGACTCATCCATACGGTCAGCCCCACGATGAATCCGAGCGCCACCTGGCCCAGGAGCTTCGCTTTCTCCGGGAGTCCGTCATGTTTTTTTGCATCCCGGACACCGCCCGCGCTCACGCTTTTCTTGTCCTTCAGCTTGAGATAGTCATCAGCAAAGCCCAGGGCGCCGCACCAGAGGGTGCTGACGAGCAGGAGGATGACATAAATGCTCGTCAGGTCGCAGAAGAGCAGGACGCCGGTGAGGAGGCCCAGGATGATGATGATGCCGCCCATGGTGGGGACTCCCTTCTTGAGTTCGGCCCCGTCGAGGCCCAGGTCGCGGGGGACGTCGCCGATCTGGTGGCGCTGCAGGATGCGGATGATCCGCTTGCCCACGAGCATGGTGAACAGGACCGCCGCCACCGTGGCCATCATGGCCCGGAAGGACAGGTAATGCATCAGTCCCATGCCGGGGATGTCCGCCCCGGACTGTTCGAGATATCGGAACAGATGGTAAATCATTACAGAATCAGTTTGAAGGTTTCAGCAACTATCTCTTTTTCGTCAAAGTGCAGTTTTTCGTGGCCGATGATCTGGTAGTCCTCGTGCCCCTTGCCCGCCAGCAGGATCGTCGCGCCTTCGGGCGCCGTGAGGATGGCGGTGCGGATGGCTTCGCGGCGGTCCGTGATGAACACGGACTTGGCGAGGCCCTGCCAGTCCAGGCCGGCCTTGATGTCGGCGAGGATCGCTTCCGGGTCCTCGGTCCGGCAGTTGTCGGAGGTGACGACCAGGCGGTCGGCCAGCCGGGCCGCGACCTGCGCCATTTCGGGGCGCTTGGACTTGTCGCGGTCGCCGCCGCAGCCGAACAGGCAGATCAGCTGGCGCTCGGGCGCGACGTCGCGGAGGGTGGCGAGCACGTTCTCCAGGGCGTCGGGCGTATGGGCATAGTCGATGATGACGGACAAGTCGCGCGGGCCGCGGAGATTCTCCAGACGGCCGGGGGCGGAACGGAGGTCCGACAGGGCGACCAGGACCTCGTCCGGATCGGTGCCCAGGCACACGGCGGTGGTGTAGATGGCCAGGAGATTATAGGCGTTGTGCGCGCCCACGAGGCGGCTCCAGGTCTCTTTGCCGTCGATCTTGAGCAGCATTCCCTCGAAACTCTGCTCGAGGATGCGGGCGGTATGGTCGGCCGGACGCTTGCAGGCGTAGGTGACCACCTTGGCGGCGGTGTTCTGCACCATCACGGGACCGTTCTTGTCATCGACGTTGATGATGGCGAACGCGTCCTTCGGCAGGTTGTCGAAGAACAGCTTTTTGCAGCGGAGGTATTCCGCGAAGGTCTTGTGGTAGTCCAGGTGGTCGTGGGTGAGGTTGGAGAAGATGCCCGCGGCGAACCGGAGGCCGGCCACCCTTTCCTGCTCCACGCCGATGGAGCTCACTTCCATGAAACAGTAACCGCAGCCGGCATCCACCATCTCGGCGAGGAGGCGGTTGATCGTGATTGGGTCGGCCGTCGTGTTGGCGGTCTCCAGGCGCTTGTCGTCCACATAGTTGGCGATCGTGGACAGCAGGCCGCAGGGATGGCCCAGCGCCTTGAACAGGCGGTACAGCAGGGTGACGGTCGTCGTCTTCCCGTTGGTGCCCGTGATGCCCACGAGCGACAGCTTCCGGGACGGATGCCCGTAGAAGGCGTCCGCGGCCATCGCCACGGCGTGGCGGCTGTTATTCACGCGGACAAGCGTTGCGGAAGGGACGGAAGGGACTCTTTCCTCCGCGTCGCTTCGCGACCCTATCCGGGCAAATGCTCCGGAAAGAGTCCCTTCCGTCCCTTCGGTCTCATAGACGATGGCGGCGGCACCTTTTTCCAGGGCCTGGCCGATGTATTGATGTCCGTCGGAGGCGAAGCCCTTGACGGCGATGAACAGGGAGCCGGGCGTCACCGCGCGGGAATCGCTGGTGATGGCGGTGATGTCGATGTCCAGCCGTCCGCGGGTTTCCACGGCGCCGATATCCTGTATGAGTTCGTTCAGTTTCATTTCAAAGTCAGTTTGATGGTGTCCCCTTTCTTGAGGGAGACGCCGGCCGCCGGGCTCTGGGCCGTCACATGGCCGGATCCTTCATAGACGCACTTGAAGCCTGCGTTCTCGACGGCGTACAGGGCGTCCATCAGGCCAAAGCCCTTCAGGTCGGGCGTCTTTCCGTCCGTGACGCCGGCCTGCCGCGCTTCCATCGCGGGAAGGGCGCCGGCGGGCGAGATCTTTCCGGACCAGGTGTCGTCGATGGCGTAGATGTTGTCGACGATTTCGCGCACGGCCATCGCCGGCTTGGTGCCGCCGTAGAAGCTCATGCCGGACAGGTAGGAATAGACCGTCACGAGAATGGTGTATTTCGGGTTCTCGGCGGGGAAGAAGCCCACGAAGGTGCCCTGGTTCTTCTTCCGGCCCCACGGGTCGTGGTACGGATCGGAGCTGCCATTGCGCTCTTTCGGGGTCAGGACCACCTGGGCGGTGCCCGTCTTGCCGGCGACGGACAGTTTCGCGTCCTTCAGCCGCTTGGCGGTACCGTCGTTCACCACGGCCGTCAGGGCCCGGGTGACGGTGTCGGCGGTGGCGCGGGTGCAGATGTTGTTCAGCACTGACGGACCGTACTGCTTGACCACCTTGCCGTCCTTCTCGATGCTCTCCACCAGATAGGGCTTCATCATCTTGCCCTTGTTGGCGATGGCGTTGTAGAACGTCACCACATGGAGCGGCGTGACGGACATGCCGTAGCCGTAGGCCGTGGTTCCGAGGGTGGTGCGGCTCCATCCGGGCGTGCCCGGGCGGTTGACGACCGGCGTTCCCAGGCCGTCCAGGTCGAAGTCGAACTTCTCGCCCAGCCGGTAGGCGTAGATGTGGTCGAAGAATTCCTGCGGGTTGTCCCCGTAATATCTTTCCGGCAGCCAGGTGAACACATAGTTCGAGGAGATCTCGAATCCGTGCTTCACCGTGATTTCGTTGCGTCCGGTCTGCCGTTCATAGTCCGTGATGTGGGAGTCCTGGTTATAGCCGCCCGCGACGACACCGTGGTTGGTCGGGATGGTTTCTTCCAGACTGTGCACGTAACCGTCCTCGACCAGGGAGAGGAGCGTGACGGTTTTCATGACGGAACCCTGCTCTCCGACTTCCTTGAGGACGAGGTTGTCCCGCTCCCAGAGCTTGGAGCCCGGGATGGTGTCGCGGGAGAGGTTCACCATCGCCCGGATGGCGCCCGTCTCCGCTTCCATCAGGACGGCGATGCCGGCGCGGATCTGCGGGTCGTCGGCGATCTGGCGGCGGAGGGCCCGGTCGGCGATGTCCTGGAAGTCGATGTTGAGGGTGGTGCGGACGTCGTTGCCGTCCACCGCCTTCACGACTGTGCTGTCGAAATCGCGGATGTATTTGCGGTCGTCGGTGACGCGGCGCCATTCGACGCCCTCCGTCCCGTGAAGCTCGTAGTCGAAGGTGCCCTCGATGCCGATGCGGCCCATCTCGCGGACGTAGCCGATGACGCGGCGGGCCAGGGTGTCGTACGGATAGATGCGCTCGTCGTGCTCCTCGGCGATCAGGCCGCCTTTGTAGGCGCCCTCCCGGAACAGGGGGAGCGTCTTCAGGACGTTCAGGGTGGCGTGGTTCACGTTCTTCCGGATGAGGACGTGCTTCTTGCCGTTCTCGCGTCCGCCCAGGATGTCACTGAGGTACTGGCCGGCGGTCTTGACGGGGAAGAGGCGGGCGAGTTCCCGGGAGAGGGAATCGGCCTTGTCCTGCCAGGCCTTTTCCAGGGCGGCGCCCTGATACTTGGCGGCGGGGACTTCCTTCCCGTCCTCCTGCAGTTTCTTCAGCCGGCGCTGCTCTTTGTTGTCGATTTCCTCGAACTCGGACTTCCGGACGGTGCAGTCCATGTAGATGTCGTACAGCGGGGCGGTGATGGCGAGCGGACGGCCGTCCTCGGCGAGGATGCGGCCGCGCTTGGGCACTTCCACATAGCGGTCCGGGCGGGGACGGAACAGGTTGATGACCTTCTGGTCCACGGAATAGGTCGCCTGGATGTGGCCGATGCAGACGAGGATGCCGACGGACAGGAAAATGAACAGCGCGGTGAGGAAGACCATCACCATGTGGATGCGGTCCCTGTTCTCGAAAGTGTCCCGGATTTCGGTGTTCTGTTTCTTCTTCGCGCTCATCGTCTGTCAATCTTGATGGCCGGCTGTTCCGGCAGTGCTACGTCCGACCCCAGCTGTTTGAGTCTCTTCGCCGTGGTGGAGGCGCTGTGCAGGCGCACGAGCTCGGCCTCCTTTTCGGCGTGAAAGATTTCCAGGTCCCGGAGGACCGTCTTGTTCTCCTCCACCTGGGTCAGGGTCCCGTCCACCTTGAGGCTCAGCAGGATGGAGATCCAGGCGAGGACGAAGACGTAGAGGATGTGCATGTAGTATTTGTGGGCGCCGATGGACAGGAGGAGGTCCCCCTTGCCCAGGGCGCGTCCGAAATTGCGGATCCTGCGACCGATTTCCTTCCAGTTCATTGTGCGGCCCTCCTTTCGGCTATGCGGAGCTTCGCGCTGCGGGCGCGGGTGTTCCCGGCGATTTCACTCTCCTGCGGCAGGACGGGCTTCCGGTTCACGGCGGCGAGCGGCGCGACCGTGCGTCCGTACAGGTCTTTCTCCTCCCGGCCTTCCACATTGCCGGCTTTGATCCAGTTCTTGACCATCCGGTCCTCGAGGCTGTGGTAGGTGATGACGACCAGGCGGCCGCCTTCCTTCAGGGAGGCCGTCGCCCCCTCGAGGAATTTCTCCAGGGAACGCATCTCCTGGTTCACCTCGATGCGGAGAGCCTGGTAAACCTTGGCGAGAACCTTGTGCTCCGCACCTTTGGGGAGGATGCGGGCGATGGCGCGGTCCAGGTCTCCGGTCGTCCGGATCTCCCGCTCCTCGCGGGCGGCCGCGATCAGCTGGGCGGCCCTGCGGGCGCCGTCCACCTCGCCGTACAGGCGGAGGATGCGCTCCAGGTCTTCCACCCCGTAGGTGTTCACGATGTCGGCGGCGGTCATCTTACCGTCCGCATTCATCCGCATGTCCAGCGGGGCGTCCTCGAAACGGAACGAGAAGCCGCGCTCCGCCGTGTCGAACTGGTGCGAGGACACGCCCAGGTCGGCGAGGATGCCGTCGAAGCGGACGCCATAGTGCCGGGCGTAGTTCTCGATGAAACGGAAGTTGTTGTGCACCAAGGTCAGGCGCTTGTCGTCCGGTGCGTTCAGCACGGCGTCCCTGTCACGATCGAAGGCGATGACGCGCGCGCCATCGTGTAAGCGTGAAAGAAGTTCGGCAGTGTGGCCACCGCCTCCGAAAGTGGCAT
>JAEEGF011932732.1_pt1 | contig 11216 bp, 9 predicted proteins | sample 9134171 | NCBI WGS metagenome assembly JAEEGF01 (sample SAMN16246542, study PRJNA631951) | gut metagenome | biome: gut microbiome; feature: rumen; material: AP-attached | host: Bos | place: Iran: Karaj | collected 2018-10
ATCCTCAGCGATGATAAGAAGCTTAGAACCTGTCTTAACGATCTGCTCAAGAAGTGGAAGGATATCCTGAATGTTTGAAATCTTCTTGTCTGTGATGAGGATGAATGGATCTTCAAGTGTGGCTTCCATCTTGTCCATATCTGTAGCCATGTAAGCTGAGATATATCCTCTGTCGAACTGCATACCTTCTACAAGGTCAAGCTCTGTCTGCATTGTCTTGGACTCTTCGATTGTGATAACGCCATCGTTGGAAACCTTCTCCATAGCGTCAGCGATCATCTGTCCAACCTCATCATCACCTGATGAAACTGCAGCAACTCTCATGATCTGCTCTTTACCCTTAACCTTTGTAGCCATGCTGCTGATAGCCTCTACAGCCTTATCTGTAGCCTTCTTCATACCCTTTCTGAGTACGATTGGGTTGGCGCCTGCTGCAAGGTTCTTAACACCTTCATTGATCATAGCCTGTGCAAGAACTGTAGCTGTTGTTGTACCATCACCTGCTACGTCGTTAGTCTTTGTAGCTACTTCCTTAACAAGCTGAGCGCCCATGTTCTCATAAGCATCCTCAAGCTCGATCTCTTTAGCGATTGTAACACCGTCGTTAGTGATTGTTGGTGCACCGTAAGATTTATCAAGAACAACGTTTCTTCCCTTAGGTCCGATTGTCACTCTTACTGTATCTGCAAGCTTATTAACGCCTTCTACCATAGCTGTGCGGGCGTCAGCGCCGTACTTAATTGTCTTTGCCATTTTCGTTTCCTCCGAATTAATTCATATAATATACGAGTGATATACGGATTGCTCCGTTTCACTCTCGCAATCCTACATACATTCGGAATCCGCATTATCATGCTCCTTCCTCATGTATGTTCGCATCCCGAGGTCAATTGATCATATGTGCAAGCACATGATCAATTGACTTCTGTCTGCTATATCACTCACTTAATAATTGCAAGAATGTCGTTCTGCTTAACGATGATGAATGTCTCGTCATCAAGCTTAACTTCTGTTCCAGCATATTTGGAATAGATGACATTGTCACCCTTCTTAACCTGCATCTTAACTTCCTTGCCGTCTACTACTCCGCCAGGACCTACAGCGATAACTTCAGCCTGCTGTGGCTTCTCCTTCTCTGCTCCAGGAAGAACGATTCCTGATTTTGTAGTCTCTTCAGCCTCAAGAGCCTTAAGTACAACTCTGTCTGCAAGTGGTTCTAACTTCATAATAAAGCCTCCTTTATATGTTAAATACTTTGCTTTTTAATTTTTGTTAGCACTCATTATTATCGAGTGCTAATCTCTAAGAACATATATTAGTTGTTTATGGTTACACATGCAACCTCTATCGCATCGATATATCTTAGCATATCTCTTTTAATCTCTATATTACTCTATTATTCTCATATTTTCTACAATACATATAAAAAGAGCTTTACAAAGCCCATATTAACTGACTTTGTAAAGCTCATTGGATGCAAAAATATCACTTAAGATCATACTCAAGACGCACTGTTATAGAAGCTGTCTTGTATCTGGCGCTTGTATCAAAGGCTCCATCATATGTATAGCTGCTTGTTCCGGTATTTCTGGCTGTAATCTGGAATACTCCAAGACTTGAGTTCTTGAGTTTACCAAGACCTGCTCCTGAATTCTTGGCGATTATGTCTATTCTGTCCTTGGCATTTATTGAAGCCTTATCGATAAGATCGAGCTTGAGTGCATCAAGATCAGAATAATAGTACTCTGGTGAATTGGAAGTAAGCTCTACTCCTTTATCAAGAAGACTTGAAATGTCTCTGGATATCTTTTCAACCACATCAAGGTTGTATGAAGATACTGTAACACTCTGTGTGAGCTGATAGCCATCTGCTTCAGAGCCAATGTAATTACCATTATTATCATAATTGTCACGATAAGTTCTACTGATATCCACAGAGTCAAAAATGATCTCAGCTTCCTGAACACCATTACTTGTGAGGTACTCTTTAACTACATTTGCATCATTTTTGATCTTGTTGTAGGCCTCCTGTGATGTGAAGGCTGTAGATGAAAAAGAGCCTCTCCAGATGATAATATCTGATTCAAAATCAACACTGGCACTACCTGTTGCGGAAATGACGTGAGAACTCTCAGATCTAAAGTGCGAAAGTCCAAAGGCTAAAAGAGCGCAGCTACTAACTACACACAGGCCAATTATAAGCGCATTTACCCAACTATTTTTCTTTTGTTCCATACTATTCCCTCCTCAAATGCTACGAAGCTTCATAACTATACTAATATTATACGAACCGCCCAGTAATAATACAATTTTAATCACTTTTTAATTGCCACTTAATTGCATTTAGGGTCCCTTCGAATAATAATAATCTAAAGATACTATAGTCTTTTGTCAGAAAAGGGATTTTCTGATGTTTGCAACTTGAGCAAACGCTATACTCAAGGAGGTGAATATATGAGCACCAATATCTTTTCCAGTTTATCCGGTAATTATGATTATATGTCCAGTATGAGTGGACTTCTTGGCGACTATGCCAGCATCAAAAATGGCTCTTATGGTTCCCTTATGAAATCATATGTCAATAAAGTTGGTAACAAGGCTGCTCTGAATGCATACAGAGAGACTGGCTCTACTACTTCTGTGGCTGATACAGCCAGCTCTTCCAGTAGTTCTTCTTCATCTGCATCATCAACCTCTACATCAACAGCTTCATCTGTATCAACCAAGAATTATGAGAAATATAAATCCTCATGGCTTGATGACCAGCTCAAGCAGTATGATAAAGATGCCAACAAAACAACAGCTGCCGAAACATCAGTAGCATACGATACAACAATATAAAATGCCATAAAAAAGAAGTAGCCATTGTTGGTTACTTCCTTTTCTTTATTCTTCACTGTGTGGAATCTCTTTTCCGTGAAGATCAATATAGTTTTCTTTAAGTGCAATAGCCCAGTATTTCTCAGGAATATTAGGCCATTTAACTGTTCCTCTCTCCTGCTCACAAAGTCTCATGGCACGCAAAAGAACTGTTTGATTAAGGTCTACTCCGGTTCTGATGGTATGCATGGAAACCGCTGCCCAGGCAGGTGCATACCTGCTGACATCAGATGACTTAAAGTCTCGTATTATCTCTTTTCTGTTATATTCAAGCTGAACATATTCCTCATCCCATCCCTTGGGACTACCATGGAGTATGCAGAACTGTGTCTTGCCGTCATAGTACCATGGAATTCCGACAGAGCCAGGGTTAATAGCTTTTTTGCCACGGTAAACATAGGAGCCTTGAATATGTGTATGTCCATGAACAAGATAATTACCCTTAAGGTGTGTTAAGACCTTCTTGGTATTGCGCTTCTCACGATATAAAAGCTCAGAAATATTTGTTGGAGATCCATGGCAGTACTCAAAGCTTGGAAGTCCCTTCATTTCAAATACGCCATAGCTTGGCAGAGCTTCAAAGAACTGAAAGTCCTTGTCAGTCAGATTCTCGTAGGTATAAAGAAGCGCTCCTGATGCAGACCCCTTTCTCCAACTGCCCTCGCCGGTTTTCCTGTAATTCAAAAGGTATTCCTCTCGGTTTCCCCTGATTATATAGGTATTGAAATACTGCTTGAGCACATATATCTTTTCCATGGTCTTCTGGGGACTGGGACAGTCAGTGACATAATCGCCAAGGAGCATAAAGTTCGTGATCCCCTTGCCGACTGCATAGTCGATGCACGCCTGTAGCGCGCTGTAATTACCATGTATGTCACTAAAAACAGCTATATCCATAAAATCCCCTGTTAGCCAAATACCGCATCAGTACTCGTTTCATCAAATTGCTTGGTAAAGAGATCGTAGTAATATCCCCTTTGCTCCATGAGCTCGGAATGCGTTCCCCTCTCTATAATTTTACCATCATTTACCACCAGAATAATATCAGCATCTACGATAGTTGATAATCTGTGGGCGATGACAAAAGAGGTTCTGCCCTTGGTCACTGTAACGATAGCATCCTGAATGGCTTTCTCAGTAACAGTATCAATAGAAGCTGTAGCCTCATCCAACACAAGGATCTTGGGATCAGCAAGAAGTGCTCTGGCAAAAGACAAAAGCTGCTTCTCACCAGTAGAGAGCATTCCTCCATCCTCACCCACGTCGCTATCAAGTCCCTTGTCCATGCGCTTCACAATGCCATCAGCAGAAACAAGCTTAAGTGCCTTCCAGATTTGTTCCTCAGTTGCATCAGGGTTACCATACATAAGATTCTCCCTGACAGAACCAGAGAAAAGGTGTGGTGTCTGAAGCACGTATCCGATATTGGAATGAAGCCATAACTGTGATCTCTCAGCGGCGTCTCTTCCATCGATGAGGACCTGTCCCTTTGTCGGCTTAAAGAACCTGCACACAAGATTAACAAGAGTTGATTTACCTGCACCTGTCTCACCAACAATAGCTACGTTTGTGCCCTGTGGAACTTTGAGATTGAAGTTCGTAAGAACGTACTCATCTCCATCAGGGTATTTGAAAGTAACATCCTTAAACTCAACATCTCCATGAAGCGGCTCCCAGTTCTCCTTCTTGGGATTAAAGGTATCACCGTATTTCTCAATGACTTCCGGAGTATCAGATACGTCAGACTCTGTCTCAAGAAGTCTTGTAAGTCTCTCAACATTGACCTGAACAGCAATAAGCTCAGAAAGAGTGATGATGATGTTCTGGATAGGCTCCATCATGTTAAGGGCATAGGACAGGAAAACAGAAAGTGTTCCTATCTGGATCACTCCGTCCATGGTAATAATGCCGCCTCTCCACAGAACAAGTGCCAGTGCCACAGATGACATCATTGTGATAGTGGATGAAAAGAATGCTGAATAATGAGTCGCACGAACTGAAGTTGCTCTCATCTTCTCTGTATCTTCTTCAAAATCCTTCTGAATCTTATCCTCTACAACGAGGGTCTTGATGGCCTTGGCGCCAGTAATACCTTCGTTGAAGTTACTGGTAATGGTGGAGTTGATCTCTCTGATCTTACGATTGAGTACCACAAGCTTACTCTGGAAGTACATGACAAGCACTACTGCTATAGGCACAAGTACTATTACAAAAAGAGCCAGCCTGAAATTAAGAAGAAGCATCATGATCAGCACAAAGATGACATACGCTCCCTGCCATACAATATCCATCATTCTCCAGGATACCATCATGCCTATCTTACCTGTATCACTCATGACCCTGGCATGAATATATCCAACATTGTTCTGGTTAAAGTAGGCAAAAGACAATGTCTGTAAGTGGCTGAAAGCCTCATTCCTAAGATCTCTATCCACAGAAAGTTCTACCTGTCCGCAGATATAACAACATATGAAATTATCAACAACCTGAAGGACCAGCACTATAACATACAGAATGATAAATACTGTCAGTCCTTCCAAAGTTTTTTTGCCAACGAAATTATCAATGGCATATTGGTTAAATATTGGAAATAATGAATCCGCAAGAGAGCTCAGCACCCCCAGAAAGATCATGAAAATAATCTTGGGAATGTACTGCTTGATATACGGATACAATCTAGGTATTCCAAATAATGGTAGTTTAATATTCTTATTATTCTCGTTCATGTTCCCTGCATCTGAATATCATAAATCTTCTTATAAATGCCGCCTTTTTCAAGCAACTGTTCATGGGTTCCCTGTTCTGCGATCCTGCCGTGGTCCAGAACAATTATGTTATCGGCGTTCATCAGTGTCATTATTCTATGCGAAATAAGAACTACAGTTGAATCCGAAGTATTCTCGGAAAGTGCATGTCTTATTTTGGCATCAGTCTGTGTATCTACAGCAGAAAGCGAGTCATCAAAGACCATAACAGGAGGCTTGGAAACAAGCATCTGAGCTATGGCTGTACGCTGCTTCTGACCGCCAGAGAGTGTTACACCACGCTCACCAACATAGGTCTCATATCCCTTGGAAAAGTCCTCAATAGTCTCATCCAGAGCTGCTATTCTGGCTGCCGCACGGATCTCATCAAAATCCGCTTTCTTCTGTGTTATTCCAATATTCTCAGACAATGTCCTGCTGAAAAGAAATGGCTCCTGAAGAACAAATCCGATATTACGTCTAAGCCACGAAGCCTTAATATCAGTGATATCGGTATCTCCAACAAGGATTCTTCCGCAGTCATCCTTGAGGTCATAGAGCCTGTCCATGAGGTACATAAGTGTAGATTTGCCTGATCCTGTACCACCCAGAATTCCAAAGGTAGTCCCTGCCTTGATGGTAAAAGATACATCCTTAAGCACGTCTGAACCGCCATTTTCATAGGCATAGGACACGTGATCAAATGTGATATCCTGCATAAGTGATGGCTCTAATGCACCCTCTTTATCCTGTTCCGGCTCTGAGTTCATGATATAAGCAATACGCTCTATAGAAACGCCTGCTTTACTCATATCTGAGATGATTCGGCCAAGGGCTCTAACTGGCCACACCAGCATGGCATTATAAGCAACAAATGCCATATATTCGCCTACCGTAATGGTATCCTGAACGCAATACACAGCTCCAAGAACAGTGATCAGCATAACCTGCAATCCGGAGATCAGATCGTTAGATGACCAGAAGGCAGCCAGCGTTCTCATAAGATTGATCCACAACTGCGTATACTCGGCGTTCTGTTTGACAAATCTGTCCTTCTCATATTTCTCGCGACCAAAAGCCCTGACTACTCTTACGCCAGTCAGATTCTCCTGGGCAGTTGCAGAAAGCCTTCCTTCTTCGCTGTCAGCTCTTTCAAACTCAGTCCTGATCCTCTTATGGAAAAATCCTGAATATACGACAATTATTGGGATAAATGCAGCTGATACGATCGACATTGGTATGCTGATACCAATCATGAAATACATGGCGACGATGATCCTGATAGCAATCCTGAAAAGAGACAGCATCTGCTCTGAAATGAACATCTTGATAGTATCGACATCAGAAGTGCATCTCTGGATGATATCTCCTGTGTGGTTCTCACCATGCCAGGTAAATGGCAGGTGCATGATATGTTCAAAGAGCCTGTCCCTCATCCTCTGGATAAGCTTCTCCGCTCCCTGAGCATTACATAGTCTGAAAAGATATCTGAAGGTAGCAGTCAAAAGAGCTACAACAGCCACAACCAGAGCGATGTAATATAGATGACCTCTAAGGAATTCTCTTCCCCCAAGGCCATCCATTATTTTTTTCAGATAGACAGGAACACTGTCCGACTCCGCATCAGCGATGCAGAAGTCGACAGTGTACTGTATAATTTTAGGATTAATAAGATCAAAAAAAGTAACTAGAATTGAAAAGATAATACTAAAAAAGAAAAATCTCTTATTTCCCCTAAGGAAATATAAAACTAAATCTGTGTTAGTTTTGAATCTCTTATTATTCGAAGACATATTATAATCCCTATTATTCTGTATTATTGGTGTCAGGGATTATCAAAATGTTATTTAACCACTTCCTTGATAGACTGTGCAAGACCAGCAATTCCCTGAATATTTGAAGGAACAATGATCTTAGTAGCCTGTCCATCAGAAGCCTTCTCAAATGCCTCAAGGCTCTTGAGAGTAAGTACTGACTCATCAGCACCAGCCTCTTTTAACATCTTGATACCCTCAGCATTAGCCCTCTGAACGCTCTTAATAGCTTCAGCCTGACCTTCTGCTTCTCTTATTCTCTTCTCTCTCTCAGCTTCAGCTCTAAGGATTGTAGCCTGCTTATCAGCTTCAGCCTGAAGAATCTTACTCTGCTTCTCACCTTCTGCAACAGTGATCTGTGACTGCTTCTCACCTTCTGCGAAAAGGATTTTTTCTCTCTTCTCACGCTCAGCCTTCATCTGCTTCTCCATGGCATCTCTGATCTGCTCTGGAGGATTGATGTTCTTGAGCTCGACTCTTGTGATCTTGATTCCCCAAGGATCAGTTGCAATATCAAGTGCGTCCTGCATCTGTGCATTGATCTGATCACGTGATGTAAGTGTCTCATCAAGAGTAAGCGAACCGATTACGTTACGAAGTGTTGTAGCTGTAAGGTTCTCAATAGCTCCGATAGGATTTCTAACACCATAAGCATAAGCCATAGGATCAGAAATTCTAAAGAATACGATTGAGTCGATCTGCATTGTAACGTTATCCTGTGTGATAACAGGCTGAGGTGGGAAATCACAATACTGTTCCTTGAGATCAACCTGTCTTGCCACTCTGTCGATAAATGGAACCTTGATATGAAGACCTACATCCCAGGTCTCCTTGTATGCGCCAAGTCTCTCTACTACATATGAGTGAGCCTGTGGCACGATCTTAATATTTGCTGCAAATAAAATCAAAACAAGAATAATAAGAGCTAGTAAAACATAAATAGACATAACTTAAACCTCCCTTTCAACAATAAGCTTTGCTCCCTGAACGCGAACCACTCTAACCTCTGCTCCAGCCTCAATTACAACCTCATCAATACTGGAAGCTGCAAGCCATGTAGAACCATCCATATCAACTTTGCCAGTTCCCTTGATATTGTCAATTTCCACTTTGACAATCAGTTTCCTACCGACAAGAGCATCAATATTGGTCTTCTTAATGTGGTTATTAAAGTGCGCTGCTGCAATAGGCCGCACAGTTAAAAGAATAACCGTGGATACTATCACAAATGTAAAAAGCTGTACCCAGATATTTCCACCAAGAAGTGACACTATAATAGTCACAGCTGCGCCGATGGCAAACCAGATAGTTATAAGTCCCATAGTGGAAAGCTCAATGACCGCAAGAACTACAGTCAGAAGCAGCCAGAATACTGCATATGAAACATTTGTCATCCCCATACCTCCTCTCTTAATGCTGCGATGCAACTAGGATTATTATACTTCATTATCCTCTGGCAAGGAAGTACATATTTCCCGATGTAATCTGATATTTTCAGCATTTTTAATAACTATTTAATAATTCACAGAACACATGTAAATGTTTTTCAGTCAACAATGTGTTATTATATAATAGTAGAATTATAATCGTTATGTCGTATTTATTATATAAAAAACTGGAGGCTGAAATGTCAGGTATCGATTATTCAACTCTTAAGAGTATAGTAAATCTTTGCGATATGCCCTGCGCCATCATGTCAGTAGAGAAAAAGGCAGATGGCACCTGTGGTGAGATTCGTATGGCCGCAACCAACAGTAAATTCAGCATGACTGGTGAAGATGTTGAGGGGCTGACCTATGATGCCAAGCTTCCCAAGGATCCAAAATTTGAAGATATTCTCTTTAAAGCAGCCTGGAACAAAGAGCATTATCATGCTTATATTGATACCTCAAGACTCTATGGATATTGGACCGAAGACATTATTATTCCCATGGACAATGGCGGCGATGATAAAATTGGCTACTGCCAATTCATGTATAACCTGAGCGAAGAAATGGAATCAGGCAAGTATTCGATGATTTCTCCTGATATTGCCAGCTTTGTTATCAGAACATGCATCAATCTTCGTAAGGATGATGATTTCTATGGCACAATGGCTACTGTTACTAAAGACATCCGCGAGTTCACAGATTCTTTTGCCGCATCTATAATGACTGTTTCAAGAGATCTTTACCAGTTTGAGGTTGTCAGTGAAAGCGTTAGAAATAATCTCAAAAATCTTCATGATGTATTCGCTGATATTCCTTATGAAGTTGTTGAATCCTGGGAAGAACTGATTTCTGAGACAGACTGTATCATAATCCGTAATGAGCAGGATATGAAGGATATTGAGTCCAAAGCCCCCGAATGGGTTCAGACTCTTAGAGATAACGATGTAAGAAGCCTTGTGCTGGCACCATTTATCCATCAGAATATGATCATTGGCTATCTCTATATAACAAACTTTGATGTTGTACATCTTTCAAGAGTAAAAGACACTATAGAAATGGTATCTTTCTTCCTGGCATCAGAAGTTGCTCACCATATCTTCATAGACAAGCTCAAAGCCCTTAGCTCTCTTGATATCAGAACCGGTGTACAGAACAGAAATGCTATGAATAGTAAGGTTGATGAACTTGCCATGGAACTTAGAATCAGTAAGGCTCCGTTTAGTGTAGCATTCTGTAATCTTAATACACTTCGTACAGTCAATATACAGCAGGGCCATGATGCAGGTAATAACCTTCTTAGCGATGCCGGAAGAATACTTCGTGAAGTGTTTAAAGATGACTTCATCTTCAGATCCTCTGGTGATGAATTTGCCATCATCTCAACCAACAGCTCTAAGGACGGTTTTGATGCCAAGATCAAAGAGCTTAAGGCCAAGGCCAATGATCCTGAGTGGGTATACTTCACAGTCGGCTACTACACTGACATGACAGAAGGAAATCTTCATGCAGCCATGAGATTTGCCAACGAATATGAGCAGGAATTCAAAGAAGACTTCTACTACAACAATCCTGATATGATCAAATAATTATAATAATTCACCATGCAAAAAAGGTGCCATCGCAAGCGATGACACCTTTTATTATTCAAGTAATTAGAACTTACCTGCCTTAGCAGCCTCTTCGATTGATACAGCAGTTGAAACTGTCATACCAACCATAGGGTTGTTACCAGCGCCGATAAGACCCATCATCTCAACGTGAGCAGGAACTGATGAAGAACCAGCAAACTGAGCATCTGAGTGCATACGTCCCATAGTATCTGTCATACCATAAGAAGCTGGGCCTGCAGCCATGTTGTCTGGGTGAAGTGTACGTCCTGTACCGCCACCTGAAGCAACTGAGAAGTACTTCTTGCCAGCCTCAACACGCTCCTTTTTGTATGTACCTGCAACTGGGTGCTGGAATCTTGTAGGGTTAGTTGAGTTACCTGTGATAGATACGTCAACATTCTCCTTCCACATGATAGCAACACCTTCCTGTACGTCGTTAGCGCCGTAGCAGTTAACCTTAGCACGAGGTGAATTAGCATCCTTAGAGTAGCACTTTCTGAATACTTCCTTAACCTCACCTGTGTAGTAATCGTACTCTGTCTCAACATATGTGAAACCGTTGATACGAGAAATGATCTGAGCAGCATCCTTACCAAGACCGTTAAGGATAACTCTAAGAGGTTTCTGACGAACCTTGTTAGCCTTCTCTGCGATACCGATAGCACCCTCAGCAGCTGCGAATGACTCGTGACCAGCAAGGAATGCGAAGCACTCTGTATCCTCTTCAAGAAGCATCTT
>JAEEGF010670307.1_pt1 | contig 11215 bp, 6 predicted proteins | sample 9134171 | NCBI WGS metagenome assembly JAEEGF01 (sample SAMN16246542, study PRJNA631951) | gut metagenome | biome: gut microbiome; feature: rumen; material: AP-attached | host: Bos | place: Iran: Karaj | collected 2018-10
TCCTTGAGGATGTTCTTCATTTGCTTATCGATGTCGGCTATTCCGGCACCGTCGGGTGGGAAGGCAATTGAACTCTTGAACTCTACCTTTTGGCCTTCTTCGACATCAAGCACGGGCAAAGAGTTCCACACATTATGCATCCTCACCTCGGTTTGGTCGACGGTGGGTTCTTCGGCTTTTTCAACTTTGGATTCCTCATAGCGTTTTGGCTCCTTGAATTTCACAAAACCATTGTCCAAGAAGCCAGCCATCTCCAAAATGCAGGAGTCGCCAACCTGGTATTGCTGCTCACCCTTGAAATAGTAACGATGCGAAGTGAAATCATCCTCGATGATGTAATAAGGTGCAGCCGTGTTATAGTCCTCCTTCACCTCGGTCACCTCAAAGGCATACAGTTTTCCTTCTTCGTAGTGCTGTCGGTTAAGCCATTCCTCATCTTGACGCAATTTCATCTTGCCAAAGGCATCGATGCTTTTCACCACAACGCGCAATTGTTCAGGTAAATTATCGTATTGGCATTTCAGGATGTTGTAGACGCGGTATTCCTTGTTAGGGTCGTCGTCGTGCAAAGCGATGTAGTCGTAGCCTGCCGAATCCTTATGGATGCCGGCGACTTGCATGACGTATTGTTTTCCAACTTCGTAATTCATAATGATGTATGTATTGGTTTAACGGATAATCCTATTTGTCTCTCATCTATTTCTTATTCTGAGAATTATTCCCTCATTTATTCCCTTGTTTATTCCCTCAATAGTTTTTGAATTTGTGCCAATCAATTGGCATAAATCTTTTATTTTTTTCCCATTGCTTTTCTTGCTATCTAACAAAAACAAATCCATAATAATCAATCAATTAGTATTTATCTTTTCTTGATGTCTATAAAAAAACGCCCTTTTCTGCCACTTTTTAAAAGAAAAAACTATGGCAAACTATACTTTCTGTATTTTCATCCACCAATAGGCTTAACCACCCCTTCTTTAGCCATCAAACGAACCATTTTGTTTGCCCTATTTCCCATCCTCAATCACTAGCCCCAAACCAAACATGTCTGACAGTTTCTTTAAGTCATCCTTTTTCTGTTGGTTACTGATGTTGACATAAACATACCAATCTCCAATTTTGTGCTGCCAGAGGCGACCCGCCTCTGGTGGTCTTTTATCCTTTGAGACGAGGCCATAGTCGCCGTGTTTAAGGGAAGTGGCGGCAACCTTGTCTAGGCCAATTTTAACCAAAGCTTTTTTGAAAGTCTCTATGGCGGCACTTTCGTTGATTACCGTACCATCACGGAAAGTGACTTTCAGTCCTTTGGTGTGGTTAATGACTTGTTTCGTTGGCTCGTGAGGTACATGCAATGGCGTTGGCTCTGCCGAAGTGACGGGTTGTCCTGTTTTCGCGCTTGGTGGGGTGATTTGCTTGGCACCCAAGGCTTCGGCAATGTTCATCTTACGCGACAGCTTCACGCTGATGGGGTCTTCGGGCGTGTATTCCACCACCAAGACCAGCGGGCGTTGGATTTGCCTGAGCCGTGGCTCGATGTCCTGACCAAGGGCGGGAAGGATTTCATCCTTGATGATTTGCTCTTCCAGTTTGTCGCATTCGAGCAACATCTCTGGGGTAAGCTCAAGCCCCAGTTCCTCAAGGTTCTTGATGGAGGTGTAGAGTTTTTCTAATTTGGTCATAGTATAAAATGAAAGTTCTGCTGCAAAAGTATTAAATAATCAACAACAATCCACGTAATTTTTTGATTTAAACTACTGAAAAATGATTTACGGATACATTCGCGTGAGTAGCGATAAACAGACGGTGGAAAACCAACGCTATGAAATCAACAGCTTTTGCCAAAAGGAGCATTTGAACATTGATGGCTGGATTGAAGAAACCATAAGTGGAACCAAGAATTACAACAAGCGCGCTTTGGGAAGACTGTTAAAGAAAGTGAAAAAAGACGACTTAATCATTTGTGCCGAACTATCACGGTTGGGCAGGAGCCTCTTCATGATTATGGAAATCTTGAGCCTTTGCATGAAAAAGGGATGTAAAGTGTGGACCATTAAAGACAATTACCGCCTTGGCGATGACATTCAAAGCAAGGTTTTGGCTTTTGCTTTTGGTTTGTCGGCCGAAATAGAAAGGAACCTGATTAGCCAACGAACGAAAGAAGCATTGGCCTTGCGCAAGGCACAAGGCATCCATGTTGGACGCAAATACGGCTCTAAAAACGCGGTTTACAAACTAACAGGCAAAGAAAGGATCGTCAAAGAGATGCTTGTCAAGGGAGTATCAAAAGCGGCTATTGCCCGTAAATTACATGTCGACAGAACAACCTTGTGGCGCTTCTTAAAACAGACCGATGTTGAGCAACCGACCGGATGAATGCAACATATGGGGTGGTTTCGATATAGTAATTGGAAACCCACCATATAAATCATCTAAGATGATAAAAAAGGAAGAAAAAGAAGAATACAAAAAGTATTACATTTCGGCTGATAGCCAAATGGATTTGTTCTCTTTGTTTGTTGAACAATCAAATAAACTATTAAAAGTAAACGCAGTTTCTTCATTAATTGTTCCTGATTCTTTGGTGGGGAGAAAAAACTTTAGTACGACACGAAATGAAATCATATGTAAACGCACAATATTGAGCTGGTTACATATAAATAATGTTTTTGAACAAGCAGAGGTTGCTAATGTAATTTATGTATTAAAGAATCATTTTTCAGATGATTATGCTTTTACATATGTTAAAGCTGACAACGTAACTAATTGGATAAATAATCAAGTAAGTGAACAGCTAATAAAGAAAAGTTCTGTTGAGCAAAACGAATATTACGCAGTTCTTTTTTCTTCAAACGACGAACAATCATTGTTGAAAAAACTAAATGATTGCAAGAGGCTTTCCTCAAAATTGTTTAGCTGGCGAGGAGAGGAAATAGGACGAAGATCTTCATTAATAACCCATGTAAACTCTAAAAACAGCAAACCCTTATTGGCGGGAGATGGAGTTCATAGATACGAGAGTGTGGTTTATTCGCGCTATATAAAACTAACCGATGTCCAGAAAGATAATTACTTTAGGCCCAAAATATTAATCCGTCAACTCGGCACTTGCATTAATGCTACTTTGGACATAGAGGGTTGTATTAGTATGCAATCTATATATAATTTGGTTGTAGCAGATAATGATGAAAAGTATCTTAAGTTTATTCTAGGTATATTAAATTCAAAAATGTTTGATTTTGTATATAAAAGTGTGTCAAAGGATAAAAAGTCGTTTCAAAGGATTATCTTAGATAATGTTAAGAAACTGCCCATGCCGCCTCTTGAAACTTCTAAATCAATTATTATCAGTTTAGTAGAAGACATTCTCAAAGCAAAGAAGTCGAACCCACACGCCGACACAAGCAAACAAGAACAAGAGATAGACTTTTTGGTATACAAGTTATATGGGTTAACCTACGACGAGGTGCTCATCGTAGACTCCAAGACTACAATAACTCGGGAAGAATATGAGAAACAATAGAAAGCTTTCAATAGCTTCTATCAGTTTATGGACGGAAGACGACGGGTTGGCACTTTCCAATAGGTTCTAGTGTTTTAGAAAATTATTTTCTTATTGTTCTTCTACAATCCTTATTTCTTCTGGTTCCAATCTATACAATTCATACACTAATTTGTCAATCTTTTTTTCCTCTGCCGAGGTGTCGGTTTGCGGGTTGGTCTTTTTCTTTGAAAGAATGGTATCGACTAATGATATGATTTCTTTTTGTTGGGAAGAAGTGGCGGATGGGATGGGAAGTTGTTCGTAGAGATAGGTCTGTATTTCTGGGAAAGTATCTGTCTTTTTTGTGGAGAATCTTTTTTTGTAGTAGAAATTGACAGCTTTTGAATTAATGCACCCAAGTAGAAAGAGAACACTATACTCACAATTACGATTTCTCTTTATACCATAAACGTTTTTATTAAATCCGTAATGGGTTTGGGTAGACAAAGAAGCCTCTAACATTGAGTCAACCCTTCGCAAATAAATAAGTTCTGAATCAAAAAAGTTATTTAATCTTAAATATTCTTTATGAGTAATTGGCAAATATGTTGAATTCCATATAATTGTATACTTTTTTAAATCCTGGCCAATAAGTGTTTTAAGCCCTGAATTATTTCTCCTCAAATAATCCTTTGACACTTCCGCTCCTCGTTTTGATGTTGTGAGTTTTTCTAGTGTTTTTCCGCTTAACAGCATCTTCTCAAGAATCGAAATGATACTTTTTGATAAACCGAATACCATTTCATTATATTTATTTGTTTTACAATAATCTTTATCTAAATCTTCATGTCTAATAAAAGTATTTGAAATAGTATCGTAATCATAGTACGGAACAAATTCATTTGTAGAGATTATAGTTCTTAATATCGTGATAACATTTTCTGTAACCGCATCAAATGGGTTGCATGTTGCCAATAAAAGCAAATCAACATTATCCATTAGATACAAACGCATACTACTATCATCCTTGTTCAAAAGATAAAATTTGGGAGTAATCATCGTGACAATACCACAGGGCTTACTTAATGAGTTTATAGATAACTCAAAGAACATTTTGTACAAATCTGTATTCCATTTGTATTTTGGATAATAATTAACCGAGACTACCACATAGGGCGGATTCCCAATTACGATGTCGAATCCGTTGCACTCATCCGGTCGGTTAATTTCAATGCCAAACATCCATTCGGCATCAAAGAAAGGCGATGAAGTGTTTTGGTCATAGGGATCCCATGCAGTCAGTTCTGTGACGGCTTTCTCGAAACCTTGTGGCGCAGACTTTTGCTGCTCCTTCTTTATGTCTTGTCGGCAATTCTCGATGGCTTTGTCTATTTCTTTGCGTTTCGTCAAGTTGGCATCATGCTTTTTGGGCTCTTCGGTACCAGCGCCAAACAGATCGCCAATAACGGCTTCCTCTACCCAGCGCTCGCCTGCATACTCCAGTTTTTCCGCCTCAAGCTTCGCAATTTGCGCCTCAAGCATCTCGATGCGTTGCTGATTGGGCTTGTAGCTGTTCTCCATGATGTAGTCGTGTATCTCTTGGCACTTTTCCATGCTCTTTTTCATCAATCTACGCTTCTTGCTGTAGGATTGCGAGACGAAGTTGTCATGTCGGATTGCAAGCAAATCGTCTTTCAGCTTCACAAGGGTTTCGTCTTGTGTCCATTCGTTGTCGAAGCTGCGCACGGCGGCAGGAATCAATGTGTTGGCAGCCACGAACTTGGTTTCGAGCGCAGGCAGGGTGTTGATGCCATAGTTCTCCTTTCGCTTCTTCAAATCGAAGTCGGCCTTGGGTTGCTCGCAAATCAACGAGATGAAGAACCTCAACTTGCTGATGAGCATGGCAATAGGTTGAATATCGACGCCAAAGATGCAATGCTCTATCAAGTACAACTTGCGCTCATACATGGCTGTTTGTCTTGAAGTGTAGCCCGTTGAGGCTGCAGGGAAAACGCGTTCCCAAAGATGAACCATTTGCTGCAACATACCCATTGGGAAGGCACCTGAACCGCAAGCGGGATCAAGCACTTTACAATCTTTTATGGCGTTCTCCAATTGTTGTTTTTGGTCGTTCGAGAGCGAAGGCACGTCGTCATCGTAACTAAGCAAGAGACGCAGGTCGGTTTCAGACACCTTGGTTTTGTCCATTAGGTAAGCCACCAAGCTTTCGTTCACCATATAATTTACAATTTCGCGTGGGGTGTAGAACGAACCAGTGGATTTGCGCACGGATTCGCCCGTCTCGGGATTATAGGCAGCCAACAAATTCTCAAACACACGACCTAACAGTTCGGGGTCGAGCGAGACTTCCACCTCGCGGGGACTGTTTTCCTCGATGGTGAAGTTGTATTGCTCAAACAACCTAACCAAACCTTGCACGTGCCGCTCCTTGACTTCATCTCCAACTTTCAGAGGGACAAATTGTTCCTTGCCAAAAAACAGTTCGTTAGGTACATGGGTTTGCTTCCGTGGATTACGGCTAAAACCGTCATACTTAAAACATTGTTCGACGCCGTTCATTGTCTTCGACTTGTCGAGGCAATCGAAAAGACTGGCATTGAGGAAAGGTATCGGGTCGAACAATTTGACAATCTCTTCCTTGCTGATGGAGAACAGCTCTTCGTAGCGATAAAGGTTTTTGGCATCTTCATTGTGCAGATTCTTTGCAAACTCTCGAACTTCCTCAACGCCATCTTCATCCACTTCCACTACGGGACGGTTCAATGTAGCAAAAAACAAGTTTTGGAGGATGGCATTGTAGTAGGTGGAACTGGTGCTCGATTCAGGTTCAAGCTTTTTCAACACACTTTTCATCTCATTGACATCGAACAAACTACCAGGCACCAATCCCTTCTGCTTAATGAACCACACAAAGAGCATACGGGTAATCAGACGGATGATTTTCACGCTCTTATCTTTGCCCGCATCGGCATCCTCCTTGTCGGGGAACGAGACCGAAGGATGTTGTGTGGCCCAGAGATACCAATTAAACAAGTTATCGTAGAACTCCTTCGACAGCACCTCCACTGAGAAGCGGCTTTGCAAATCCTCAAAAGGCGAAAGGGTCTTGTTACCATCACGGCGTTCGCGTATCTTACCAGTATCAATTAAATATTTCTCAGGAGTACGCACATGGGCATCGGGTCCCAAAACATAAGAATAGCGACGTGGATTGCTATAGCTGCGCTTGATGCGCGAGGACTGTTCAACCGCATCCAACTCTATTTGAAGCAACGAGAAACGCCATTGTCCATCGCCTTCTTTGGGAATAAAGGCCACTAATGCGTTGTTGTTAAGTGAATTGTGTTGCAACAACTTGAAGGTGTCGTTGGCAATGCCCACACGGGCATCGGCCACGGAAGAGTGATGTATCTCATATACATCAAGGTTGAGACTCTTACACACTCCGATCAAGGTGATGTCTGTCGCATATTGAGGTTGAAACCCAATGCGGGTAACTTTAATTTCCTTTCTTGTGTAATCATCGGGGAGGAAGGCCCTGATGAATTTGTCAAACTCGTTGCGATTATAGCGTTGCTTCAAATCAAAGGTAGGCATGTTTTTTAGGTTTAGGCGTTATCACTATCGATTTCTTCTGCAAAAATTAGGGTTTCAGCTCCTTGGGCAATGCCGTCGTATGTTCGGAGCACAGCACTGACATATTCCTTACTGACAAGATCAGGTAAAGTTTCATATTGGTTGGTCTTCAACTTGCCGATTTGCCTCAATACATAGGTTGAGATAGCGTCATATTCAATGGCGGTTGTCAAATCCTTAAGATAGTCAAGGTCGCAAGCACTTCGTTGCATCATGACATGAAGTTTCTCAAGGGCTTTCCGTTTCGCACGGTTATTGGTGTCGGCACCATTGTCGGTGGTGAACAGGGCATCTCGCAAATCCTTAAAGACGGGTCCGAAATGCTCGCTGACTTGATGTGGCATTTCTTCAACTTTAGCTTCAAGCAATTGCAAGGCTTCTTCTGGGATGAGGTCTTGCGGGGTCCCACCTTTCTCGGTAAACTTGAAAATCAAGTCATTGCCTTTTCTGGCAAACACCAAGACACCTTCACGAGGCTTTGAGGTCAAACGACGTATTTTACATCTTAGTGGCATATTCATGGCGTCGTCCATGACAGGCAAATCACGCAATTTATTGAGCAGGTCGCGATAAGGCGTATCCCATGATTCTTGTTCATCCTTGGCTATTGCCCTATTGTATTGCTCCACAAAATAGCTATGTGGATTTTCGTCTTCGGTCAAGATTTTAGTGTCCTCGCCCATAATGGCATGGATCATAGCCATCTTAAATGTGGAAATACGCTTTACCGAAGTGTCAGACTCGCCAATTGCAGTCGGAAAATAGTTGAAAATAAAGAGTTCGTCAAACACCTTTAAGTTGACTCGATTGATACGACCCACACGCTGGATAACTCGTGTAGGATTGTAAGGGATATCGTAGTTGATGACTGCACCAGCCCTATGCAGGTTATAACCCTCAGAGATGGCATCGGTAGCTAACAGAATACTGTAGTCGTCAACTTGTTGGTCTTTCCTGAAACCAGCGTCAAAATTTCTCTTGATAGTCTCTTTGCTCGTTTTTGAGGCGCTACCAGAGGTATAGGAGAACACTGGTAGTCCTGCCGCCTTCAAATGTTTGTCGAGATAATCGACTGTGTCGGCAAACTGACTAAAAACCACAATTTTACGATTCGGCTCGCTCTTTAGCTTTTCTTTTAGGATATGAACGAAACCTTCGAGCTTGGGGTCGCTTGTCACTTTGCTCCAATCTTTCATCACTTTTTCGAGCAATTGAATGTCATGCTTCAAATCGGTCATGAACTCATCTTTCAAGTATTTGGTCGGAATCTCAAACAACCCCTTGTCCTGTAAGTTAGCAATAATTTCTTCGGCAAATGTATCATTGCTTGACCTATAAAGCACCTTGATGTCGGGTAAAGAACCTTTTTTGAAAACAGGAACAGCCTTTCGCTCTTTAATCCAGTTCATAATGTTCAAACAATTGTCAAGCATACTTTCGACAGACTTCTTGAAAGCATATTGGGAACTTTCGAAACGACGGACCAACAAGGTACGCATGAATTTTGCCAAGTTGGTTTGGGTACCAATGAACAGCTCATAGTCAAACCCGGCATCTTCCACTAGTTTTTTGACAATTTCCGCATACGTCTTTCCTTTCTCCATGCCAGGCTTTATGTATAGGATAGGTTGGTAGCGAGTGGCCTTGAAACCAATATTTTCCTTGTTCTCCTCTAATGATGGAGGCGTTTCTTCGACATCGTCGTATTGGTCGTCGAATGCCTCGTTTGAAGCTTCAACTATGTCAGCAGTGGCACTAGGTTTGTTGTCGCTTGATTTTGGTGAAATGGCATGTAAGGTATTGATATACAGCTCTGTCAACTCGCCCAAATCATACTCAAGCAGTTGTGGGTCATTAACTTTTGGAAACTCAATACCTTGGTGTTTCAAATCCACAGCATAGTCTTCGATTTTTTTCAAGTCAATTCTTGAACGACGTACCACCACAGGTTCAATAATCATGCGGATGCGTTTTGCAATAGCTTGTATCTCTGACTCATAAATGGCAAACTCGTCAGGAGATGCTACGGCTGGGTCAACGGCTATTTGCATTACAACACCATCTTTTGTGCGATATGAATCCTTGAGCTTGCGATAACGGGCGATAAGTTCCCTAAACTCCTCGCCAAGGTTATTTACGGTACTCAGTGTGGATTTTGTTGGAATTTGGAAGAGTTTTATTAAAGCATAAATATCGGAAGGGGCGTTGTTGAAGGGGGTGGCGGTCAGCAGCATCACTTTGTTGCCTTGGCACAATTCGTGAAGCATGGCATAATCCTTCGTGGTGTCGTTGCGATAATTGTGCGCTTCGTCTAAAACGATAAGCCAAGGTTCATTGTTTCTGGAATTAATTGTTTTTTGATGATAATAGTCTATTGCATTTTCAATCAATCCATTGCTAAAAACAGCTGTGTGTCGCAAACCAAAATCCTGTACATATTCTTCCCATTGAGCTTTCAAATGTGGGGGCGCGATAATGATAGTCCTCAAATCAAGGTTATTGGCAATGGTAGAGCCAATGATACTCTTGCCCAATCCCACCACGTCAGCAATAATTACACCATTATGCTTTTCGATGGCATCAAGTCCAAGGCGGATGGCATCGGTTTGATACTTCAAATCAAAGAATTCACCCTTCGTAATCTCGTTAGGGGTATGGATTCGTTTTGAATCGTCAATAGAGAAATACTCATTCAAGACACGCAAGAAAAGCAAATACGGCGTGGGGAGCTTTTCAAACCAAACATGCTTAATAACGCCATCTTCAAAATCCTTTATATGGTCTTTGTCAACCAACACATAAGCATCATCCCAAAGCGCATTAAATATTTCCATAGCATAGTCATATTCGGGCTTGGCATGAAATCTGACATTAATTTCGTTGTTGTCTCTTAGTCCGCTATATGTCAAATTGCTAGAGCCTGTAATAACTGTTCCAGGGGTCAGACCGTCTTCACATAACTCATCATAATAGGAAAAGATATACATCTTAGCGTGACTTGGGTCCTTGGTTTTTCTGATTTCCAATGAACCATTCTTGATTTTCTCGTAATATACCTTGAATGCTTCAATTTGTGCATCGTCTTCGAAATACTTTGACTTATTGAACAAAGCAACCATAGACTTGTTAAAATCAGACCGAATAGCTTCAGTCGATGACTTTTGCGTGGCAAGTTTCTTGACAAAAAAGTCAATTTCCGCTGTTTCCTTTAACAGTTCCTGCTCCAATTCCAATCCCACAAGGATTCGCATTGGTTTGTCGATAATGCTTTGATAAATTTCCTTGATGCCAGAGAAATAGAAATATCCCACAAGGATATCCAAGCTCTTAGTTTTAGAAGGCAAAATGCCTTTTATAACCTTAGCAAGGTCGCTGTCTTTGGTGTTTGTAATAAAGTATTCGCTTATGCCAGCCATATTTGATTTTTTATTATTTGAGAATTGCAAAAATATGAAAAAACGATTAAAACTACAATATACACTTAAAACGATTTGGTGCTCTCTTATAATATGTGAGTGTTTTTAATACAAGCTGTTTTCAGGGAGGGTACAAAGATATATAGTTTAATTGTTTTGTCTCCTTTGGTTGGAATTAGGCAACCCCAACAATTCCCCACGATACTTCGCCACCGTCCTGCGCTCAATGTCATAGCCCAGGTTTTTTAGCTCGTCAGTAATATCCTGGTCACCTAATGGCTTGTGCTTGTTCTCTTTGTTAATCATAGACTGAATGCGTTCCAGGACCTCAAGACGCGACACAGGGAAACCATCGCGAGTGATGCCTTCGTCGAAGAGCGATGGACGGTCGAGCGTGCTCACCTTGTTGTCGAGGGTGAAAGTCTTGCGAGGACCATAGATTCGGACACCTACTTCTTTTTCGGACTCTTCTTTTCTTTTTTTGGAATCTTCGCGTGCACAACGCGATACCGTAGTGAGGTCAAGACCCGCTTTTTGGGCCACGTCGTCAAGTGTCATTGGACTACAGTAGGTGGGTTCTCCAGTAACAATGAAGCGACTTTGCAGCTGAACGCAGGCTTGCATTACCCTGACCATCGTCTCACGACCAATACTACCGTCG
>JAEEGF012076576.1_pt1 | contig 11215 bp, 14 predicted proteins | sample 9134171 | NCBI WGS metagenome assembly JAEEGF01 (sample SAMN16246542, study PRJNA631951) | gut metagenome | biome: gut microbiome; feature: rumen; material: AP-attached | host: Bos | place: Iran: Karaj | collected 2018-10
AGCAGCAACGGATAGAGTTGTGGGTCATTACCATTGGGAAAGACATAACTGACAACCTTGGGCCCATTACCCAGCAGTTGCAGCTTGCCCCTTAGGAAACTGAGGTCGAGTCGGCAGATAGCATAATAAAACTTTTTCAACATAGGCAATAGGGGTTAATAGGTTTAGCTTTTATACGATGCAATGATAAAGGTAAACAAATTTCTTCTAACTCACACCGGTGTGCCCGTGTTGTCCTTTTTCCGCCCCTCTGGGGAGAGGATGACATGCGAGAAATCGTTGTTTACGTTAGAAGCTCTCAATATCAGTCTTGATCATTGAGGCATGAAGCACAGGGACAGCAACCGATTAAGCATCTTGTGAGGATTCCATTTTCGCACACTCATCGGCAAAAATTCTCATCATTCTGTCAGATATGATGGCAAACTCCACTATCTCGAAATTGTAGTTCTTCAATAACTCGAAGAACACACGGGCAACGATTTCGGTCGGATTCTTGAATGCCCCGCATCCCCATGCTCCGAGTATCAAGACCTCGGTTCTCTCCATTGCAGCCACATCGAGGATTCTTTTTATTCTCCTTGTGATAATGGTTTCATAGTCATTCGGCATAGGACCGTATCTTAGTTCTGGAGCAGCACATGTGATGATGTTGACCTTATACCACTCGTCCCGTGGCAGCATCTTTGGCTCAATAATCTCAGCTCGTTCATCGGACTTGAACACAATGACATCGGGGGTGTAGATGATATCGTCATTGCCCACATGGTTGATGATTCTCTGTTCGAACTGACGTTGATGCTTCCTGTAAAAACTGTCCTTCATCGCTTGCAGGCAGGGATACAATGTCGAGCATCGGCACAAGGACTCCTCCTGTGCACCGGCACTGAACGGCGATCCACCCACCGAATGATTATTGGCAAAATTCAGCACAGTCACTTTCTTGCCTGGATAGCCTTTAGCGGCCTCAAAACTGCGCTTGGGAGAAACAATGAACTTGGTGTGACACGCTACAGCCGGTTGGTCAATGTTACGTTCTTCATCGACCATATATTGATGTTCAATCGAATGCTTTACGGCATTAACCAATTCCTCATTGGATTCGTATTGTTGTTGTGTGTCAAGCATTACTTGCCTGTTTAATTGATGAAGACTTCTCCTATCCATTTTTTTAAGAATTAAGTTATCAGATATCATAAATCCGTTTTATCGTCGTATGGGTAAATGCCCTCGATGTAGGCCTTGATGAGTGAGGCATGAGACAAAGGTTTGCGATAGTCCTCAACGTTGGCATTGGTGTCGTAGTCAAGCAACACAATTGTCCTGGATTGGCTCATGCTGCGCAGCCGTTTGACAACGTCCTGTGCCTTGTTCTCCAGCATCCATTTGTAGGTGGGAATATAGATCTGCTTGCGGGCTTCGATATATCCCAGCAGTTCTGCCCCGTGCACGCCCTTACGGTGGCCGAGAGGCTTACCGAATTTGCGGACAGTGCGTTTCATGTTTTTCATTGTCTTGTTGCCGAAAAGCGTGGTGTCGACATCACACAGTTCAAAAACTTTGAGTCCTTGCCAAATGGCCTCAACGCAACTTGCGGTAAAGCCCTCGCTGAACGGCACGGGAATGCCACCGTGGGGATAAAACGGACTCAACTTCACCCAGTCGCCTTCAGCCTTGCTAGTCACGTCAATGATAAAAGCGTCGGGATACACCTTCAGGATGTTCTCCGGCTTCTTACGTTTGTTTTCAATAATAATCATAGTTTGAAAGGTTTGTGTATATGATGCAAATATAGTAAATAATCTTGATATCTGAAAACATTGTTGAACAAGTAGGGATTAGCCTCATCAATCCCATTTCTGAAAGAAAAAATGATGGTGCATGATACTGGCTTGTTTCTATGATTAGGAACGGTCAGTTGATCATGCACCATCCGCATGAATGTTGGTAATTACTTGCTTTCCTCGGTCTTGGCAGCCTCAGTCGGAGCAACGTCCTCTGTCGGGGCATCACTTGCTTCGGCAACTACCTTATCAGCGCCTTCTGTGATGGTGTCTCCTGATACGGAGTCCTCTTGAGTGGTGATGGAATCCTGTTGGGGCACATTCTTGGTGCCGACATTGGTGTCACAGGATGCGAAACTCATGGCAATCAGAGCCATCATTGCAAAAACTAACTTCTTCATAATAAAACAATTAAATAAAATGAAACAAATATTGTTAATTAACCCACATAGGTATAGTACTTGTAATCGATGAAGTTTTTAGCTGTCTTCATGTACAACTTAATGGGTAAATGCTTCTGGTAGTTGTGGGGCTTTCGACCGCCATCGGAGTGATTCATCAGTGGACCGAAAAGAGACTTGCCAACGTACAGCCCCGTATGATGGGCTTCATGATTTCTATCGAAGAAAACCACTATATCACCGGGCTTGGGATTATCGGTCTCCTTGAAACCCAATTTCTTCAGATGGTTCACAAAATAGATGCACTGTGCCCAATTGGCCCCGGGGCTGTAGAAAGCCGAGACTGTGTTCATACATGTCTGCGGATACTTGCCAACAGTGCCCGTGTAATCCTTCTTCCACGCCTTCGGGAAATGAATGACGTGAGTGAAATCATTGTTGGGATGAGTGCAAACCTCTGACCGCTCGACTGCAATCCTGGCTTTCTCCGAGATGCCCTTGGTTGACGGCGTCCATGTCACATAATAGACTGCCACACTCAACACTGCTGCCACAAACACGGCTATGACTACTGATAAAAACTTCAACGCTTTTTTCATGACTTTTTCTGTTTTATTCATTAAATAATTCAAATGCTTCTATGGGATAAATATGTCTCGGATTCAGATTTCCTCTAGATAATACAGGGATGCCGGCTTCAGCAATTTTCCCAATCGTTCCAAGTTCCCGCCCTCGATGCATTTCTTCGCGTATTCCAAGGCGTCGCGGTAGGTTACAATAGTGTCCACCAAGTCATCTGGAATCGGCTTGATAGCGGCGAATGTCGTACAGGTCGATACCCTAAAGGTTTTTCCTTTCACTTTCTCATAGAATTTCCATGCCTCCATGTCGTGGATATAGAACTTGCTTCCATCAAGGAACTTGATTGTGGGAGCAATGAGGTCATCGATATCCTGATTGATATGTACCTGGGAAAGTTGCGAGAACCACATCAACCAATCAGGGCAATCATTGATCTCATATTCCTGGTTGTTCATTCCGTCGTTGGTGACCTTAGTGAATCTAACCTTATCACCGTCCTCCATGAAACGTCGCTTATCGCTGTGATAAACTCGATGTTGTCCAGCCATGTAAAAAATTGCCTTTGATTTCTGTTCTTCAGTCATAATTTCTAAGAATTTAAAAAGTTTGAAAATATTTGAACTGTTTTTGATTCTTAATGACAAAATCGGCAAAAAGGTAAACTCATCGGTTGGCCTTTTCATTGGTCCGACAAGTTTACCTTCGCTCTACCTCGTTTGTCCCAGCATTTAAGTGAAAAACTTGTGATGCTCGCGGCCTGCTTCTCTGTCACATTTTTCCACCCATTTATCAAGCAATTTTGAGATGTGGTCACAAAGCCAATCTTGCACTTTACTTTCTCTTGGTATTCCGTTAATGTGGCGAGATATTTTTTTATCAATATAGTTACAGATCTTAAAGCATTTGAAAGCGAGCCATGAATCATAATCCAGCCTGAAAGCGCGAAATATCCAGATATAGATATAAATCTTCAACGGAGCATGATAGGGATCAGGAAAATGATTTTGCATTACATAATTGTCATCGATAACCGAATCAATGAACTTACACTTCTTTTTAAAAACCTTCTTCATAATCATATCATTTATCAAGTAAAAAATGGAATATACTCTTCACCAATCCTCATATAATAGGCTTTTACCAATCATCCTGAATTTTTGTACTATATTTTAAGAGCTTATTAAAAAGCACCTCTTTCCTATCAATAAGATTAAATACATCTCCAACAAACCCTGTTGTCTGAGCTTTTTCAATTAGCCAACCAGTTATAAAAATCATCAAAGGAGCCTCATATAAATCAGGAAAGAATTCCATTTCATAATCATCTTTTATTAGCCAATCAATAATTTTTATTCCTATTAAAAAGATTCTAAGCTCTAATCTAAGTTTTATATTATTAAACATATTAGAATTTTTTTATTAATAATTAGTACTCATTAATGCAAAACTTGGCAACAGGTAAACGGGCGCGATAATCTGTTTTTAAAAACGGCAGCGGTAGCCCAGCACTCAGAGCCACCACTGCCAGCATCACGCCATCTTTTTATTTTTAATCGATTGTACAACTTTATTCATTAGCATCATCGACTTCCTTTTTCCAATCTTCAATTAACTGCGGAAGATTTTCGCTCAGCCAACCGTAGAATTCATAAGGATTAAAAAAGTTGGAAACAAATTTTTCTATTTCTTCGTCCCAGTTATCAAACATCCAGATAAGCAACCATAACATTGCTGGGGCTCCATACTTACCAGGAAATTCTTGTAAAGACCAATCGCCAGATGCAATACGATCAATAAATTTCATTTTCATTTCTAATGCAGTCATACCAATATAATTTAATCATTCAACAAAAAACTATCCTCTCTTAATGACATAATGGGTCAAAAGGTAAATGGAACCCCATTTTTTTAATTACTGAACCTGACGGACGCCCCACGCCCCATAGCGGGCGCAGGGCACATTCTCCTCATCACGTTAGCGATTGCCCTTCTTGATGTAGATGTACTTGGGATAGCGGCCCAGGACGAACAAGGTAACGGGACAGAGCCAGATTTCGCGGTCAAAACCGGGCAAATCAGTCACTGTGTAGGTCGAACCGCCGGTCAGCGAGTGCTCTCCCTGCACCAGGCAGGCATAGCCCGGCATCTCAAGGCGCCTATTGCTGGGCACCACATCAACGTAGGCAAACCTGTCATCATCGCTGAGGAAGGCACACAAGTCGTCGGCACCGGCTACCATCATCAGATTGTGATGATCAAAGGGCCATCCAGGAAAATTCACATACCAGCAACCGTCCTCCTCATGATTGAACTGGAGATTGTACTCACGACGACGTCCGAAAACACTACTTGCCATCACCTGCGCTCCATTGAGCAAATCATTAACACTGTAATTCATAATCAAAACAAATTTAAAGTTAGCGTTCTATTAATGACAAAAAACGCAAAAGGTAAATGCCCAAAAATCATTTGCCTGATAATGAACAAATTGCCTGCTAAGTCAAAATCAATTGGCTCAACAGGCAAATCCTCGATAATTCTGATATGTGTGGTTATTTCTTGAGTTTCTTGAGCAGGGCCGTGGCGCGCTTGACCAAGTCCTCATTGCTGCCATGCTCTTTCAGGTTGTTCAGCTCCCTGATGGCGCTGTCTTTATCTCCCTTCTTGAGGAATGCGAGAGCTTTGTACCAATGGGTGCAGTCGTTGTGCATTTGTTGCATCTCTTTAATGACTTCGGCGTTCTCGGCACCCATTGCGCCTTCATTGTATGTGGGCGCCTGGATCTTGTCGATGTCATAGACAACGGCCATCATGTCCTTGGCTTCCTCGTTCTGAATCTGCTGCCTAATGGCTACAAACTTATCGGGCTCACCAGCGATGGGCTTGTTATACTCTTTGGCGAGACTGGCCAGCGTAGGTTGCTTTATCGTTATAGGCGATTCAATTTCTATAGCTGTATCACATGCCACTTCATATGCAACATCAGATGGCTGCTGGTTTGTGGTGGGATTTATCAGAAACAGACCTACCACTAAGGCTATCGAGGCTGCCAACCCAGAAATCCACCAGAATTGTGACTTTGACCTCTTTGGGGCATCTGGGGCATCTAGGTCTATTGGAGTATCTATGGTCATATCCGCACTTTCCGCATAGGGCAGTGACTCTCCCATTGTCGCCTCCTCGAACTCCTCGGGGCTCATCTGGCTGATGGTATCGAGTTGGTATTGGCCCTCACGGTTCATGCCCTCTTCAATGATGCCCTGCACAAGCAGCGATGTGGATACCAGCCGCTCACGCAGTTCCTCATTGCCGTCGACCTCTTGCTCAAAGGCCTTGCGCTCATCGTCGCCCATCAGACCACGCAGATAGCGGTTGATGCGCTCATCATATTCTATATTTCTTTGTTCTAGTTTCATCTCTTCATTCTATTGAACGTTTCTGCCAATTTAATCTTCACCTTTGACAAGCAATGGCTCTTCTTAGACTTTGCCACATCGGCGTTTTTGTAGTTCATCTTCTCGGCAATCTCTTTCATGTTATTGCCTCCCCAATAATAGGACCACAGAATCGTCTTGCAGGGGTCGTCCATGTTGACGACAATGTCGTGTGCGGCCTGTTGCAACTCCGCGTGCTCTTGTTCGGTGTCATCAGCTAGCCACCGCTTGATGGCCTCCTGGGCTATACCCAGGTCCACAGGTGTGAGCACATTATCATCATCGTCCTCGCCAGTCGGGAGGTTGGTCCCTGTTAAGTGACTCGCATCGCGCTGCTGCTCACGAGCCACGTTTTTCAAGACGTTGATCACATAGGTCTTGAAGTTGCAGGTAATCCTCTTGAGATTACCACTCTTGATCTTCTCAAACACCCTGGTCAGCGCCTCTTGGGTCAAATCCTCGGGAGATAAATCGGATTTGCCGTAGTGTTTACGGGCATATTGCAGCACCGCCTCACGGACCTTCCCAAGAAATTTATTATCTGTAAATGGAACTATTGCCATAACTATCATTATTTGTCAAGGCAAAAGTAACATTTATTTCCAATAAAACATGCTATCTTTATGAAAACTTTAATTCATTCCCCCTACCTTATCAAACTCTAATCATGTCACCAGATCGTGATGCGGTTATCGGGGTCAAGCCACATTTCATCTCCAGGTTGGATATTGAAAGCCTCAACGAATTCATGCAGATTCCTCAATGGCGTGTTTACGCGATAGCGGCTTAAGGGATGGCATTGTTTTTTCATGTGTGATTGATATACTTCTTCATTCACTACCTCAGCGGATTGCTGACCGTAACTGATGAAGAAACGTTGCACAGGCGTGAAACCATCAATCTTTTCCCCTTCCCTGTATTGCCGAGTTTGGGTAAAGGCGTCCAATGCGACATTAATGCCTCCCAAATCTGCAATATTTTCAGTTAAGGTCAATTCTCCGTCAACATGCAACTCTTCGGTGATGGCAATCTGGTTGTATTGATTGACCAATTTCTCTGCAGCTGCCTTGAACGCCTGGTTGTCCTCTTCTGTCCACCAGTCCATCAAGTCGCCGTGCTGGTCATATTGCCTGGACTTGTCGTCAAAGGCATGAATCAACTCATGACCGATGATGACACCGATAGCGCCATAGTTGACCGCATCATCAGCATCAGGATTATAAAACGGAGGTTGCAGGATGCCAGCCAAGACACAAATCTCATTTTTCCTGGGCATATAGCATGCATTAATCCGATGAGCAGGCCTGGGCCAATCACCTTGATGTCGATCTTGATGATTATAATCCGTGACCATATTGTCACGGTGGAATCTGTACACTTCGGTGACATTCTCAAACAAGCTCCTATTGGGATCTATGACGAGATTACTGAAGTCCATCCACTGATCAGGATATCCGACCTTGATGTCAAGTGCGTTAAGCTTGACAAGGGCTTTGATCTTTGTCTCATTGCTCATCCATTTTCTGGAACTAATGCGTGCTGCCAGTGCTGTGCGAATAGAACGGACCATATTGTAAACCCTTACCTTGTCCTTATGAGAGAAGAAATGCTTCACATAAATTTGCCCAAGAGGGAAACTAAATAGAGCTTCAATCGTGCTCATTGCCGTTTCTTCTCGAGGCTTTCTTATATCCATTCCAGTCAACACGTTTCCAACGAATTCCAAATGGGCATCACTTATTTCCTCGCTAAGAATCCCAGCACTGAATGAAATATAAAGGCCGCTTATATAATCATGGATCTCTTGAGTCGTCATGTCTCTCATCAAGCCGATGACAAATGATATTATCTCAGGATTATTCACAACAACAGATTGAAGAGAAGTGAAACCTTGGATTTCAAAGTATGTCTTCCAATCAATAGTGGGGAACCCTTTTTGCAGCCGTTCAATAGAGAACACGTTATCAGTGGGAACATCTTTTCGGTTCTTATTAATCTCTTCGCCGGCTTCTATTATTCTGAGCTGGACGCCATATATTGTATTGCACATGCGTTGAGCGACACGTTTGCTGTAACCTGCCAGCATGAATGACTTGGTCATGAAATCACGGTAGCCCTGACGAATTCTCAAGTTATTATCGGTGTCCTTTGTGAGGATGTCTGAATCAAACAGAATGCCTGCATATGTAAAAAGATGAACCACAAGACGCTCGCTGTCAATATCATCAACGGCCACATGATAACAAAAGAACGGGTCAGCAGGTATTGGATGGTTATGATGCAAATCCGCAATAAACTGAGTGAGGTTTTGCTTTTTGTTATACGACTTTATCTTTTTCAAGACTGCAGCCAATGGGCTAGCTCCTTCACGATTTAACCTGTCAACATCAAGTGCCAGTTTGTACAAATCAGTTATCTTCTGCTCGATTGTGCCAAATTCCTGCTTAGCCTCACACAGTTTGTGAATGATTCCATGAAGGCGTTGTTGGTTCTGATCACTCAACTCCGTAAAACGGTTGAACATGAAACGATTGGGCCTCTCACTCAAGGGATGTCCCTTAATCCATCCGCCACAGGCATACTGATAGAATTCATCACATGGCCTCACGCTCTGATCCATGTCCATGAGGTTGATACCACAACCGGATTGAACCAGATCTTTCTTTGCTTCTTTGTTCTTATTATCCATATCCACCAATTCAGCGTTACATTGTTCTCTGACTCTTAATGCCAAATCGGGGTATAAGGTAAACGATGAAATAAAAAAACAAAGGTATGAGATGCTTGTGAATCATGCCACATTAGGTAGTGCCTTTTCTTGAATTAAAGACTTGCACTCAAGCATTTTCTTAATGAAGTTCTTACGCCTATCAATATCTAAGTTAATACATGATATTTCTTTGCTGATGTTGCTACGATTATTACATAAGTCTTTGTAATCACTGTGGTTATTTAAATACTCTTCTTCGACATTTCGTGATAAAAGAATTAATGTAACACCATCAACAACCCCTTTTTCTTTTTTTCGTTGCTCAACAATTTTGTTGATTACCTCTTTGTGAGGAGCTATCATTCCATCAACTTTGTCCAATTCATTTTTTTGCACTTGTTTTTTTCTCTCTGAAATTTGTGTTTCATCTTCTATTATTTGAGCTCGTTCGTCAATCTCGGGAATGAGGTTTAGGTTCATTTCAATAAGTTCGTCAATAAAATTTTGGAACTCAGGAAAATATTCAGTGCGGAATCTCATATTCTCTAAAAAGTTTAATGCTCCAGAAGTTTTCTCGCAACGTTTTGTAAAGGAAAATTCATCTGGATAAATACTAAAAACTTCTTTGTTATAATTATCCGCATCGACCACATATAAGAGATCATTTCCGTTGTGTTCTCTTTGCATGAGGTTTTCACAAAAGCATCTTGCATCCTTATTTAATTCCTTCAGTTTTTCAATCATTGTTTTGCACTCTCCAACAATATATTTCTGAATGAACGATGTTGGATCACTGGATATGTTTGCAGCATCCGCTATATAGCCCATTGCTGTCTCCCAATTATCTCGGGATGGTGAATAATTTTGTGTACACCGAATAAGCTCAATCATGTGAGCGTAATAGTAATTTACAATATGAGTATAAGGAATAATATCTATTCCTTTATATTGCAGTTTTAGTGTAAAGTATGAAGAAGAGCCATATCCAAAGTTTGTTCGCACAATGGCCTTAATGTCATCGTTTATGTTAAAGTTGAATTCATTCCAACCCATCATTTCTAAAGAACGCATTTTAACTTCATTTCGCATGCTTAAGGCATTCATAGTTCTTTGATAATCCATTGCATAGATATATCTTTTTACTTGATCCACAAATCTTTGCTTTAAATCTGATGCATATTCTCGCCCCGAATGATCACTGGCTTCCTTATTAATGTTTGCTATAAACACACCTGGATATACACCTTCAACATAGCTTTCGTCATAGCCGTAAGGATATAGATAATTATATCCTGTTGTCATGCTCTGTGGCAAAGATGAATACAACTCATTTTCCAATTGATAGACAGAGTATTCTTTGTTGTTGATCTTTGACTCTAAAGACCATATTAAGTCTTTACTGCTGCAGTCAATGAATTCTCTTCTTAATGACAGACCATTATCATTTTCTTCTATGCATAAAATATAGTCTTTATTGATAGCTGAAGTACACATAATTAACTCTGTTTAATCGTTGATAATTTCGGTTCACATTGCAAAAGTAATATAAAGCCTATTGTAGTTAAGATTTCTACAATATTGCAAAAATGCTTGTCAGCCCACATAAGTATAGTACTTGTAATCGATGAAGTTTTTACTGGCCCCCATATACAACTTAATGGGCAAATGCTTCTGGTAGTTATGGGGCTTTCTGCCACCATCGGAGTGATTCATAAGGGGGCCGAATAGTGACTTGCCTACGTATAGACCTGTATGGTGAGCCTCATGATTTCTATCAAAGAAAACCACCAGGTCGCCGGGCTTGGGATCATTGGTTTCCTTGAAACCCAATTTCTTGAGGTGATTCACAAAGTAGATGCACTGTGCCCAATTGGCGTCAGGGCAGTAGAATGCCGACACAGTGTTCATGCACGTCTGTGGATACTTGCCGACAGTACCAGTGTAATCCTTCTTCCATTCCTTCGGGAAATGGATAACATGAGAGAAATCATTGTTGGGTTGAGTGCACGCCTCAGACCTTTCAACAGCGATTCTGGCCTTTCCCGAGATACCTTTAGTGGATGGAGTCCAAGCTATGTAATAAATTACCAACGCCAACACGACACATAAAAATGCTTTCAAACTTTTCATCGCTTTTTCTCTTTTAATCTAAACTGTTTTTGTCTCTTAATGGCAAACGAGGGCAAAAGGTAAACTATTTGAATCTTTTTTTTGCTCAGTATTAAAAAAACCACATGGCCGAATGCGTCTCGGCCATGTGGGAACATTCAATTAGTTTGAATTTTATTATCTTAACAGCTTGAG
>JAEEGF011377374.1_pt1 | contig 11213 bp, 8 predicted proteins | sample 9134171 | NCBI WGS metagenome assembly JAEEGF01 (sample SAMN16246542, study PRJNA631951) | gut metagenome | biome: gut microbiome; feature: rumen; material: AP-attached | host: Bos | place: Iran: Karaj | collected 2018-10
ATGGTTGTATGATCTTATTTCGATTCCGTCTGCAGTAAGTTCTTCGATAACATCTGCTGAAAGAATTGTCTTGTTTAAATAAAGAGTTAAGCTATCCTCGGTAACAACAACGTATGAAAGACAAACGGGATTAAATTCGATATCTCCGCCTCTGAGTAAAAGGAGCCACGCAATGTCATCAAGGGATGAAATAACAAGAACATCAGCGTTCTTCTCTCTCATTGCTCTTCTTACTCTTGCGATTCTTTCTTCTCTTGATTCGCCGGTGTTATCCTTAGTCAGAAGCCATGCCTTTTCAGCGGGAAGTTCGGGTCTGTCGGTCCAAACCTTCTCAGCGATATCGCAAAGGATAACTCTGCTCTTCTCCGGATTGTTTGCATCTGCGCAGGCTTTCTTTTCAACCTTCTCGCAGATCTTCTCAAAGCCCTTTCCTCTTCCGAGAGGAATGCATCTTCCGTCAAAGCCCAAAGTCTCGCCGGGAAGCATATTCTTCTCAAGGAATTCCTCTACAGTAGGAACCCCCTTCATTCCCATCTTCATGAGGTCTACGCCGGTGCCCTCAAGCTGCTCGGAAGCCTGAAGGAAATATCTTCCGTCAGTCCAAAGAGCAGCGCCATCCTTCCAAACAAGGAGATCACCATTGGATCCGTTGAATCCGCTGAAATACTCTCTTGCTTTGAAATGGTCGCATACATATTCAGAGGAATGGAAATCTGCCGTAACAAACAGATAATAATCGATTCCTTCTGCTTTCATTGCGCTTCTAAGTGCCTCAAGGCGCTTCTGAATTACATCGTTATACATCAAAAAACTCTCTTTCTGAGCAGTTATGCTGCTCATGCTTTAAATCTATTTATTTGCGATAAGACCAACCGCTCTGCTTGTTCCGACTCTCTCGCATCCAAGCTCTAAGAATTTCTCAAGATCTTCAAGGGTAGATACGCCGCCGGCTGCTTTGATCTTAACGTCAGGTCCTATATGCTTTTTGAAAAGCTCAATGTCTTCAAAGGTTGCTCCGCCGGTACCAAAACCTGTTGAGGTCTTAATGAAATCAGCCTTTGCGTTTGTAACTGCTTTGCAAAGTTCAATCTTTTCACCATCGGTTAGATAGCAGGTCTCGATGATGACCTTAAGGATCTTGCTTCCGCAAGCCTTCTTTAAGGTTCTGATCTCTTCTTCCACAGCCTTGAAATCGCCGTTCTTAACATCGGTTATATTAACCACCATGTCGATCTCGTTTGCGCCGTCTTTGATGGCTTTTTCAGTCTCTGCTACTTTTGCTTCAGTAACGCAGTATCCCAAAGGGAATCCCACAACGGTACAAATATTGAGAGTAGGGAACTTTTCGTGAACCCTTGCGATATAGCAGGGCGGAATGCAGACACTGGCGCAGCCGAACTTAACCGCTTCCTCACAAAGCTTTTCTATATCTTCCCACTTTGCAAACGCTTTAAGAAGCGTATGGTCAACATGGGAAAGCATTTCTTCGTTTGTCATATATTACCTTTCATTTACCCCGCGGTCTTATTTGAGGAATCCTCTTACCACGTCGGGCATCTCATTAATTTCGCAAACATGATCATGAACAACAGGCGCGCTTCTGATATCTTCGATCGCCTGAGGGATCTCAACATTTGCGATCTTTGAAAGCTCATCGATAAGTGTGAAGTCATCCATTGCATCATACTTAGGATCGATGGCATTCATTACGCTTCTGGTGAACTTGAAAGGACTTGCAGTTGAAGCAATTACAGTAACTGCCTTATCGCCGGTCTTTTCTTCATACTGATGATATACTGCAGAAGCAACTGCGGTATGGGTATCCATTACATATCCGCATGCTTTGTAAACTCTTGCGATCTCGTCAGCAGTCTGCTTCTCATCAGCAAATCCGCCGTAGAAATCCTTAAGACCTTTCTTCTCTTCATCGGTGATGGAGTAGATTCCCTTTGATGCAAGGTCGCTCATGAGCTCGTTGTTTCTCTCTGCACTGTTTCCGGCAATGCGATAGATAAGTCTCTCAAGGTTTGAAGAGATAAGGATATCCATTGAAGGAGAAGTGGTCAAATGGAACTCACGATTTCTGTCATAATCTCCGCTCTCGAAGAAGTCGTAAAGGACCTTATTGGTATTTGATGCGCAGATAAGCTTTGCAATGGGAAGTCCCATATTCTTTGCATAGAATGCAGCAAGAATGTTACCGAAGTTTCCGGTAGGAACTACAACATTGATTGCTTCACCGTCGGTTATCTTCTCTTCCTTGAGAAGCTGAGCATAGGAATAAACGTAGTATACGATCTGGGGAACAAGACGTCCGATGTTGATTGAGTTTGCTGATGAGAACTGGAAGCCCTTGCCTGCAAGTTCCTTCTCAAGTTCCTTGTCGCCAAACATCTTCTTAACGCCGGTCTGAGCATCATCGAAGTTTCCCTTGATTCCGACAACCAAAGTATTGGCACCCTTCTGGGTTACCATCTGCTTTTCCTGGATAGGGCTGACACCATTCTTAGGATAGAACACGATGATCCTTGTTCCTTCAACATCGGCAAATCCTGCAAGAGCAGCTTTACCGGTATCACCACTGGTTGCGGTAAGGATAACAATCTCATTCTTGATGTTATTCTTTCTCGCAGAGGTGATCATTAGATGAGGGAGGATTGAAAGTGCCATATCCTTGAATGCGATGGTTGCACCATGGAAAAGTTCAAGGTAATATGCTCCTTCAGCATACGCAAGGGGTGCAATGACTTCTGTGTCAAACTTTGAGTCATAAGCTCTGTTTATGCAGTTCTCAAGTTCCTCTTTTGTGAAGTCGGTAAGGAAAAGTTTCATTACCTCGTAAGCTACCTGCTGATAAGTCATCTCGGAAAGTTCCCTGAGACTCTTGTCAAGGGCAGGGATTGTTTCGGGAACAAAGAGTCCTCCATCTTCGGCAAGGCCTTTAAGGATTGCCTGTGATGCGGTAACTTTGCCGCCGTGTCCTCTTGTGCTGCTGTACATGATTTCCATAATCGTTACTCCTCGTGTCTTTTATATTACTTAAAAAGTGTACCAATGATGCCGCGGGCGAGTGAGGCGCCGACGTTGCCGCCCAGGGTCTTTCCGAAGGATCCGGCACCTTTGCCAAGATTCTTTCCAAGTTCCCTGCCTACGGTTCCCGCTGTGGTGGATGCAACGGATTTAGCGGCACGCTTAACGGCTTTAGCCTGAGCTTCTTTCGCTTTCATGTCCGCTTTGTTCTTTGCAATGATGGCTTTCTGTTCATCTATTGCAGCCTGTCTTGCATCCTTTTCGGCCTGCTTTTCAAGTGCAAGCCTTTCCTTCTCCGCTTCTGCAGCCTGAGCAGATTCTACCATTCTCTTCTCAAGCATTTCATATGCGGATTCTCTGTCATAGTATTCGGAATATTTGGTGTAGAGGATGTTTGCTTTTATCTGAATCTCTCTTTCACCATCGGTTATGCCTCCCATCATACTCTGGGGAGGAAGGATTGTTGTCCTCTTTGCAACACCGGGTACGCCTTCTTCATCAAGCATTGAAACAACGGCTTCACCGGTCTTAAGCTCCATGATGGTATCGTAGGTGTTGAACTGAGGGTTTTCCCTGTAGGACTGAGCCGCAGCTTTAACTGCCTTCTGCTCAGCGGGAGTATATGCGTGAAGTGCATGCTGGATCTTGTTACCAAGCTGTGCAAGTACTCCATCAGGAATGTCGCCGGGGCTCTGGGTTATGAAGTAGATACCAACGCCCTTTGAGCGGATAAGTTTAACCACCTGCTCAATCTTTGTAAGAAGTGACTTGGGAGCATCCTTGAAAAGAAGGTGCGCCTCGTCGAAGAAAAATACCATCTTGGGTTTATCAAGGTCTCCGACTTCTGGAAGAGCTTCGAAAAGCTCACTCATCATCCAAAGAAGGAAGGTTGCGTACATGGTAGGATTGTTAACAAGCTGTCTGCAGTCAAGTATCTGAATGGTTCCTTTTCCGTCGCAGTCTCTTGTCATCCAGTCGCCGATTGAAAGTGCAGGCTCTCCGAAGAAAAGATCTGCCCCCTCGGTCTCAAGGGCAACGATGGAACGAATGATAGCAGCAAGGCTTTGCTTTGTGATGTTTCCGTACTGCATGGAGAATTCTGATGCATTCTCTCCTACGTATTGAAGCATTGCCTTAAGATCCTTGGTGTCGATAAGCGGCATTGCATTATCGTCAGCGATCTTAAAGGCTATGGTAAGGAGGTCTGTCTGGACCTCGGTAAGCCCGAATATTCTTGAAAGGAGGATGGGGCCCATCTCGGTAACGGTTGTCCTTAAGGGCATGCCCGCTTCCCCGTATACATCCCAGAAATTAACGGGATATTTCTTTGTCTGAAAATCGCTTTCAGCTATTCCGAGACCGTTAAGTCTCTCAGCAATCTTTTCGTTAATGCTTCCGCTCTGGCAACATCCTGCAAGGTCTCCCTTAACATCTGCGAAGAATACAGGAACTCCCGCATCACTGAAGCTCTCAGCAAGAACTTTGAGTGTAACGGTTTTTCCGGTACCGGTGGCACCAGCGATCAAGCCGTGGCGATTGGCCATTTTCGGAATTAAGAAAATCTCTTCCCCGTTTACATCTTTACCAACAAGAATCTTACCATCTCTGTACATATAAAGCCTCCCCGAAACAACATGATTTGAAATACAAAATACATTATGCATGTATACAACTCATAATCTCTGTAATTATACTATAGTTTCCGCGAAATATCTATTCTTTTCCCAAACCTCAGTACCAATATTTTTTATCAAAATGAGGTATTGATTTTTTACCGTGTACTCTTCTTAAACCTCATTTCTTGAAGAATCTAGAGAATTGATGTATATCAAAATTTTCAATTACCTCATTTCCTCAAGTAAGCTATTAAACTGAGGTGTGGCACAATTTGCGGATACATCAATTTTCAAATATACGATGAAAATGAGGTATTACAATATTTCTACATACCTCATTTTTACATAAATTCAATAAAAATGAGGTCTTGCGCTGCTTTCACATACATCATTTTTACATCAACACAATACAAATGAGGTCTTGCGCTGCTTTCACATACATCATTTTTACAACAATACAATACAAATGAGGTCTTACGCTGCTTTCACATACATCATTTTTGCAACAATACAATACAAATGAGGTCTCGCATCATCCTACCACACATCAATTTGCCAGATAATCACCTAGACTGAGGTATTACGTCATTCTTGCATACATCATTAGCAAATATAATTGTGATTTTTGAGGTAGCAATGGAATTTAACACACCTCATTTTCACCCTGAAACAGAATGAATGAGGTTTCATCCACTTGCGGGGTACCTCATTTTCAGTTAAACACCAAAAATTTCATGAAAAAACCCCGAATGCACTACTGCATACGGGGTAAAATATGTCAAAAATACGTTTTCAAAAACAATCAAGCTTGCGGTGTAGCCTATCAGTGTCACCTATCCTTTGTAGTTAAGTACATTATCGGATACCGGGATTTGGAAGTAGATCTCCGCGTACTGGCGGGGAGAAACTTCTTCGATGTAGTTCTGGAGGAAGTTCTTCTTGCAGCCTGCCTTGCGGACGATATCAACGGATTTGTTGTAAGCGATGGCGGCTTCCAGGGCCGTCTCATAGGTTCCGATGTGGAAGTATCCGTTAAGATGGATACGGGCGTGGAACTTTCCTCTTCTTCCGGGGCGGACGCCATGATAGGAATTGACCACCTTAAGATTCTGGCGACGGAAGTCAAGCTTGTCTCCGTTCACAAAAGTATAATCCACTCCTTCAACCGCATAAGGCCTAATTCCGTAGCGGGTGTAAAGGGTTATCTGTGAACCGTAGTCGGCAACAAATAAATGTCCGCCTCGCTGCATGATCTTATGGGATGAAAAATAGAAAAGATCATCCATATCAAATTTCAAAACTTTGTCGGGAGAAAGGTAATAGCTGAACATCTTCTGGCCAACGTAAATGGGCGTACCGATGTAGATATCATTATCACGGAAATTAAGAAGAACCACCCATTTTTCAAAATTCAAAGGATTTCCTTCGGTGTAATCCTCGAGTCTTGTATAAGTAGCCGCCAAAAGAAGACGCCCCATTCTGTAGGCCTGATGAGCCTGTTCAGGGGTATCATAGCTTCCCAAAGAAATGTGTTTTGTTTTGTAGGTTAGGGATGAGCGGTAGAAAGGAGTGCCGTCCTTTTTCTTTGCAGGAAACACACCTTCAAGCCGAGCAACCTGCTTTTCATTTGTACTCATATTTGCATTATAACATCCGTAAAAAATATAGTAAATAAAAAATAACCTTCGGATAATCCTTGCATATATGTTTTTCTCAACTCACACCGAAAAACCCGGGATGGAGTACCCGGGTTTTTCAGTGAATTTTATATTTTATTTAAGGAGAAAAGGAGATTAAATCTTGAAGAATGATACTGCCTCGCTGAGGTCGCCGTTGATGGCGCTCATCTCACCGGTCTTGCCCTGGGTCTCAACGCAGGACTCAGTAACGGTTGAGCAGCTTGCGGATACTTCTTCCGCACTTGCACCAAGCTCTTCGGAAATTGCTCCGAGATCTGTGGTGGAGTTGGTAAGTTCATTTTTGATTCCATCAAGTTCCTGAGCCATCTCAGAGATTGCAGAGATACCTGCGACTGACTGATCCACAGCTCCTGAAAGGATTGTGAACTTGCCCTGGGTCTCGGTGATGTACTCTCTCTCGTTCTCGATTATACCTCTAACCTTCTCAGCAACCTGTACAGTCTCGCTGGAGATATCGGTAACCTTCTTAACGATGTCGTTGATCTTTGCAGCGTTCTCTGAACTGCTTTCAGCAAGCTGTTTGATGCTCTCTGCAACGACTGCGAATCCACGTCCTGCTTCTCCTGCTCTTGCTGCCTCGATGGAAGCGTTGAGTGAAAGGAGCTGGGTCTGGGATGCGATATCGTCGATCATCTGTACAGATTCTGAAATATCCTTAACCGCATCGTTGGTAGCACTGATCTTCTCAGTGATCTCAGCAACTGCGTTAACAGATTCATTACTTGAATTAAGAACTGTCTCCATGTACTCGGAAGCTTCATTGTTGGCAACCATGATGTCATCGGATGCATTCTTAAGGATCTCTACGCTCTCATTAAGTCTCTCGATGTTGTCGCCAAGCTCGATAGCCTTCTCGGACATGTTCTGAGCAGATTCTGCAACGGACTGTGAAGTCTGTGCAACTTCGTTGATAGCCTCGTTGATCTGGGTGATGGAGTCAACGTTGCTGTTTGTCTTTACGTCAACCTCAGTAACTGCATTTCCAAGATTATCTGCTGAAGTTATAACGGTTCCGACAGCTTTCTGGAAGGCCGTTACAATACTGCGGATTGAAATAATAAGAGCAGAGATCTCAACGATGTTACTCTTAGCTTTTACCTCAAGTGCAAGATTTCCTTGTGCAAGTTCTTCTGAAATCTTTCCAAGAGTTCTGATGGGAGTTGCAACAAGTCTTGCTATGAATATTGCAATAACAGTGAATACAGCAATAACCGCTGCTGCAATTCCGATTGACGTCATAACGATCTTAGTCTTAGCAGCATTAACATTTTCCATTAATTTTCCGGCAAATGCCATACCGAAGAACTGACCGTCTGAATCATAAAGTGGAAGGTAGCATACATAATACTTTTTACCACCTATGGTTACATTCTTCTTATAAACGTTTTTTCCGCTCTTAACAGTCGCGTAGATCGTAGAATCTGCCTGAGTTCCCACATTTCTTGAACCATCCGCATTTCTAAGGGAGGTTACAAAACGAGTATCGTCTACAAACAATGTAAGCTCTACTCCGTTTTCCTGTAAGCTGTCGCAGTATTCGAAACTTTCATCATCTGCAGCTAAGATTCCTTCATCGATATCATATTCGAAATATTTCTGACATCCGATGGCTGCTGAATGGATCTGGGAATAGGTAGCCTCTTCCATTTCACTGTCCAACTGGTATACAGCTGTAATGGTCAAGATTATAACACCTGTCAAAAGAGGAACCAGCGCAAAAAGAATTTGCGTAAGATAAATAGAAATACCATTAGCTTTAGTCTTCATAAGCTTCTCTCCTTAACAAAAAATTTTCAATAAAACATTTAGAACAAATACTTTAAAAACAAAACTTTTCAGATACGGATAAAACTTGTTACAAAACTACATTGGTAAATATTTATGACTGATCATACTTGAAGTTATTTTAACACATTAATTCTAAAAAAACAAAATTATTTTATATTTTAATAAAATTTAGTAAATTTTCTGATAATTATTTCTCAGTATAGTCCACAAAGGAGATATTAAGGTCAACAAATCCCGTAATGCCGTCGACTGAAGCCTTGGTCTTATACTGCCACATAGAGAATTTGTAAGGGTAATCCGGAAGGTCTTCTTCCTGCTTAAGCCAAAAATCGTATGAAGTGATCTTTGAAAGATCTATCTCTTTGATGAGCCATTCCTTGTCAGCAAGAACACATCCGGTATAACCCTTGCTGCTGACATAATCAAGGAATGTCTTTGCCATATCGGTCTTCTCCGCAGGGGAAAGGACCTCAACTCTTGCGGTGTCATTATTCTTAAAGCTCATCTCAAAAGCTATTGGGTAATCGATCTTATAATCTGCCAATGAATCAACCACAAGCTTGGCTTCTTCAAGAGCCTCATCCTTGGTTATGGCCTGGGATGAGAAATAAACGCCAACCTTAAGTCCCGCATCCGTAGCGCGCTTGATGTTGTCAAAGAAATAGTCATCAAATGTGATCTGACCGTCTCCGTAACCTCTTACGCCGACACGGATCATTACAAAGGCAATTCCGTCTTTCTTGACTTTGTTAAAGTCGATATAATCCTGGTACTTGGAAATATCAATTCCGATATAGGAAGTCTTTTTTCCATCTACATAATACTCCATCCTGTCATCCTTTAAGACAAGGTTGGAATAATCATAATCATTTTTAGGGAGATACTGGGAAATGGTAACCCACTCCTCGGTACCGTCACGGTTAACAACTTTTGTGTGTTTTCCGTCTTTGGAAGGATCATCGGAATCTGTATTCTCGTCTCCTTCTTTATTCTTATCATCCGAATTATTTGAACCCGGAACCTTTTCTATCTCAGCAGGCTTTTCTTTATTCTCAGGATAAAGATCCCAGAAATCCAGTTCACCCGGTGAAGTAACGCCGGTAGGTTCGCTGATTCCGGAAATATAATCAGACCCACTGTTCTGACTTACTTCATTCTCATCTTTGTTAAGTACACTTGATGCCGGCATAACACCGGAATAATCCACGTTGTTATTCTTTTTGTTCACCAACTGAGGGACAAGAACAATTCCGAGGATCACAAAAACGATCAAAACGGAAGCGACAACCACCGCTCCGATCTGGGGAGATATTCTGTTGTCACTTCCGTTTAGTTTCATAGGAATTAACCTTCTTTAATGATAATTTTCTTAGGACACTTTTCTGCGCAGACACCACATCCTACGCACTTTTCCTGATCGATGACTGCATGATTGTCAACAAGTGTGACAGCCTCGTTGGGACAGTTTCTTACGCAAAGTCCGCATCCGATACAACCAACGGTGCAGGCCTTCATGGTAACGGGGCCCTTGTCCTTGGAGCTGCATCCCACAACGTATTTTGAATCGTAGGGGATCAGAGAAATAAGATGCTTAGGGCAGGCTGCAACGCACTTACCGCAGGCTTTACAGCTTTCCTTGTCAACAACTGCAATGCCGTTAACAACATGAATCGCATCAAAAGGGCAAGCCTTTACGCAGCTTCCGTAACCAAGGCATCCGTGAGAACAACTCTTGGGGCCGCCGCCGGGTACAAAGTCAAGTACGCGGCAATCCTCAGCTCCGTGATACTCGTAATCCGTCTTTGCCTTTTCGCAGTCACCCTTGCAGGCAACATAGGCAACTTTCTTTACTGACTCTTCCGCTTCAACTCCCATGATCTCGGAAATCTTCTTTCCGACGGGTTCGCCGCCAACGGGGCAGGCATTAACGGGAGCCTCTCCCTTAACGATGGCGCAGGCAAGTCCGGAGCATCCGGGATAACCACATCCACCACAATTGTTTCCGGGAAGTGCAGATAAAACTTCCTCTTCTCTCGGATCGGTCTCAACCTTAAATGCGATACCTGCAATTCCGAGGAAGATTCCTACAAACAATCCTACTGCAGCAACAATTCCCGCTGCTATTAAGATACCTGTATAACTCATGATCTCCCTCCTTTAAAGCAGTCCCGAGAATCCGCAGAACGCAATGGCCATAAGACCTGCGGTAAGAAGTACGGAAGGCATGCCCTTAAAGCTTTCGGGGATGTCATTGTACTCCATCTTCTCGCGGATACCTGCAAGGATCACAATCGCAATGGTAAATCCAAGAGCTGTTGCAAAGCCGTTAACAACTCCGGTTCCGATACCATATTCCTTCTGTACGTTGGTCAGTGCTACACCGAGAACCGCACAGTTAGTGGTAATAAGAGGAAGGTAAACACCAAGTGCCTCGTAAAGTGAAGGAACAAGTTTCTTTAAGAACATCTCTACGAACTGAACCAGCGCTGCAATTACAAGAATGAACACAATGGTCTGAAGGTAGGTGATCTCGAAAGGTACAAGAATGAACTTGTAAATAACTCCCGCAACGGCACTGGCAAGGGTAATAACGAATATTACCGCAGCTCCCATTCCTGCAGCGGTCTTGATCTTCTTTGAAACTCCAAGGAAGGGGCAAAGTCCCAAAAACTGTGAAAGCACAACGTTTGAAACTAAGGAAGATCCAACAAGGAGGATGAAAAGATCTCTGATGTTTGAAATATTATTCATTTTCAGTTTCCTCCTTCTCTACTTCTTCAACTTTTTCCTGAGGTTTTACTTCAGGCTCTACTTGCTTGAATGCATTGGGTTCGGGATTCTTTACAGGTGCATCTGCATCATAGAATCTCTCGGCGCATCCCTTTTCTCCACAGGTCGTACAATCATGGGTACAACCATCGGATACTTTAACAGCCTTTCCTTTAGCGGCAGCCCTCTTCTTGATCGCATTCTGGATCGCTGTAAGGAATGCAAGAACAAAGAATGCTCCGGGTGCAAGTACAAAGATATTGATGGGGGTGAAACCTTCCGGCATTACATTAAATCCGAATACCTTTCC
>JAEEGF010807499.1_pt1 | contig 11212 bp, 4 predicted proteins | sample 9134171 | NCBI WGS metagenome assembly JAEEGF01 (sample SAMN16246542, study PRJNA631951) | gut metagenome | biome: gut microbiome; feature: rumen; material: AP-attached | host: Bos | place: Iran: Karaj | collected 2018-10
AAGCCACCGCCGTTAGCCATACGGATGCTGAGTGTTTCGCCGTTATGATGGGATTGTGTGTCTAAGAGATAGTCTTCGGCGTTGTGATTGGCATTGATGCCGTCGGTGAGCATCATGGTGACGTAGGAACCCTCACCGAGGAAACTGAGCGGTAGCTCGATGGTGCGGGCATCCCAGTTGGTCTGGCCTCCGACGTACCATATATCGCCTTTGCGGCGGGCAGTGATGATATACTTGCCCAGTTCGCCCTGCAGGACGCGGGTTTCGTCCCACTCGTCAGGAAGAGCGGCAATGAACTTGGTGTAGTCAGGCTCCTGTTCGTAGTTGGTCGGAGCGTCGCAGAGCATGGTGAACGGTGAGTCGTGAACAACGTAGCAGGCCGCCTGGTGGCAACGGGTACCCATCGACACCGGGTTCTGGTAGCACTCCACCCAGTTCTCCTTCGTGCCGTTGCGCATGGCACCCGGCGTAAAGTCCACCTGTCCGGCCATCATACGGATGAAGGGGAAGGTGACATCGTAGCGCGGCATATCGGTTTCTTTCTTGGCCCAGCGTGCTTCCTCCATGCCGAAGACACCCTCGTAGTTCAAAATGTTGGGATAGGTGCGGCTCATGCCCGTCGGGGCGAAGTAGCCGTGGTAGTCGAGGAAGAGCTTATACTTGGCACAAGTCTTGGCAATGCGCTCGGCCATCTCGACAGCAGTCTGGTCGTTGCGGTCGAGGAAGTCCACTTTAAAGCCCTTGATGCCCATCTTGGCGTACTTTGCACAAGCCTCGTCGAGATGTTCGTCGAGCACGTTGAACACCGTCCAAAGTACGATGCTGACGTCCTTCTTGGCGGCGTAGTCAATCAGTCCTTGCAGGTCGATGGCCGCGATGGGGTTCATGATGTCGCCCTTCGACGAGTCGTACCAGCCTTCGTCGAGTACGACGTAGCCCATGTGGTTCTTGGCGGCGAAGTCAATATAATATTGGTACGTGCGCGTATTAATGCCTGCCTCGAAGTCGACGCCCTTCAGGTTCCAGTCGTTCCACCAGTCCCACGCCACCTTGCCGGGGTGAATCCAGTCGGTGCTGCCAATCTGGTTGGGCGTGGCGAGGGCGTAGACGAGGTTGTTGGTGGGCATGTCAATGTCCTTCTCCGTGACGGCCAGCACGCGCCAGGGGTAGGTACGTGCCCCCTTGCTTTTAGCCATGTAGTCCTCGGTCTCGGCAACGTAGTTCATGCCGCGCCAGCGGTAGTAGTCCATTTTCTTGGGATATTTGGCAAACTCGGCAACAAGAGCGTCGCCGTCGGCCTTGAGGAACATGCCGGGGTAGGCACGGAGGTCACTTTCCAGGATGGTCACCTTCACGCCGCCGGGCACCTCAACGGTGGCAGGCAGGAAAGCCGGCAACGGGCGGGCATCGACCAGATGCGTCTCGTGGTAGGTGTTCTGGAAAGCCATTGCGTAGGGTTTTTCGGGGTTGGTGGTGTACGAGAGCCAGGCCTTCGACTCCTCCGGGAATTGGAAAGCGGCTACCTCGTTGCCGATGATGGTCTCGCCCTTATTCGTGGTGTAGAATCGGTACGCGATACCCTCGTCGTAAGCCCGCAGGTGCAGACCGAAACCGTCGTTCAGCTTCAGGTCTATCTGGTTGCCCTTGGTCGTGAAATGCTTTTGGCGATAGAACGGTGCCTCAATATCTTCGTTGATGGTGGTGTGGCGCACGGAGCGGATGTTGCGGTTGGTATTAAGCGCTACAGGCATGGTCACAATGGTCTTGCCGTCGAGTGTCATACGCAGCGTGAGTCCTGCTTCGTCAGTAGCAGTTACGGTAAGCCTTCCGTTGGGCGACGTCACGGTTGCTTCTTTGGCTTGGAGGATGCCGCAGGTTAGTAGGGCGGCGGTCATCAGGATTAGTCTAAAGTGGTTCATTGAGTGATACCTTTCGATGTTAACGGTGCAAAGATACAAAAGATTTCCGTAACTCCGTGCAATTTCCGTCTAAGCCAATGCAAAAAAAGTCTAACCGACGATATTTTCAGTCCTGATAGACGATATTTCCATTGTCTTGGATTATCTTGACACGCCGTTTGGCATTTTCTTCGTTACTTTGCAGCATAAAACTTAAAGATACTAAAACAAGATGAAAAAAGAAGCGCTACTGATTGCGGGTACGCTGGCCCTGACACTACAGGTGGCGGCAACTCCCAAACAGACAGTCCCCATTACCGAGGTGTCCTTCACACAGGTACATCTGAGTGATAGGTTCTGGACTCCCCGCATCGAGGTGAATCGCACGGTGTCGATACCCTCTGCCTTTCGGGAGTGTGAGAAGAACGGACGCTTCGACAACTTTGCCTTGGCTGCCGGTCTTATAAAAGGTGAGCACAAGGGCGACTTCTCGTTTGACGACACTGACCCCTACAAGGTTATCGAGGGTACGTCGTATGCCTTGGCCGCAAAGTACGACCAGCAGTTGGATCACTACCTCGACTCCGTCATCAATCTCATAGCCAAGGCACAGGAGCCTGACGGTTACCTGACTACTTGTGTCACCAACAACTGCACCCGCCTTAGTGGTTGGTGGGGTACCCATAAGTGGGAGAAGACCAATTCGCATGAACTATACAACAGTGGTCACCTGATAGAGAGTGCCGTGGCTCACTACCGTGCCACTGGCAAGAAGACTTTCCTGAACGTGGCCATCAAGAATGCCGACCTCGTCTGCCGCACCTTCGGCCCCAATGAGGGGCAGATACACCGTCCTGGCGGTCACCCCATCATTGAGATGGCATTGTGTAAACTCTACAAGGTAACGGGCAACAAGAAGTACTTAGAGGGTGCCAAGTACTTTGTCGACGAGACAGGACGCTGCACCGACGGTCATGCACCGAGTATGTATTCGCAGGACCACAAGCCCATTCTGCAGCAGGACGAGATTGTGGGTCATGCCGTGCGTGCCGGCTATCTCTATTCCGGTGTGGCCGATGTAGCTGCGCTGACAGGTGACACCGCCTACTTCCATGCTTTGGAGCGCATCTGGGAAAACATGGCATCGAAGAAGCTCTTCATCACCGGCGGCATCGGCAGCCGTCCGCAGGGTGAGGGCTTTGGCCCCAACTACGAACTGAACTCGCATACCGCCTATTGCGAGACGTGCGCCGCTATTGCCAACGTCTACTGGAATTATCGTATGTTCCTTGCTACGGGCCAGTCGAAGTACATCGATGTCTGTGAGCGGGCCTTATATAATAATGTATTAAGCGGCGTCTCGCTCTCCGGCGACAAGTTCTTCTATGATAACCCCTTGGAGTCAGACGGTGAGCACAACCGCGAACGGTGGTTCGGCTGTGCCTGCTGTCCGGGCAACATCACCCGTTTCATCGCCTCCGTGCCCGGCTATATGTATGCCACCCAGGGCAGCGACATTTACGTGAACCTCTATGCCCAAGGCCGTGCCAAGGTGGGCAAGGTGGAACTGGAGCAGACAACCGACTACCCGTGGAATGGGAACGTGAAAATAAAGGTCATAAAAGGCAGCGGTAAGTTTGCCATCAAACTGCGCACCCCCGGTTGGCTGAGGAACCAGGCCGTTCCCTCCAACCTCTACACCTACGCCGACAACAAGCACCTCACCGCCACCTTTTCCGTAAACGGCAATTCCATTGCCGTCACCCCCCCGGACGACGGCTACCTTACCATCACCCGCCAATGGAAGCAGGGCGACGTCATCGAACTGAACCTGCCGATGGAGGTGCGCCGCATCGTGGCCAACGACAATGCCGAGGACCTGCGCGGCAAGGTGGCCTTGGAGCGCGGCCCCATCGTCTACTGCATAGAAGCAGGCGACCAGAGTTGCAAGTCTGTCTTCAACATGTATCTGCCCTCCGATAATCACCAAGAATTCAAGGTCAGCTATATGCCCGAGCTGTTGGGCGGTATCTCGGTTATCGACGCCAAGGCCAAGATGGTACGTCGTGACGGCAATGTGGACGATGTGCAGATGAGAGCCATTCCCTACGCTGTGTGGAACAACTGCGGCCCGCAGGCTATGGAAGTGTGGATAGCCTCGACGCCCACGGCGGCCGTCATGATCCCACAGAGTACCATCGCCAGCCGTGCACAGACGTTCAGCAACCGCGGCCCCATCCAGAACGATGCCCCCGAGACGGCACCGACCGACCTGGGTGCCAGCGGCGTGAACGACCAATGGGAGCCGAAGCGCAGCAGCGACACGTCGAAGCCCTACCATTACTGGTGGCTGAAGCGTGGCACGAAGGAGTCCATCAGCTACAAGTTCGACAAGCCCTATGAGGTGTCGAACGTGCAGGTCTACTGGCTTGACTTCGACCATTACGATGGCGACTTCCGGGTACCTGAGTCGTGGACGCTCTACTACCGTGCCAACGATGGCCAGTGGCGTGAGGTGGAAGGGCACTCGCCGTTCACCGTCCGCAAGGATTGCTACAACTCGGTGGACTTCAGACCTGTTACGACGCAGGAACTGAAGATTGTGGTCCAGCTGCAAAAAGGCGTCTCAGGCGGTGTGCTGGAATGGAAAGTGAAGTAAAAGGATAAAAATAGGATAGTTATGAAGAAAAAGTACCAAGTCATGAAGGTGATAGCTTTATCATTTGTCATCTTTCATTTATCAGTAAGCTACGTAGTAGCGCAGAAGACCGTTTACATCCCTGTGGAATGGCGCCAGCAGCGCACGGACACGCTGCTCTACAAAGAGAGTGACCCCGACAACAAGTACACGTGGTCGAAGAGCCGCAGCGTGGAGTCCGACAACGTCATCGTGTTCTGGGATAAGTTCTACGGCAGCACCCTGCCCTCGAAGTCGCCGTCGGCCTACCGTGTGGACGAGCAGGACTTGCTCAAGAAATGCGAGGCGTTCTATGACCTCGAAATCAACAAGCTCGGCTTTGTTGACCCCGTGAAGTCGAACCTGGCTAAGTACAAAGTGATGGTGCTGATGAACCACACCACCGACTGGGTGTGCTATGGTGGCGGTTACGACTTCCAAGTTAGTGCCTTGTGGCTCAGTCCCTCAACCAGCAAGCCTGTGGGACATTCGGTGGCGCACGAGGTGGGCCACTCGTTCCACTACATGTGTTATGCCGAGCACAGCGGTCACAAGGACTCCTCGACCGACAATACAGGGTTCCACTTAGCTTGCGGCAACGGTCAGGCCATTTGGGAACAGACGGCTCAGTGGCAGGCCGCCCAGTCGTACCCCAACCAGATGTACGACCAGAGTATCTCGGTGTTCCGTAAGTCGCACAACTATGCCTTTTCTCATGAGTGGCACCGCTATCAGAGTTACTGGTTCCATTACTTCATCAACGAATATTACAACGACATCACCACAGTCGCTCAGGTGTGGAACCAACCCATGACTGGCCAGAGTAGCGGCAATGCCACCGATTTCAATCAGGCACTGATGGCGCTGAAGGGACTCGATGCTAATGGGCTTTTCCGTCTCTACTACGACTATGCTGCCCACTGCGCAACCTGGGACATGGAGGCTTGTAAGCCTTACCGCAGCCCCTACATCGGTGACTTTGACTACCAGTGTGTGCAGACTGCCGACAAGACCTATCAGGTGGCTTTGGCTTCGACACCGCAGTCCACTGGTTTCAATGTCGTGCCTTTGCAGGTGCCCCAGGCTGGTACGCAGATTACCACCCACTTCACCGCCCTCCGTCCGGCTGCCAAGCTGGCCGACGGAGACCCAGCAGAAATGATGGGCGGCGAGACTCAATGGACAAAGACAACCCGTACTAACTACATACGTCCTGCATCACCCAGCCAGCGGGCTTTCCGGTTAGGCTATGTGGCCCTGATGAAGGACGGCACCCGTCAGTACTTCAACGAAGACAGCCTTTACTGTCAAGGTACCACTGAGGTAACAGAGGACGTCACGATGACCGTGCCCGAAGGTGTCGACCGTCTGTGGCTCATCGTGTCGCCCGCTCCCAAGAAGTACGTGCAGCACAAGTGGACCGAGAAGGCCGACAATGCCGAGCATTGGCCTTACAGCTTCCAGCTGGAAGGCACCGACCTTGGTTCACGGGCTAAGATATATGTGCAGTCGAACATCGACGGACGAGAGGTTGCTGATATCACGCTGACCTATGATGTCTATCTGCCCCAACTCAACAGCTACGATGCCGTTCCTGTCAGTGTTGGTGGTAACGCCTTGGCACAGTTGGGCACCGCCTTCCAGATGCAGACTACCGACATTGCTGGCAAGATGGTTAGCTATTCGGCTGCCGGCCCCTCCGTGGGCAAGATTATGTTCTACCCCCTGAATCCTAAGACCTTGGACTTGGTTAACAATGCCTCGACGGCCAATGGCTATGGCCACTGGTTCAACGCTTCGGGTAATGTCAGCCCTTATTCCAATGGCTATATTTACAGCGAAATGAACGCCACGTCGTTGACCTTCAACATCGGCCAGTATCCCGGCAAGGTGAAGCAAGGTAATGAGTACACCATCGGTCAGGCTCTGCGCTACAAGCAGGCTAATAGCAAGGAGGCCATAGCACGCTTCGTCTTCCATGTTCACATCACGAGCGGTCAGTCGGGTGCTGAGCTGACGGGTATTGACTATAATGACCCGACAGGCATCAGCGGCACCTCGTGTCTATATGATAAAATAGAAATAACAAATGATAAAGTCTACAACCTGCAAGGTCGTGAGGTGGTTGCGCCTTCGCGTCATGGGTTGTATATCGTCAATGGCAAGAAAATAAAGCTATGAAAAGGTTTGCTGTAATGATGCTGGTGCTGTTGGTGTCCTTGCTGGACTTGCAGGCACAAGTGAAATATGAGATGCATTATTATGTGGCTCCTGACACCACGAACCACTATCTCCACGTAACGCTCGACTACCAACAAGGGCTAAAGGTTGGCGATGACACGTCGGAAATGATGTCTAACACTCGGGAGTTGGTGCTCAATATGCCCCGTTGGGCTCCAGGCTATTATCAGATACTCGACTTTGCCAAGCACCTTTGCGACTTTTCTGCAACCGACAGCAAAGGCAATCCGTTAACATGGCGCAAGGACGGCCTGAACCGCTGGCGCATCCAACTGCCCGAAGACCATTGTGCAAAAGTCTCTTACCGCATTTACGCTAATGAGCGCGACGTGGCTTCCAGCCGCGTGGAGCCCAATATCGCCTTTGTCGCTCCACCAGGCGTCTTCATGCATGTTGATGGCGACATCCAGCATCCTGTCACCGTTACCTTCCAGATGCCGCAGCACTGGCAACACATCGCCACAGGCCTGAGACCCCATGTTGATGATACCAACACATTTACTGCTCCCGACTTCGATACGCTTTACGACTCTCCTCTCCTGTTAGGCAACTATTACACATCACACTTTGCCCACGAAGGCCATGACTATGAATTTGCTTTGGAAACCCCGGACGGCGTTGAGGAGTGTGGTCTGCAGGACGCTTTCAAGCGCATCGTCAGTGCCGCCACTCAACTGATGGGACATGTCCCTTACGACAAGTACTGTCTCATCCACATGGGTAAGGGTGTCGGCGGTCTGGAGCATTTGAACTCTCAGGCTTGCTATACCGACGGTCACTATCGTTTCTCGTCCCGTCGGGCACATGTTAAGTTCCTTGCTTTCGTTGCACATGAGTATTTCCATCTCTATAATGTGAAGTGCATACGCCCCACGGAGCTGTGGCCGCTCGACTACGACCGTGAGGCCATCACCCCGATGCTTTGGGTAAGCGAAGGGCTGACGTGCTACTACGAGTTCCGACTGTTGCAGTATGCCGGCATCACTACTACCGACGAGGCTTTGGAGTTGCTGTCCACCTATTTCTCGCTCTATGCCCCCTATGAGGGACAGCGCCACATGAGTTTGCGGCAGAGTAGCTACGACATCTGGCTGAACTTCATGAACACCGATGACAACGCCCGCGACGTGCGAGTGAACTACTACTTCAAGGGGCCGGTCATTGGTTTGCTGCTCGATGTGGCCATCCGTGAGAAGACTGCACAGCAGCAGTCGCTCGACGATGTGATGCGTTTGCTCTATAACCGCTATTATCTTGAGCTGAAGCGAGGTTTTTCGGAAGAAGAGTTCTGGGCTGCTGTCGCTGAGGTTGCAGGAGATTCCCTCCCTGAGATGTGTCGCTTGGTAGACACCACCGCCGATATCGACTACGACCGTCTGCTTGCTCCTGCCGGCCTCCGCATCGACACCACCGACTGGAGCATCCGGCGGATAGCCAGTCCCAACAAGTCACAGCAGGCATTCCTTAAGGCCATGCGTCTATGAATGAAATCAACACCAAGATAAAGAAATGAAAAAGGCAGTATTACTGATTATTGGGGCATTAGCTGGTCTGTGCCCCCTGCATGCACAGAAAAAAGTTTATATTCCCGAAGACTTGCGCTCAATGAATCTCGAGGCCGACACCTCGAAGTGGTGCTGGAAGCGCTCGGCCGAGACCCGCGACTGCATCTTCTTCTGGGAACGCGGCTTCGGCAATGATCTGCAAAGTCCTCCGCAGCTTGAAGGCAAGCCTATGGCCTTCAACCTCTCAGTGCTCATGGAACGTGTACAGTCGTTCTACACCTTCTTCCGTGACACATTAGGCTGGATTAAGCCCCTCCCTAAACAGGGCGGGGGCGGGGGTGGGTCTAAAGCCGACCGCTACAAGATGATGGTCATGGTGATGTACTCCCTCGACGGAACAGCCTACGGTGGAACCTACGACAATTTTATCGGTGGACTCTGGGTGGCCCCCAACCGCATACAAGACAAGACGATGAACTGCATGGCCCATGAACTGGGACACTCGTTCCAGTTGCAGATTCCTGCCGACAGTGTAGGCGATGCCTGGGGCGGCACTGGCTTCTATGAGATGACCTCGCAGTGGATGCTCTGGCAAGTGAACCCCAACTGGCTGCGCGACGAGAACTACCACTTCGAGGCGTTCCGAAAACTGACCCATAAGGCATATCTCGATGGTGAGAACATCTACCACTCGCCTTATGTTATCCAGTGGTGGAGTGATTTGCATGGCAAGAAAAGCATAGCTGAACTTTATCGGCAAGGCAAGCGTGGCGAAGATCCCGTCATCACTTATAAGCGGATGTACGGCCTCTCGCAGAGCCAGTTTAACGAAGAGATGTTCCAGGGCTACCAGCACTTGGTGAACTTCGACTTCCATCATGCCCGCAGCGAGACCCGTCCTTATGCTTGTACCTTCTCTACTGAGCTTGATACGTTGAAGGGTGGTTGGCTCCGTCCCAAGAACGTCCCAGAGGCATACGGCTTTAACGCCATCGAACTGCCGGTCAGTCGTACCGCCAAAGTCACCTTCCGTCCCTCGCCCCTTCACCAACTCCGCTACGGCTTTGTCGGCATCACTACTGACGACCGTGAAATCTATTCCCCCGTCGGTGCCACAACCTTCCGTACTCCTAAAGGCACAACGCTCAAGAAACTTTACTTCATTGTGATGGGTGCTCCACAAGAGCACCAGATGCTCTCATGGGGTGGTTATGGCAACAAGCCCGCTCCCAACCCCACTTATCCCTACGAACTGAAAATTTCTTCTACTAACTGATACGTAATTGCAGAATTATGACTATATTTGCACCATGAAGCAAAGAATCGTGGTGCTTTTTTGTGGACTGCTCATGGCTGTTGCTGGAGCATGGGCACAGGGACGGCAGACGCTGAGACGGCTGACGACCGAGGACGGATTGCCTTCGAACACGGTGCGCAACATCGTGCAGGACAGGCAGGGGTTCATCTGGCTGGGTACCGACAAGGGCCTGTGCCGCTACGATGGCGTGCAGGTCAGGGTGTTCCGCATCCCCGAGAACGGCATCGACCAGTTTGTCATGTCGCTCACCGCAGAAGGCGACTCGCTGCTGTTGAGCACGGCACGTGGCGTCTTCAGCTTCTCACCCCGGACAGAGCGTTTTCGCCGGTTGGAGGGAATGAAGGGGCATCAGACAGGGCGTGGTGACCGGCTGCAGACTCACGACGGACGGTTGTGGGTAGGTACTTGGGAGGAGGGCCTGATGCTGATGGCCGACAACAAGGCACCCCAACAGATTCTGAGTCCTGTGCGTGATGGGGTGGGGCATCATATCCACAAACTCTTTGAATACGATCAGCGCTACGTCCTCATTGGCTGCGACGAGGGCTTGGTAGCCTACGACATGCAGACCGGGCAGACGGCACTTTGGGACACGCCAAAGTTTGTTTACTCCATTGAGCGTGACCACGAGGGCGGCCTCTGGTTGGGCACTTTCTATGATGGTGTTTGCTACTTGAACGACGTGTTGGACAGGTTTGAGCGTGTGCCGGGACATGTCATCTCACGGTTCTGCGAGGACGGATCGGGCCGTCTGTGGATAGCCAGCGACGATGCGGGTCTGAGCTGTATCGTGGACGGTGCAGAGCATGACTACCCTGGACGGGCAGTCATGGCTCACGAGAATGTCCATGCGCTGCAGCAAGACGGTGACTATCTGTGGGTGGGTACCTATGCTGGCGGTGTCTATCGGCTGTCGGGTAATGGGGCGATACGTCACTATACGACGGACGACGGACTGCGCGACAACAGCAGCTACGTCATCTATCGCGACCGGCAGCAGTTATGGGTGGCCACGATGACAGGCCTTTGCCGCTACGACGGGGCCAGCGACCGCTTCGAGCTCGTCAAGGAACTGGCGGGCGTAGCCGTCAGCATGACTACCGACCGTCAAGGCCGGCTTTGGATTGCCACCCAGGGCGGCGGACTCTACCGCTATGACGGCAAGACGTGGAAACAATACCAGCACAGCAACGATGCTACCTCGTTGGACGATACGGAACTGAACTGCGTATTTGCGGCCCGCGACGGACATTTGTGGGTGGCAACAGAGAGCGGCCTGTGCCTTTACCGACCTGAGAGCGACAACTTCCGGCGGGTGTTCGGCGGCAGGGTGAGCAGCATTGTGGAGTCTGCCGATGGTAGCGAACTGTGGTTAGCTACCGAGAAGGGTGTGCTGAGGTTTCGGGGCGCTTCGAGCCTGATGAACAATGAACAGGGAATCATGGACCATTCTATGTTCACCCGCGAAGACGGCCTCGTCGGTACGCAGTTCCAGCCCGATGCGGGTTTCCGCGACTCCCGTGGTTACATCTATTTCGGTACGGCAGGTGGCTATAGCCGCTTCTTGCCTGCC
>JAEEGF011004147.1_pt1 | contig 11212 bp, 15 predicted proteins | sample 9134171 | NCBI WGS metagenome assembly JAEEGF01 (sample SAMN16246542, study PRJNA631951) | gut metagenome | biome: gut microbiome; feature: rumen; material: AP-attached | host: Bos | place: Iran: Karaj | collected 2018-10
TCTTGAAAATCAATACTTTTTTATTGTATTACGATAAAAAAGTATTGATTTATGATATATGATCATGCATCCTTTTCAAGGAGAAGTATATCAAACAAAAGGAAAGAAAAAGCCCTGAGAGATCAACAAAGCATGTAGTGGATCTATCGTTCATAAACGTATAGATTAACGAATATGATTCAGAGAGGGTCCCCAGTTTATCAATCGGGGCCTTTTTATTACAATGAAAACAAGAAATGGTTTTTGGTTCATCTCAGAGGGAGGATGTATACTATGAAAAAGGCTTTTATATCGCTTTATATTGTTTTATCTTGTGTATTTCTTGTTTCCTGCAGTGGTTCTTTTCAAGGAGCAAACAGTGAAGTTGTAGAAAAGCTTCCTCCTGAGCTTGAAAAGAACCCAAACATTAGTGGGCACACATACGAAGGAATGTACTACAGATTGAGCGTTCCGGATGATTACTGGACGGAAGCATATAAACGCATTGATGATTCGGAAGGTCTTTTACGGATTTATACGGTACACGACTATCTGAAAGAACTGGCTGTCCGTTTGGAAAGAGAGTTTGATCCGGAGTATTACTGTGTGTGGATCCTTGATGAATCCTATGAAGAAGACGGAAAAAGTGCACTGGACATCTATAAAGAATGGCAGGAAGCTGCAGAACAGTATAACGATACGTTGTATGAACTGAATCCTGAGAAACTGGATGTACCGGTATATGTTAAGACCGGTCCTTTATATGATGGTTCCGAATCAGGCTTTGCCATGTTTGACAATCCGGAAGGGAAACTGAGCTACTTCTCTATCTTTTTCTGTGATGAGCAGATGGAAGATGTGTTCATAGATATGGTCAATAGCATGGAATATGTGGAATAGGATGAATTCTTTTGATCTAATTGATAGATCATTCTTTAAAAAGAATGAGTTCGGAAGGTTAACGATTTATAAACAAATGATCAGGCACAGATGATTTCTGGTTTATAGGGATATTTCATAAAAGTATAGATTTACGAACATCTTTCACAATGAGCAGCGTTTTCTGTAAGATTATAAGCCATAGTTCTTAATTATCTATTGTCTCTTTATGCTCATTCGTGTTAGTATATAACTAATCTTACGGGGAAGTTATTATCCAAAGATAAGCTTAACTCGTTCGCATCTTAAGTATTCAGATTGTACTTATTTTTGGCGAACGAGTTTTTTGTTCGCCGGAAATTCAAAAGGATTGTATGGAAAGGAGGCAGCCCATGAAAATAAGCAAAGTGTTAAACAACAATACGGTTATTGTCAAAGAAGACGGCAATGAAGTCGTGCTCATTGGAAGGGGAATCGCCTTCAAGAAAAAGCCCGGTGACCCGATCAATCCCGCGCTGATCGAAAAACGCTACGGTCTTACGGATGTACAGATGAATGCACGTTTTCAGGAAATCATTGTGTCTTTGCCGGTTGAAGAGATCGAGATCGTCGACAAGATCATCAACATAGCAAGAATGAGCCTGTCCAAGAAGGTTTCGGACTCCATCTATCCTGCCTTGTGTGACCACATTCATTCGACCCTCATCAATTATCAGAAAGGGATCAAACTTGTGAATGAACTTCTTTTTGATATCACGAGGTTCTATCCGGATGAATACAAGATCGGTCTTGAGGGAATCGATATCATTGAAGAGGAAACGGGGGTCAGATTCAACAACGATGAAGCCGGCTTCATTGCGTTGCATCTGGTCAACGCGGAAACAGAGAACGGCATCGGTACCGACAGGATCCAGAAGTCGACGAAGATCATCGAGGAAGTCCTCGATATCGTGAGAAACTACTTCGACAAAGAGATCAATGAAGATTCCATCACCTATTATCGTTTCATCAATCATCTTCGTTACTTTGCCCAACGCATTACCCAAGGCGTAACGTTTACAGACGACAGCAATGATGAAGCGCTGCTGAACATGATGAAACAGTCCTACCAAGAGTCATACCTGTGTGCGATGAATGTCTCCGGTTTTGTCAAAGGAAGATATGACGTCGACATCGGCAGCAACGAACTCTTGTATCTGATCATCCATATTCAAAGAGCAATCTTCAGTTCTTAGTGAAAGGGGATTTATTATGGCTAAGTATGAACAGTTAGCAAATTTTATCGTCGATAATGTCGGCGGCAAAGAGAACATTGAAAGCATAAATTACTGCATGACCAGGCTTCGTATCAAACTGAAGGATATGAGCAAAGCCAACCGTGACGCTTTAGACAACAACAAGGATATTGTCTCAACACAGATCGCAGAAGGGAAACTGCAGGTCATTATCGGTACCCATGTCGGCGATGTCTATGAAGATGTCATGCGTGTGACCGGCGGTGTTGCTTCAAAAGCGGAAGAAGAGGAAGAAAAGGGAAATCTGCTGAACCGCTTTGCTTCAACAATTACAAAGATAGTTGTTCCGTCTCTGGGTGTCTTGGGTGCCTGCGGCATCATCTCGGGTATCAACTCGATTCTGCTTGCAACCGGGATCATACAGACGGGCGATGGTACAAACCTGCTTCTGAACGCAATGGGCAACGCCTGTCTGACTTTCTTCCCGGTCATCCTGGGCTATACGAGCGCAAAGGCGTTCAACATGGATCCGTTTGTCGGCATGGTGCTTGGTGCGATTCTGATCTTCCCGGGTCTTACGGAAAGCATCAATTCCGGGGAACCTGTTATGACGCTGTTTGGCGGTGCATTGGCGATGCCGGTATATAAAAAGTTCCTAGGTATTCCAATCATCTTTCCTTCCAACGGATATTCTTCAACGTTGATCCCAATCATGCTGATCAACTTCATGGCTGCCAAAATTGAAAGATGGTTGAAAGATCATATGCCGGCAGTTATGAAACAGTTTATGGTTCCGTTTGGGACAGTCCTTATCGCCGGCGTTCTGGGTGTTTTGATTATCGGCCCGATCTCTTCATTCCTTTCTAATCTGATTGCGTTAGGATTGAATTTCCTGATCGAAAAGTCCAGGATTCTTGCCTTTGCGGTCAACACCCTCATTTATCAGCCTCTGGTCATTTTCGGCCTGCACTGGGCGTTGATCACTCCTGGTATCATCGAATTTGCAACAAACGGATGTTCATTGCTGGTTGCTTCGATCTTCCCGGCAAGCTTTACCCATATGGGCGCCTGCCTTGCAGCGTTTTTCAGAACCAAAAGCGTAAAAATGAAGAACATCGCACTGCCGGCATTCTTATCAGCCTGCTTCTGTATCATTGAGCCTTCAATTTACGGTGTAACATTGCCTGTAAAAAAGAGATTCGCGTTCTGTATGCTGGGCGGTCTTGTCGGCGGTCTGATCCTGGCGCTTACCAATTCTCCAATGTATGCCGTCTCCATGGGTGTTACCGGTTTTCTTGGATATGTCAATCCGTCAACTGGCTCATTCTCCGGAGTCATCTGGGCAATCATTGCTTGCGTTGTAGCGTTCGGAATTACTTTCCTTCTGACTTGGATCACTTATAAACCCGGCGAGGATGGAAAGAACGAGGACGATATTGTCTTAAAAAAATAACGAATATCGCTCATAAAAAAGATGTTATATATTCACCAGCCAGGGGAACTGCAAAACCCTTGGATCAGATGAGTGATCTGGCTTTCGTCGATGATGATCATGGTGAAGGAATATGCATCAGTCTTGCAGAAAGCAAAATAGCAGCACCGTTTGATGGTATGGTTCTTGATGTTAATAATCAAAAACATACCATCAGACTCCTAAGTGAAAACGGGATGATGCTGGATATGTGCTTATCCCAAAACTTTGATGCATCTTCAGGGAACATCTTTGAAGCATCTGTCAAAGTTCCGGAAAGAATCAGAAAAGGAGATACAGTCGCCTTCATCGATACACGGAATAATAACAATGCGGATCACATCGACATTGCCTTGATCATTATTAATTCAAAAGACTATCTCGGAATTCTTCCCGTGAAGATGGGGAAGGTGGATTATGGAGATCTTATAGTAACAACGATTGTTTCGGAGACTTTGCAATATGGAAAAGAATGAATTATTTAAGAAGATAAAAGGGTGCCTGATTGGCTGTGCCTATGGTGATGCTATGGGCATGCCTACAGAAATGATGACGCCGGAGAGGATTAGAAGCATTTTCCCTGATGGTGTTCATAAGCTTGAACCGTCAACAGAGTATGATTTTATCGGAAGAAAGTTTCCTGCAGGAGAAGTGACTGATGATACGGTAAATACGGTTTTAGTATGTGAGTCTATCATCGGGAACAACGGTGTTTTTGATACTGAAAAGTATATCAACATGCTTCTGGAATGGGTAAAAAACAACGGCGATAAAAACCCGTATATTATGGGTCCTAATACGCTTAAAGCAATTACAGCTATACAGAACGGTGCTGATATGAGGACAACCGGAAGATATTCAACAAGCAATGGTTCGGCGATGAAAATATCTCCGATCGGCATCGTCTATGATTATCGTGATAAGAAAAACTTTATCGATGCGGTTGAAAAACTTTGTCTGCCAACGCATAACACTTCCATAGCGATCAGCGGTGCAGCTGCTGTCGCGGCGTGTGTCAGTTATGCGATTAGAGGCGGATTCAATTTGGATGAACTGTGGGAACTTGCAAAAGAATTTATCATTGCCGCAAAAGAAAGAGGAAACCAACTTCCTTCCGCTTCTTTGCTTGCAAGAATGGATGCTTTGGAATCAATCCTCAAGGCGTATAAAGAGGAAGAGGTTGTCAATCAGCTGCAATTGTTTTTTGGAACTGGAGTAGAAACAATTGAAACGATACCGGCGGTTATGACAATTGTTATGCTAGCTAAAGGCGATCCATATAAAGCAGCGGAGATATCTGCAAATATAGGAGGCGATACTGATACAATCGGAGCGATTTCTACCGCAATATGTGGAGCATTAAATCCGATTTTTGAAGAATCAGTCATTTCTGTACTAGAAGCAGTGAATGATATCGGATTTGAAGAACTGTCTACTCGCTTAATGATGTATTCTAATTAAGCAGCACATATATTGACAGTGAAATATCTTTAAAAAATGCGGAATTGATAATTGATATTGTTTATGAACTATACCAATAGAACTCAAGTCAGACTTGAGTTCTATTTTGATTTTTCAATCTACCCTTGCTGTAGTATGGATCTGCAAAGCGATCTTGTAGAAATGTAAAAAGAGCCATAGATGCGAAAAGACAAAGAATTGATTGCGTTATATTGGCTACCATCAAAAGGAGGAAACATTGATGCTACGTTCAGAAGACTTGAGAACAGCGAAGGAATTGATTCCCTGGATCAGACGCGGGCGATGAGAGTGCATATCCACAGGGAACTGAAGAAACAGATGGGAGAACAGGAATTCGGTAGCCTGCATTATCTTGAGAAAGAGCTGGTGGTAGAGAAATACTTCGAGGAACACGAAGCGGAACTGATGGAATTATATCCGAAGGCGGATGTGACAATGCTGTAATAGAGTATGGCCAACAATTTATAAGTTTGTGAGCATTATTCAAAAAAACGAATTGATTTATGAAAAATCAAAAGTTACTGATTGGATGCCCTTGAATACCTAAGCTAGAAGTGCAATGTCATCTCTTTTTTCGAATATCAGCTCCGATATTGATCGACTGTTTGTCATCTGCGACTTTTCTTAGCAGATAGTGGACTTTGCCGGTCGCAAAACAGTCGAAATTGATGACTGGCAATTCAGGATCGTCAGTATAGATACTCGTCGTAAAGGATGAATTCCTGGCAATTTCCCATCTTGTGATCTTTTCAATCGGTATAAGGATGACTTTTCTGTCATCCTTTTCATCGTGCAGAACAAGACAGTCATCAAAGACATCAAGTATCACCCGATCTTTGATGAATATGATACCAGCGATTACAAGTAAGATGAGTATCGCACAGATGATATAAGCAGCTGTCGTTCTGAGTAAAAGAAGGATCAAGGCAAAGATAAAGATCGATATGAAGGCATTATAGGGTTTATATCTGATCTTTCCCAGCAGTTCTCCATCGGCCTTTACTTCGTTTTCGTCTACATATTTATTCATTTTATTCTCCATTTTTGTTTTTTTATTCACTTATATTATAGGTAAAAATACCAAAAAATCCATAAAATGAATAAAATTATGAATAAATTGAATAAAATGGTTGAAATGAAAGAATTGAGATGTTATATTTTAGGCATAGAAAGGCAAGGAGAAATACAATGATCTCTCATTATCGGGTAGACATGCGTGTCGTTCACGGACAAACGACAACGATACTGAAAAAGGCTTTCCCTTTGGATAACATCATCGTCATCGATGATGAGATCGCCGCAGATGAGTATATGGGAAGGCTGTATGCCTCTACAGTCCCAAGCAATATCAAGGTGTTTATTCTGAACACGGAGAGAGGTTTCGCAAATTTGAAGAAAGCGGAGGATTCCAAACTCAATTACTTCATCATTTTCAAGAGCCCTCTGACGGTAAAAAGACTGATTGATATGGGTTATACGTTCAAGGGGACACTTACGATAGGCCAGCAGTTCATTAGAGACAACGCACCGAAGTATCTTCCTTCTTTAGGAAATACAAAAGAAGAATGGCAGGCTCTGGAATACATTCATGAACATGGTGTCGATGTAATATTTGATCCGTCATGCAAGTTCGAGAATATTTCATTTAATGCAGCGAAAGAAGCGCACGACAAGGTCGTTTACCAATAAGCGAAAGGGGGAAATTAACGATGTTTGCGATTCAGTGTTTATTGATTGCAGTGCTCACGACATTCTCTGCCAGTGGCTCTGCTCCGATCGGTGGTTATCCGCTTAAATACCTATTCCAGAGGCCGTTTATCGGCGGTTTGCTGGTAGGTATCATTTTGGGAGATGTCCAGAAGGGTATCATCGTAGGCTGTGCGATGCAGTTAGTGTATATCGGATACTTCCAGGTCGGCGGCGTTGGCTCTATGGATATGGGTATTATCTCCTTCCCGTGTGTAGCTATCGCTGTCAAGACGGGTATCGATACGACAGCTGCGATCGCCTTGGCTACTGGTCTGGCAACTGCCTTTACTTCGATCGACTACGTAGTTCGTATTTTCTGCGTCATGTGTGGTGACCTGATGAAGAAAGCTGCGGAGGAAGGAAACTGGACGAAGTTTACTTGGGGTTATGTAGGCTTGCCGACAATCTTCTATCTGGTCGAAAGAGGTCTGACGAGTTTCTTGCTCGTATATTTCGGTGCCGGTGCTGTTGAAGCTCTGGTCAATGCTTTACCTGCTCCATTGATGACGGCATTAAGCAGAGTTGCGTCCTTCTTGCCGGCGATTGGTATGGCAGCTCTGATGGGCTATCTGGTCGATGACATCTGGGGCATCATGTTCTTTGTCTTCGGCTTTGCCATGAACGGTTATCTCGGTCTGTCTACGACGGCTATTATTTTCCCAGCTGTAATCATTGCATATCTGTATTACAGGACGATCTCCAACAAAAGTTCAGGTGAGACTGCAAGGGGAGAAATTGCATCTGAGGAGGAAATCATCTAATGTCAAACGTCATTCGTACTACTCCGTTATCTGAGAAGGAAAAGAATTCATTATTCACAAGGTATATGTTATATGGCTGTCCAGGTGTTGATGCTGTTTATCTTCAGGGTAAGTCATGGCCTTGGTGGATGCTTCCGTTCTACAAGAAATACTATGATCAGGAAGGGATCAAGGAGAATATCTTACGTCACTTCACCTGGTATAACACCGAGCCTATTGCCGGATCGCTGATCTTCGGTATCGTATTGGGCCTGGAAGAAAGAAAAGCAACGACTGGCGATGTGGATCCGGAAATGATCACTTCGATCAAGTCAGGTCTGATGGGCCCGGTCGCTGGTATCGGTGACTCGCTCATCCAGGCTACGCTCATTCCTATCCTGATCACTCTTTGTGTATCGATATCTGGCGAATCCGGATCTGTTGCAGGACCGCTTCTTTACATCGCACTGTTGCTTGGCATCATATTGACGTTCGGTTACTTCCTGTTCAAGAGAGGCTTTGCTTTAGGTAAGGAATCTCTGGATTATTTTGGCAATGCAGGAATCTCTGATATTACAAAAGCAGTTGCAGTCTTCGGCCTCATCGTCGTCGGCTGTTTGTCTGCGACCAGAGTCAAGATCCCTCTCAAGATCGCTTTTGAGAATAATGGTGAGCAGTCATTGTTGATCGATCAGCTCGACAAGATATTCCCGAACATCCTGGGTCTTGCGATCTGTCTGTTCTTCTTCTGGCTTCTGAAGCAGAAGAATGTCAAGATGCAGAACCTGTTCTATGTTACGATGATCGTTGTCATCATCCTGTCATTCATTGGAGTTGTTTAAGTATTCGATCAAGGAAGGATGAACACTCATCCTTCCTTATTTTTTCAGAAAGAAGGCCAGGTATGGAAAAGAAACTATATAAGATAAAGCCTGTCTTACAGGAAACGGTGTGGGGCGGCAAAGGCATCATAGATTATTATCGCCTGGATACTAAGTTAGACAATGTAGCAGAAATGTATCATGTGATAGCTCTGAAAGACCATTTTGATAACGAAGTCATTGGCACGGGAAAGACCCTCTCTGCTTTTTATAAGGATTATCCTGAACTTTTTGATTGCAATTGTCCCGTTTTTCCGATTCGTATGGCGACCAGTTGTGCGGAAAAGAAACAGAGCTATCATCTTCATCCAGATAACGCTTATGCATGGAAACATGAACATTGCCTGGGTAAGGCAACAGGTTCCATTCCGTATGAGTCGAAAGGAACAGTGAGACGCCGTTTCTTCGGCCATAACGCAAAGACACTGGATGAATTTAAAAATAAAGTCGAAAAAAATGACTGGGACTTTTTATGCAAGTATATCGATATCAGAGATGACCAGTATTTTCATACAATACCCGGACTGATCCATGGTGGCGGCGGAAGCAAAGATCCGCAGCTAGGAATCGCCTTTGCCCAGAATTCCGATATCACTTATCGGGCATATGATTTTGGCAGGAATGATCCGGATCGCAAACTGCATCTGAAACAGGTCTATGACTGCATCAATGTGCCGGACATCGAGTGCAAGCCGATCGATGTCGTTCCAAGGCAGGAAAACGGCTGTATCATATCAGATTATTATGACACGCCTGAAGAATATACCGCCAAAAGGATCGACGTGAATGGAAAAGGAGAATTTGCACTCAATGAGTTCTGCTTTCTCCTCAATGCCAAAGGACAGTCAACGATCGACGGCGAAGAAGTGAAGATGGGCGAGACGGTCTTCGTTCCAGCTCATTACGGAAAGATAGTGATTGAAGGAAATGCCAAGTTCTATCTGATCTCTTATAAGGATGAATGATATGGAAAAGATCATACTTATCATCAGCATTGTTCTTTTGTTTGGTTTTCTCATCATGAATGTGATCAGCCAGCAGAAAAGAGCACGCTCTTTCATGAAAATGCAGGATAGACTCAAAATCGGCTCCAGGATCATCTTTTCCTCTGGCCTTCACGGAACGATTGAAGAACTGGACAAGACCACAATGAAAGTGAGGTGTGGAGATCATCTTCTTGAAGCAGAACGCGCCTGCGTGCAGGGAATCATCGAATAGACCATGAAGATCGAGACCGTTTTAGGACAGATAGATTCAGACCAGCTGGGTTTTACCCTGATGCATGAACATCTTATGATCTGCGACTGGAATCTCAGGATGGCTGATCCTGATTTTCTTGATTACGAAAAAACCCTGGATACAATTGTAGAAGTATTAAAAAATGCCAAAGCCAATGGAGTTGATACAATCGTTGATGCGACAGTGTCCAATATGGGCAGGGATATAAATCTAATAAAAGAAGCTTCTGAAAAAAGCGGCATCAATATCATTGCTTCTGCCGGCTATTATCTTTTGGAAGGTGGGCTGATGCGCTATATTTCCGATGATTCTTTACTAGAAGCCTTAATGAAGGAACTGCGTGAAGGAATATCGGGAACTTCGATCAGAGCGGGGATCGTTAAGACTGCCACAGATAGAGCGGGTCTTACTAAAGATAACATTCGTCTGTTACACGTGTGTGCGAAAGCGGCAAAACTAACAGGAGTCCCTGTGATCACGCATTCACGCCCTCCGGGGACAAGATACGGTCTCTTCCAGCTTGACATCATGGAAGAGGAAGGGGTCGATCTGCACAGAGTTGTTATCGGCCATTACCGTAACGGAGATTCATTATCTTATGCAAGAGAAGTTATGGACAGAGGGGCATACATTGCAATTGATCAGATGAACTTTAATGAACATCAGATCGGTTTCAATGCAAAGCGGATCAAGGAGCTGATCGATCTTGGCTATGAAGATCAGATCATCTTGTCTCATGATGCCGTCATCAATTATCATTATGATTCTGATGTCCGGCACGATATGAAAGACTATATCAATTATGCTCCAGATTCTTTGAGCTATCTTGCAACGAGAGGGTCTGGAAAGCTTATGGAGGCCGGAATTGAAGAGGGAATCATAAAGAAGATCTTCTATGATAATCCGCGAAAGGTCTTTGAGGTCTGATATGGAAAAAGTATTGATCGTAGGAAGCGGCCGTTCCGGCCGCGGTATGCTTGGAGAACTGTATGAAAAGGCCGGTTATTTACCGGTTTTTGCAGATATTAATGGTGCGATGCTAGAAGGATTGAATAAGCAGGGATATTACGAAGTCTCTATGCATAACATTAGAAACAACATAACCAAGATCAGAAGAATCAATAATTTCGAGATCTTGGATGTCAATAATGAATACGACAGGTATATTGAGACACTTGGCACGGTGCGTTTTGTTTCTTCAGCTCTTATGCCGGAAGCTTTCGATCATTTTGCCAGGGCGATCACAGATGCGGTCATATATCGAAGAAAGAAAAATATCTCCACACCTTTATTTATCACCTTAGGTGCGAATTATGTTGGGCTCAGACAGATTTATGAGAAGTTAATCGAAGAAAAACTGGGTGAAAAGATCGATCCCGAAAAGGATAACGTCCATATCCTGATGTCCATCGTCAACCGCAAGAATCTGCTTCCTGATCATCCTGAACAGTTTGAAGACAGATATCGCATCGAAGGTGATGATAAGGAAGTCTTAAGAGTGGATGAGGATCCTTATCTGAGGAAAGAAAGCGATATCCCGTCTTTCTTCATGCTACA
>JAEEGF011424456.1_pt1 | contig 11212 bp, 8 predicted proteins | sample 9134171 | NCBI WGS metagenome assembly JAEEGF01 (sample SAMN16246542, study PRJNA631951) | gut metagenome | biome: gut microbiome; feature: rumen; material: AP-attached | host: Bos | place: Iran: Karaj | collected 2018-10
GCCAAGACGGAGCGTATGGAGGCCGTGGTGAACGAAGTGCGCGACCGTTACCGTGCCGACGAGGACATCAGCAACGACGACCAGATCTTCGAGGCGTACGACTATTTCCTTCACGCCAAGGATTACCAGAACGCCGCTTCAGCCGCCCTCTACAGTGGTCGGGTACGTCAGGCAAAAAAGGAATACGAAGCCGCCATGAACTGTTACCAAGAGGCTGACCGTTATGGTCGCTTGACGGGCGACTCGGTCAGCGCCGCCTTCGCCCAATATTACATAGGCGACCTCCTTAACAACAGCGGCCATGAAGACGAGGCCATCGTCAACTACAAAGCGGCTGCCGAGCTGTGGGGCGACAGCCTCTCCCGCAAGGCCAAGTGCCTCAACGCCGTAGCCATGATGAACATCGTCATCGATGCGTATGACAGCGCTTTTGTATATCTGGAACAGGCCTTAAAGCTCGCCCAAATCTCCAATGACCCCGTCACGGAAGCCTCCGTTTGGAACAACTACTCCGTGGCTTACCAGCTCACCGATGACTTCGACGCTGCCAAAAACTGTCTTCGGAAAGCCTTGCCTTTGGTAGATGTCAAGCGCCGTCCCATCGCCCTGATGAACCTCGCCAAAGTGTATCTTGCCTTGGACGAACGCGACTCCCTCGAATACTATAAAACAGCGATGCTCAACGCCATGGAACTGACGGAATGCCGTCCCGAGACCATGGCCGCCGTCTATGCCTTCCTGATCAAAGAAGCCTTGAGCAACGGTGATTATGCCACTGCGTTCGATCTGGAGAAAAAACACGAAGAAGTTGCCCTCGACATCCTCTCCGACCAAACCCAAAGCTCCGTGCTCGAAATCCAAAAGAAATACGACTTCGAGGCCCAAGCCAACCAGCACAACCGTCAGATGCTCTCGCGACAACGGCTCATCATCGTGCTCATCGTCATCTTAATGATTGCCTTGGTCATCATCACTGGATTGATCTTCAATGCCTTGAAAAAGAAACGTATCGAAGCCGAAATCAATGCCAACCTGCTGGAACTCAAGAAACGCAACGAGCAGCAACAACGAGAACAGAGCGACCTCCAAACCCAAATGGAGACCCTCCAAAAACAAACCGACGACCGACTCAAAGACGAATACCTTCAGAAGTGCCATATCATCCGATGCTTTGAAGTGTATTCACATGACCGTAACAACCCCATGGGGTTCAAGGACTTGGAAAAAGCCCTGTTCGAAGGCGAGGACCATTGGACAGGATTCGAACAAGCCTTCGAGGGCGTGCATCCTGGGTTCATCGACTCCGTCAAGACAAATTATCCCGACCTCACGGAATCAGAGTTCCGTTATTGCCTGCTCTCACACTTCAAACTCAGCCGACAAGAATACGCCAACGCCCTTGGATGTAGCGTCTATAACATCGACAAAATCAGGGCAAGCCTCAACAATAAATTAAGAATTAAGAATTTAGAATTATGAGAGGGACCATAAAGACTTTCTTCTTACTGATTATCATTATCTTGGGCACCAACTCATGCACCAAGGAGCCTTCCTATCATGATCTGTTCTACAACACCTCCCTCGCCCATTCAACCGACTCAGACGACAAGGAGAAAAAGGTGGATGTGAAGGGGTCGTTGATGAACGGTGACATGAAAAGCCCCAACATCGAATCATGGCTGGTCAATAATACCCTTTACGTATGTTTCTACGAGACGGTGGAAAACTGCATGACCTTGGTCACCGACAGCAACGGCAACCTCTTGTTCTCGAGAAGGATGGCCAAACAGTATCCCTGCGTGGTAAGGGTCTTCATGGGCAATGAGCCTACGGGAACCTATCATCTTTATATCACCGACGGCATCAAGACCGCCGAAGGAGACTTCTACTATGTCAACACCTCGCCTTTGGAAAACGGAAAACAAAACAACCAACAATAAATCATGAAAAATATCCTAATAATTTTGGCATTGGCCTTCTGCCTTCCAACCATGGCACAAGAACAAGACAAGGAGCGTGATGTCAGCAATGAAATCGCTATAAGCTATGGATTTCATCCCGTAAGCGGTGATGACTTCCTACCCAGCGTGCCCTTCTACTATTACCTCGACAAAATAGGGGCTTTTTCGGGCAGTTACACCCATTTCTTCAACAAAGTTGTCGGGGTGGGTGGCACCTATTGTTTCGACTATAGGGAAATCGACTACCGCTATCATGGCACCAACAATCCTTTGGTCTGCAACCTTTACGAATCCTGCCACTCCCTTATGGGACACCTCAAACTGAACTGCATCAACAAGAAACATTTCACCCTTTATGTCAAAGCTGATGCTGGTCTTTGCTTTTGGGGCTATCGACTAAAAGAATTCCAACCCGACCTATTCGGTGTGAACCTTCCCACCAAGCACTGTTGTTTTGCTTGGCAAGCCGCTACCGGTGTTGAAGTCGGTAATGACCGCATTGCCGGTTTTCTGCAAGTAGGTGTCGGTATGGAAGGCAACTACAGCTTGGGTATCAGATATAAATTTAAAAACCACGCACAATGAAAAAACTCCTGATCATTTGCACAACGCTCATCATGATGAGCTCCTGCATCGAGCACGCCCATATCTATCAGAAATTGTCCGACGAAGACGCTGCCGCCATCCCTTACCAACTGGGACAAAAGGTGGATTTCGTGAACCAGGACGGAGACACGCTGACATACGAAGTCGTTTTCGACGACACCTATCCCTACGATCAAGACCGATTCTTCTCACGGACACACGAAGAAACGGGAAAGATCCCAAAGGACAACTATTACTGCTACGCCCGCACGGTGATTCTCGAATGCGAACAAAACAACCACAGCTTAGGGTTTACCATCCGTCCCGACAAGGACCTCATATTCTATTTTGGAAACGACCTCGACCTTAACGGCAACCTCCTGAGCTATCAACCATACGCCTCCCTGAACGGAATCGATTACACCAACGTCCATCATGAGATCCTCTACAGTCAATACAACGGCCAGCTAATCTACGACTGGTATTACAGCGAGGCATTCGGACTCTTGTTTATTCAATACTATGATCAGTCATTGACGAGGGTTCCTTCCCGCCAAGACAGATGAAGGCCGCTTTTCATCAGTTTATGAAAATAGATTCTATTGAAATCACATCCATTAATAAAGATCTTTTTTGCGAAAAAAGGTGTTAATAATAGTAAAATTACTATTTTTGCAAAAAGTCTCGTTATAACGATAGTTTATGAAATCGGTTATCATTTATCACGGTTCGACAAAGATCATCGAAAAGCCCGTTTTTGGAGAGGGAAATCCGAAGAATGATTACGGATTGGGCTTTTATTGTACCGAAAATCTTGAGCTCGCCAAAGAATGGGCAAGCACGGAACAACACGATGGCTTTGCCAACAGCTATGAGACTGACTTGGAGGGATTGGACATCCTCCACCTAAATCAAAAACCCTATCATATCCTAAATTGGCTCTCGATACTGTTGAAAAACAGAACTTTTGTCCTATCACAAGGCCTGCCTACAGAAGCAAAGGAATATCTGTTGAACCATTTTTTGCCCGACTATGAGCCTTACGATATCATCATGGGTTATCGAGCCGATGATTCTTATTTCTCTTTTGCCAATGCCTTCTTGAACAACACCATCTCGTTGGAGCAATTACGGAAAGCGATGTTTTTAGGAAAGCTGGGGGAACAGATCGTATTAAAAAGCGAAAAGGCGTTTGCAAGCATCCATTTCAAGGAAAGCATCCCCGTTGACAGCAGCCTATACTACCCGAAACGACAAGCCCGCGACCGACAAGCAAGAGAAGACTACCAAAAAGAAAAAAACACGACATCACCGGTTGATGCCATCTATATGATTGATATTCTCAGACAAAATTGGAATCAAGATGACCCGCGCCTATAATCCTTTGTATCTAGAAGATGTGATGAACAACCTCGGCACCATGTTCGACTGCGCCGTCCATGCCGCGCATTGCGACCTGACGTTGTTTTACGAGATGTTTCTGTCTAGCGGCGTCGCCTCACAAATCGAGGCGGGCAATCCTCGCTACCTGTCAGGACTATCAGGGATGGAGCTGATGCAACTGGTTTTGGATAAAACCTCTGACAAAACGGTGTCTGTCCTGTCTTACGCACCTTTTGACCGCACCCCGGAATATTGGGTCGGTTGGGCTTTGGCCTATTACCAATGGTATCGTGCTCGGTCGTTTTCATTCCTTAAAAGCAATGGATTAAACATCAACACCTTGCTTTCGCTATATCCAACCTTGCATGAGGCCGACCTTTCCAAATTCGTACAAACGGCCGATGCGATAATCGAGCAAGGTCTCCAACACCGGAAAAACCCCCTGAAAGCCATCCGCAAGCAATCTCGTCTCACTCAAAAGCAGTTGGCTGACTTGTCGGGGGTTTCTCTTCGTATGATCCAAGCTTACGAACAGGGCGACCAGGACATCACCAAAGCGGAAGTGCGCTCGGTCCTCGCACTGGCACGGGTGCTCGGTTGTCGTCCTGAAGCGATTTTACTAGGTTAACGATTCCCTTCTTATTGCACCACAAATTTCCGTGTCATATCCCCAACGCTGATAAAATACATTCCATTGGGCAATTTTGACACGTCAATCTGGTTGTATTCTCCGTCGAGGCGACCCGTCAGCAAGGTTTGACCCATCGTATTGCTGATGCGGTACTCACCGGACTGGGCGCCTGATACGGTGATGAGACCTGTTGTTGGATTGGGATAAACCTGGAATCCTTCCGTCAAAACGGGTTCTTCCACGCCATAATCATGGTATTCCTCATACACCTCATCACAGTCCTTTTCGCCGTATTTGAACATCAACCGATTCTCTTTCCAGAAGCAACGGATGCCCTCCACACGGTAGCCTTTGCCTTTATTCATCAGCTTTTCGGGGAAGAAGCTGGTCAAGTGGCCAATGCCGCGGACGATGGTGCCGCTGAAGACGTGATTCGCATCGCTCACCTGAAGCATCTTGAACGACCGACCTTCATATTCATACTGCTCCACGGCATCCACATGCATCACGAGGCTTCCGGTCCCCACCTTGATTTCCCATTCGTCGCCAGGTTCCATATTGTAATTATAAAGCACGGTGAACGCTTGCAAATCCTTGTTCCACCAATAGACTACATCCTCCTCATCATAGATGTACTCATGGCTCAACTCGATATGTTCACCCTTGTCATACAGGGTGTTAATACGCACCAAGACGTGAATCTTTTCCTTGTCATTGATGGTGGTGTCGTTAGCCTGGCGGAGGTATTGGTAGGTGATGCTTCCATCCTCATTCAAAATCTCATAATACCACTCATTGGAAGCCGTGCCACAGTCTTCTTCGATGTCGCTTTGCCAGCTTTCCCATGCTGCTCGATAAAGGTTTTCACAGCCGCAAGGCACAATCAACTTTTCCTGTAAACTTGCTGTTGGGAACGTGGTTAAGCCACACATCGCGGGAGTGGTGCCATGACATACCAGGGTCAGCTTCACGCTGCCGTCTTCTCGACGGAACGCCCCGTCAGCGATGCTGGAGACCGACACGCCCAAGTCCACCCGTGACAGGTTACGGCAGTTGTAAAATGCTTGGGAACCTATGGACCTCACGCTGTCGGGAACCACGATTTCTTTCAAGGCGAAACAAGAGGCGAACGCCCACGCACCGATAGAAGCCACCGTCTCGGGGATGACAATGGAATCCAAGCGTGAGCATTCCTCGAACATACCCGCTGGAATGGCTTCCAAATTCTGTGGCAAGGTGATGGTTTTCAGCCAGTCACATTGTTGGAACAGGTAATTCCCGAGCTGACGCACCGTCTCAGGAATGGTAAACGACGTCAGTCCCACACAAGCTCTAAAAGCGCTTGAGCCAAGAGAAGTCACCGAAGCAGGAAGATTGACCTCCTTCAGATGGAAGCATTGCAGGAACGCTCTTTCTCCTATTTCAGTTACCGTTTCAGGGATCACGATGGAATCCAATAATTGACAATTATTAAACAAGTCATCCGAAATCACTGTAAGGTTTTCAGGAAGATGGACGGATCGAAGCTCATAACAATATGCGAAAGCACCGGCACCCAATTCCTCCACTGTGTTAGGGACATCTATCGAAGAGAGATGGGAACAATAGTAAAACACGCTGTCTCCGAGATGCGTCACCGATTCAGGCAAGTCGATGGAGGTCAAGCCAGCCCCTAAAAACGCACGTTCTTCGATATGCGTTACGGAGGAAGGAATCTCTATAGAAGTAAGATACTGACAGTTGATGAACAACTCTTTTGGAAGTACCGTGATTCCCTCAGGAAGACGTACCGAGTTAAGCGGCCAACAGTCGGCAAAAGCCCTGTTGCCGATGGTTTCCACCGAGTTAGGCAACACCACGACACGCAGGTAGGAGCATGAAGAAAACGCCGACTCACCGATGGTGGTCACCGTGTTGGGCACCACCACTGAATTCAGTTCACCATTGCAATTTTTGAACGCTCCGTCACCCACAGCAGTGACGGTATAGGTAGCACCTTCATAATCAATAGTTTCTGGTATCTCAATATCACCCACATAACTATTAAAGCCGGTGCTTTCCAAGTCCGGGGTATAGGTCACTTCCACCGTGTTGTTGCCGGTGATGTTATAATACAAGCCGCTGGCTTCGTCATAAAACTTCACGCCTAACAAGGGATTCAAGGTGGGAATCTCATCCGCATTCACAATGCTTTTCCAGTACTCTGTTCCCGTGACAAAATACAGGTAATTATCATACCCTTTGAAGAGATAACCACTTCCGTCGCCAGGAGCAATGTCAACAAGGGGAATGGCCTCGCCTACATCGACAAACGTCTCGCCATGGTCGAGGGAATAAGAGAGAACCGCTGAATAGCCTGCGAAAGTGGGCTTGTAAACCACACCGCTGTTGCTAATGGCCAAACTTGTACCATCAAAGAGATAAAAGCCTGGGATATGCTGGAAGCCAACACTGCTCCCGTCGCCACTATAGCCACAAGCCACCACGTTATCCTCGGGGTCGAAGGCCATGTCACGAATGTTCACGCCTACGCCGGCAACGCGTTCCCCATCTTGCATATCGGAAAGCATTAAATGATATATGCCTCCTCCTTCGTTGATATCAATGGTACTAATTCCAATATATACATCACCGTTCTCATTGACCAAAAGATCACCGATGGTCGGAGCGTTGTTCGCAATCATAAACCCAGGAATAGCTCCATCCCAAGTGACACCATTGTCAGTGGTCCAAAAGATTTCACCAGTGGATGACCATCCAATAACGGTCTCATTACTTGGCGCATACAAACCCGCAACATCTTCAATAGCGCATGAAGAAACCTGAGGCATTTGTTGCCAGATGTCGCCATTGTCATCAGAAAATATTACAGCATTCAACGTGTTGTTGAAAAGGAAGATTCTACCTTCCGGACTGACGCAGAAACAATGCGAGTTAAAAAGAAAATTGAAGCCCGTTTCAGGACCAATCACAATGGTGCAAGGACCATTTACAGTTTGCATCCGGCTAATGCCGTTGCTGCCTTCATAAAAAAACAGGCTGCCCTCAGGGGATACTCCCAATAAAGTGGCGGGATGGTTGATGAATTCCCAGAAGTTTTGTGCCTTAAGGCCGCATACGCAAGCCAGGCAAAGGATGATGATTGATATTACTTTTTTCATGATATATGTGTTATTTTGTTTGTTTCTGTGCTATCGCTTGTGTGGGGTTACTGAAATCGCGCCTCTCCGAGGCGCTGATTCATACTGCGTTCACGATTTCCTCGAAGCTCCGGTTGTCGTCGCCTAGGTTCATTTTCATCTGTTTGATCCTGGTTTTGCGTTTGTAATAAGAGTCAGTTTGGGTATCCAACAAGATGGAAATCACCTGGTTGGAGAATCCGTTCTTGGAAAGGCAGCAGATGCGCACATCCCATTTGCCAAGCTTGGGGAAAAGCTGGAGCAAACGTTGTGAGAAGCCGTCGAAGATCAAGTCGGTGAGGTTGATGAAGTCCGTCCAGTCGTTGTCGCCAAGCTCAAAATTGAGTGTGTCGGCATTCACCTGTTCGCTGAGAGCTTGTGCCGTGACCATCACCTTGTTACGCGCCATGATCTTCTGGGTCATCATCAGCTCTTTTTGCGAGAGGGTCTGCTGGCTGCGCCGTAGCTCGTCATTGGTACGGATCAAGGTCTCCATGTCGCTCACCAGCTCGTGGATGCGGTTCTGGTCGCGCTCCACCTGACGGCCAAACTGCTCCATCTTCAACTTATGGTCGCTAACAATCTTTCTCACAATCAACAAGATAACCAACAAAGCTATCAACACCAAGGCGATAATCAGATACAACTTCAGGTCGCGGTTACGATGAAGACTTTCCAGCTCACTTTGCTGGGCTTTTAATTCATATTCCGATTTGATACGTTGCATGACTTCGCTAGAGTGTTCCTTTTCGGATTCCAATAAGTTTGTCGAGAACAGCTTATGGTATTGAACAGCTTGTTTATAGTCCCCTTCGTTGTAGGCGATGGCATAAAGCGTCTGATAGACTGACATCTTCAGCCCGGGACGTTCGCTGCGCAACGCCTCGTTCAAAAAGTACTTGGCCTGCTCAACATCGTCCAAATAATAATAAAGGATGCCCAAGGTCATGTGGGCAATGTCGGTATCGGTGTCGCTAAGGCCGATTTCCAGTGCTTTGTTCACGCTCTCGATACCTTTGGTGAAGTTGCCTGTTTCCATATAATAGTCGCGGCCCATCTCCAGATAGAGGTCGCTCAGCATGGCTTGGTCATGAATCAATGCCGCGATACTGAAGGCCGTGTCGTAGTACTGTTTGGCTTGGGTGTATTGTTCCTGTGCCCTGACGGCCCGTCCGCTGTTGCGATAGGCGTTCATCATGCCCGTGGAGTCAGCGGTTTGGCGATAGCAGTTCAAAGCCTGTTGATGCTGGGCAAAAGCACCCTCGAAGAGTCCGTGTTTGAAGTACATGGCCCCGAGGTTATCGCAGAGCTGGCCTTCAAGCTGAAGGACATCCGTGGTCTTTTCGCATCCACGTAATACTTCCAGCCCTTGCACAAACTTTTCAGCGGCTTCCTCTGACTGGCGTTCCTCGCGCAAGCGGGCACCTTCTTCATATAGAGACTCAGCGTGTTCCACCCGTTTGGTTTGGGTGTTGCAAGCAATCAGCATAACACTGATCAAAACGATGATTGGTAGTCGTGTTCTCATTTTTCGAATGGTTGTTGATGCAAAATTAAAGAGAAAAACAACTTGTCAAGGGGTTTACGGAGAGATAGCGGGAAATGTCCCTATCATTTTGAGATGTCCAAGTAGATAGACATTGATTTTCATTGAGTTATAGCTTGGCAGGATTTGGTTTTGTCCTTACCTTTTTACCCCACACTACGCTCCCCACACTGCGCTATCGCTTGTGTGGGGTTACTGAGAGTTCGTGCCTTCGGCACGTTCGGGATGCTTATGTTTTTATTACGGAAAATGATTTATCTTTGTAAGCGAAAAAGTTCATCATGGAAGAAATCATCACTTTCCTCACTAACGTGCTCCACAACAATAACCGCGAGTGGTTTCATGAGCACAAACAAGAATACCAAAACGCCCAGGCGAAGTTCAACACCATCGCCGAGCAAATCATAGAAGGCGTGGCACAGTTCGACCCCGACATGCAGGGCTTGACGCTGAAAGACTGCACCTACCGCTTTTACCGCGACACTCGTTTCTCATCAGACAAGCGGCCTTATAAGACCCATTTCGGGGTGTTTGTGTGCAAAGGCGGCAAGAAGTCGATGCTCAGCGGCTACTACTTTCAGGTACAGCCAAGAGAGTCTGAGGATTATTTTAGCGGCAACATGCTCTGCACCGGGATGTATATGCCTTATCCTGAGACATTAAAGAACGTCAGGGAAGAAATCCTTTACAACGGCGACCCCCTTGAAAAAGCCATTAAAAAAGCCAAAGGATTCACTTTGGACACCCACAGTGCCCTAAAAAGGGTTCCCAACGGCTATCCCAAAGACCACGCCTACGCAGAATTCCTCAAACAACGCGACTGGCTATTAATAAAGGAGGTGGATGACAAACACCTCTATAGTCCCAACCTCGTGGAATGGGTGCTGGATGAGTTCAAGAAGACCAGGGATTTTTGCCAGTGGCTGAATCGAGTTGAGAGTTAGACCTCACCCCCCGGCCCCCTCTCCACAGTGGAGAGGGGGAGCGTTCTACCCAGGGTTTCTACCGAGATTAAACCCCTAACGGGGTAGCTCCCTCTAAATTCTAAATTCTTAATTCCAAATTCTCTTTCTACCGAGATTAAACCCCTAACGGGGTAGCTCCCTCTAAATTCTTAATTCTTAATTCTCCTTCTTCCGAGGTTAAACCCCTAACGGGGTAGCTCCCTCTAAATTCTAAATTCTAAATTCCAAATTCTCTTTCTACCGAGATTAAACCCCTAACGGGGTAGCTCCCTCTAAATTCCAAATTCTCCTCCTACCGAGATTAAACCCCTATCGGGGTAGCTCCCTCTAAATTCTAAATTCTTAATTCTTAATTCTCCTCCTACCGAGGTTAAACCCCTATCGGGGTAGCTCCCTCTAAATTCCAAATTCTCTTTCTACCGAGATTAAACCCCTAACGGGGTATCCCTTTAAATCCTCAATTCTCCTTCTACCGAGGTTAAACCCCTAACGGGGTAGCTCCCTCTAAATTCCAAATTCTCTTTCTACCGAGATTAAAACCCTAACGGGGTAGCTCCCTCTAAATTCCAAATTCTCTTTCTACCGAGATTAAAACCCTATCGGGGTATCCCTTTAAATCCTCAATTCTCCTTCTACCGAGGTTAAACCCCTACCGGGGTAGCTCCCTCTAAATTCTAAATTCTCCTTCTACCGAGATTAAACCACTAACGGGGTATCCCTTTAAATCCTCAATTCTCCTTCTACCGAGGTTAAGAGCTTGTCTATCACGTCGTTCACCACCCTGGCCTTGTGGTTTGACGGTATCATTTCCTCCAAAGTCAGCGGAAAAAGTGCAATTTCGTTTTGTGCGTACGATTTATATACTAAATTTGCCATCGTATTCGATTTTATTCCTTGTTTTATAATTCGCACTACAAATATAAGAAATAAATCGATACAAACAATGGTTATCTCGTTATTTT
>JAEEGF010399181.1_pt1 | contig 11210 bp, 12 predicted proteins | sample 9134171 | NCBI WGS metagenome assembly JAEEGF01 (sample SAMN16246542, study PRJNA631951) | gut metagenome | biome: gut microbiome; feature: rumen; material: AP-attached | host: Bos | place: Iran: Karaj | collected 2018-10
GACGTCCCTTTTCTTTACTTTTGGTGCGGAATGTGTTATTCTTCAAAAAGAATAGCGAGGTTCCTATGCAGAGTCTTTGTTCATTTTTCGGAATTAAAAAAGGCGTCACGGCGCTGATCGGCGGCGGCGGAAAAACGTCGACGATGTATTATCTCGCGGAAGAACTGCGCGAAAAGGGATCCGTCATCGTCTGCACGTCCACGCATATCCTGCGCCCGCCGCAGGTTCCGTATCTCCCCCGCCTTTCCGAACATCTGAAATCGGGCGAGGTCGTTTCGACCGGAACGATCGACGGCGTGAAGCTCTCGGCGCCGGAACAGCCGCTTTCGGAGCTGGTCCGATTAGCGGATTATGTGCTTGTCGAAGCGGACGGATCGAGACAGCTTCCTTTGAAAGCGCATGCGCCGCATGAGCCGGTTATTCCGCCCGAGGCGAACACGGTGCTTGTGCTGATCGGCGTCGACGGGCTCGGAAAGCCGATCCGGGAGGTCGCGCACCGCCCGGAACGGTATGCGGAAATCTGCCGCGCTTCCGTTGATGATCCCGTTACGCCGGAAATGATCCGAACTGTTGTTTCGACCTATCCGCGCTGCGACGGCGTGATCGTCAATAAGGCGGACGACGACAAACTGCAAAGAAAAGCCGAATCGATCGCAAAGCTGTTCTTTGTACCGGCAGCGGTCACGGCTTATGAAACTGAGGAACCCATCAAAACGCTGTGGAGGCATGAATGTTGATTCTGATCAAAGGTGCGGGCGATCTTGCGAGCGGCGTTGCCGTGCGTCTTGCGCATTGCGGTTATCCGATCGTGATGACCGATCTCGATCATCCGACGTCGATTCGCCGGACGGTCTGTTTTTCCGAGGCGATCCTGAACGGATCGTTTAAGGTTGAGGACGTCACGGCGGAGTATGCGGATTCGGCGGAAGCGGTCGATCCGATCCTGCAAAAAGAACATATCGCCGTGCTCGCCGATCCGAAGGCGGCGTGTATTCGCTCGCTGCACCCGGATGTCGTCGTCGATGCGATCCTCGCAAAGCGCAACCTCGGAACAAAAATCACCGACGCGCCGGTCGTGATCGCGCTCGGCCCGGGATTTACCGCGGGCGTCGACTGCCATGCCGTGATCGAGACGATGCGCGGACACGATCTCGGACGTGTGATCCTCGAAGGTCCCGCCGCTCCGAATACCGGCATTCCGGGAAACATCAGCGGCTTTACGACCGAACGCGTTCTGCGCGCGCCGCAGGACGGAACATTTGCCGAGATCCGGAAGATCGGCGACATCGTGAAAAAGGGCGAGACCGTTGCTTCGGTGGACGGCGTATGCATCTCCGCACCGTTAGACGGTGTGATCCGCGGGCTGCTGCCGACCGGAACGCCCGTTTTTAAGGGCATGAAGAGCGGCGATATCGATCCTCGCCCCGTTCCGGAGCATTGCTATACCGTTTCCGACAAGGCGCGCGCAATCGGAGGCGGTGTCCTCGAAGCGATCCTGATGCTTGAAAGGAGGAATGCACATGTTTAAAACGGTTGTCGAAGCGATCAAAAGCGGACGGTCGCCCCTTCTGTTCAGCGCGATCGAGGGACCTCGTATGGGCGAGATTGCCGTTCGGGACGGCGAACAGGTTGCAGGTGACGCGTCATTGATTCCCGATTCGGTCGATCCGGAAAATCTTCCGGCGGTTTCGGACGGCGTTCTGATCGAGCGCATTACCACGCCGCCGCATCTCGTTCTGTGCGGCGCGGGTCATGTTTCGGTGTTCACGGCGAAAACAGCCAAGATGGTCGGCTTCCGCGTGACCGTCATCGACGAGCGAACGGATTTTGCGAATTCCGACCGTTTTCCCGATGCGGACTGTATCCTGAATCAGCCGTTTTCCGAAGCGCTGTCTTCGATCTCCGATCCGAACACCTATTACGTGATCGTCACGCGCGGGCACAGAGACGACAATCTTTGTCTTCGCACGATCCTGAACAAGCCCCATGCATACTGCGGTATGATCGGGAGCAAATCGAAGGTGCAGGTCGTCTTTCAGGACCTTATGAAATCGGGCTACACCGAAGCGCAGCTTAAAACCGTCCATTCCCCCATCGGTCTTCCGATCGGCGCAAATACGCCCGCGGAGATCGCCGTCTGTATTGTCGGAGAGATGATTCAGGTCAAGAATTCGGAGAACCGCGGCAGCGAATGGGACGCCGCGCTCTGCAATGCGATCGAATCGGCCCGCGAACCGTACGCCATGGTCACGGTCATCTCCAAACACGGCAGCGCGCCTCGCTCCGCAGGAGCGCGTATGATCGTCAAACGGGACGGAACGATCGTTTCCTCGGTCGGGGGCGGATTCGGCGAATTTGAGGCCGCTGAAAAGGCACGTCACATGCTTATGCATGGCCCGAAGGCGGCACGGTATACCTGCAAAATGAACAACCGGGAAGCCGCCGAAAGCGGGATGGTCTGCGGCGGTGAGATCGATATCCTGATCCGGATTACGGAGGCATAGTATGGGCGAAGATGTGAAACTGACGAAGCTCGCAAGCTGTGCGGGCTGCGGCGCAAAGGTCGGCGCCGGCGTGCTTGCAAAGATCCTCTCCGATCTTCCGACCCTGCGGGACGACAATCTGCTGGTCGGATTCGATAAGAGCGACGATGCGGCGGTGTACCGGATCAAGGACGATCTTGCGCTTGTGCAGACGCTGGATTTCTTTCCCCCGATCGCCGACGATCCGTTTACGTTCGGACAGATTGCGGCAACGAACGCGTTGTCGGATATTTACGCGATGGGCGGCGAGCCGAAGCTGGCGCTGAATATCATGTGCGTGCCGAAATCCATGCCGAAGGAAGCCGTACACGAGATCCTGCGCGGCGGATATGAGAAGTGCGCGGAAGCCGGTGCGATCATCTGCGGCGGACACAGCATCTACGACGAGGAGCCGAAATACGGTCTGTCCGTGACCGGCTTCGTGCATCCCGGCAAGCTGTGGAAGAACCACGGCGCAAAACCGGGCGACGTTCTGCTTCTGACGAAGCCGCTCGGCATCGGCGTGCTCACCGCGGCGCAGCGCGGCGACCTTCTTGAACCGGAAACGCGGGACCTGATGATCCGGCTGACGACCACGCTGAACAAGGATGCGAGGGATGTTCTGGTGAACTTTGACGTCCACGCCTGCACCGATGTGACGGGGTTCTCCTTCCTCGGGCATCTCTATGAGATGTGCAGCGGTTCGTCCGTTTCCGCGGAAATCAATGTCCGCGATATCGCGCTGATCCCCGAAGCGCTCGAATTCGCGCGGATCGGCGTTCTGCCCGAAGGCATGTACCGGAACCGCACGTTTGCCGAGCACGCCGTCGATACGGGCGATACGGAGCTTGCGGTCTGCGATCTCCTGTTCGATCCGCAAACGTCCGGCGGGCTGCTCGCTGCCGTCCCGGAACAAGACGCCGACGCGGCGTTCGAAGCACTCAGGGACCGTGTTCCGTGCGTGCAGCGCGTCGGACGGATCGTTCCGGAATCCGGGAAAGCGATCCGGCTTATATAAGAATCAATCGATCGGGAGCGGTGAACGCCGCTCCTTTTTCTTTGCGTACAGGTTTTTAAGCGCATAAAGCAGAAAGCATACGCTTGCCGTGAGACGAAGATAGATTTTATAATGCAGGAAGAGCGACGCAACCAGCAGGATGCTCCCCAGAAGAACATATTTGCTGACGGAATGAAGCAGGGTTTTCAGCGTTCGCCGATCGGGTTCGGTGCGTGAATCCGGGAAAAGCCGCGCCGCGATCTCTTCAACGCTGAGGACTGTGGTGCCCGGACGGTATTTTTGAATCAGCTCCGTCGCCTTCCGATCCGCTTCGATCATTCCGATCGAATCCGCCCCTTTCCGGACGGCTTCAAGCACGTCGAACATATCCGGATGCTTTTTGCGGATCAGATAAAAGCGCTTTTGTCCGAGCAGTTCCGCAAGCTCCCCGTCGCTTTTCAGAAGGATCGCTTCGAGTCGCTCCTGCTTTTTCAGATTTTCCGCAGCTTCTTTTTTGCGCATGATCTCCGACCTTTTGCGCAGCAGCAGGACGATTCCCAGAACGCCGGCAAATACGGCGATCGAAAGCACGGGCGATTTGCCTTTTGCATAGATCAGATAAAACGGAACAAAGAGCAGAACCGAAAAAAGCGCGGAGTCGAACGCCGCAAAAATGCTTCGGACGGTACGGTTTTCTGACATGCTTCTTTTCATAAAATGAGTGTTGCCAAATATACCCCGATTATTCTATAATATGGGCATGAAGAAGATCGGCGTTTTCGGGGGATCGTTTCACCCCGTCCACAACGGACATATTACGCTTGCAAAGCATGCCGCGGAAGCACTCGGGATCGACCGTGTGCTGTTTGTGATCGACCGCATTCCGCCGCACAAAACGCTTGCGGAAGGCGCGACCGACGCGGAACGGCTTGAAATCCTCCGCCTTGCGGTGGAAGACAATCCGACGTTCGAAGTCGAAACCATGGAGCTTTCGCGCGAAGGAACCAGCTATACCGTCGATACGCTGCGCGAGCTTAAGGAGCGTTATCCGGATTCCGAACTGTATTTCTTTATGGGTTCGGATATGCTGAACTCCTTTACGACCTGGCGTATGCCGGAAACGATCGCTAAACTTGCGACGCTTGTGTGCACGGTCCGGACGGGACAGAACGGCGGCGAGGAAGAAACGGCGAAGGACCTTTTTGCACGCTACGGTGCAAACGTCATCCTTTTGGACGAGGTTTCTCCCCTGTCCTCTACGCAGGTTCGGAACCGTATTCATGCAGCCAAGCCGATCACAGGCATGATTCCCGACAAAGCCGCGCATTATATCTATCTGCACGGCTGCTATCAGCCGAAGGAGATCCATGCGTACTACGACCAGCTTAAAAAGGAACTGAAGCCGGAACGGATGGAACATACCGCTTATGTGCTCGAAACGGCGCTCTCGCTTGCCGAGCGGTTCGGCGCCGATCCCGAAAAGACACGGATCGCGGCGCTTCTGCATGACTGCGCGAAGTATCTTCCGAAGGAAAAGCTGCTTTCCTATGCCGATACGGAACCCGCGATGTTTCCCGTGCTGCATGCGCCTGCCGGGGCGGATTACGCGCGCGAGGCCTACGGCGTGACCGATCCGGATATTTTGAATGCGATCCGTCTGCACACGACAGGCGACGCGGGCATGACGCTCCTCGACAAGGTCGTCTATCTTGCCGACATGATCGAGCCGTCGAGATCGTACGAAGGCGTTGAAACGATCCGACGCGCAAGTTCGCTCGACGGTATGATGCGTCTTGCTTTATCGCGCTCGATTTGGTATATTAAAGACAGAGGAAATCCCATCCATCCCGCGACGCTGCGGGCATTACAAGACTTAGGAGGTACAATGGAACGGTACGGGGAACATGACGTCCTTGCGATCTGCGAGGTATTATACAACAAAAAGGCGAGCGACATCCTTGCGCTGCATATCGGCGATAAAACGATCATCGCCGACTGGTTCATCGTTGCCAGCGGAACGTCCGTCACACATGTACGCGCGCTGTGCGACGAACTGGAAGAAAAATCGGCCGAACTCGGGCTTGAGATTCACCGCAAGGAGGGTTATGAGGACGCACGCTGGATCGTTCTGGACTACGGCTTTGTGCTCGTGCACCTGTTCCATCCCGAGGAACGCGCCTATTACAACATCGAACGGTTATGGGAAGGCGATGACAATCTCATCCGCTATCCCGTTTCGGAATAATTTACGGAGGACACGAATATGGAACTTGCAAAGTATATCGACCACACCCTTCTGAAACCCGAATCCACGCGTGAGGACATCCTTCGCATCTGCGAGGAGGCGAAGCATTACGGCACGGCAAGCGTCTGCGTCAATCCGTTCTGGATCGGCTTTGTTGCCGAGCAGCTCAAAGGGTCCGGCGTGAACCCCTGCTGCGTCATCGGCTTCCCTCTGGGCGCCACCCCCGCCTGCGTAAAGGCGTTTGAAACAAAAAAAGCCGTCGAGGACGGCGCAAAGGAAGTCGATATGGTCATCAACGTCGGCGCGCTCCGCGGCGGTGAAACGGACGTCGTGAAAAACGACATCAAGGCGGTCGTCGATGCGGCGGCTGGCAAAGCGCTCGTCAAGGTCATCATCGAAACATGTCTTTTGACCGACGAACAGAAAGTGCTCGCATGCAAGCTCGCAAAGGAAGCGGGCGCGGACTTTGTCAAGACCAGCACCGGCTTCTCCACCGGCGGCGCAACCGCGGCGGACGTCCGCCTGATGCATGAAACGGTCGGTCCGGATATGGGCGTCAAGGCAAGCGGCGGCGTTCGCAGCAAAGCGGACGCGGAAGCGATGATCGCTGCCGGCGCGTCGCGGATCGGCGCAAGCTCCTCAAAAAAGATCATCGAAGGATAAATCGGATAAAACAAAACCGCCTGATCTGTTTCAGGCGGTTTTCTTATGCTTCGTAAAAAGTGACGTTCTGTGCGTGCAGAAAATCTTTGATTACGTCAAGGTGCGTATGAACGGCAAGATGCATCATGCCGCGGTCGACATACGGATCGCTGTTCGGCGATTCCATCTTGATGTCCGCGCCGAGCAGCATCACGCCGATCCCGCACTGTATCCCGACGACGCGCCCTTCCGCATCGAACAGCGGCGCGCCGTTCATTCCGACCGGTCCCGCATTGGTCGTTTCGACGCCGAAGGAACGTTCTCCGTCGGAAAGAAACCGCGTCACGGTTCCGTCAAGCGCCAGAAGTGAGGATGTGTTTTTCCCGACCGGCGTGAATTCAATCGTGTCCTGCTCTTCGTTCAGCCGGAAATTCTTGAACTCCGGCATCGGGAAGCCGAGCCGACAGACCGTCTGCCCCTGCTTCGGCGGTTCGGATGCGAACGTGACATGACCGCGATACAGGTATTCGTCGTCCGTGATAAAATGCAGCAGCGCAAGATCGTACTTCGGATGCGGCGTACATTCAATGCGCAGGTTACCCTTTGCACAGCCCATAAACGCATATCGGATCTGCGTCAGCGTGTCGTGTTCGAGCTTCAGATCCCGCTCGAGCCGTTTCAGCGAAAAACGGTAGCTTTCGTCGTGCGGAAGCTCGGATCTCTTCTGCAGATAGATCTTGTATCGCTGCTCGGTGTTGACGGCGGCGTTCAGGATTGCGGAAACGCGTTTGGATGTGATCGCATAACCGTACTCATTCACAAAAAACAGCGTGGCGATATCCGGCAGGATCGCGTTGTCGCCGAATCTCCTGCGGATGATATGCATCGGGCGGATCGCCTCGCGGATGCTTTCGACTGCATTCACAAACATATTACTGCTCCTTTTTATCGACAGGTTTGAAGAAAAGAACATCCAATTCCGGTGTGTTGAAGACGCGCGGAACGATAACCGTGTTGCCGAGCCCGCGCGATACATACATCAGCGAATTATCGATCGTGTATATGCCGGAGGTGTATTTCGGGAAAACGCCCTGCTCCGGCGCGTACAGTCCGATATCGAACAGGCGGACCTGCCCGCCGTGCGCGTGCCCGGACAGGATCACATCCGCGCCCGTCCCGGCATACAGCGGAAAACGTTCCGGCCGGTGCGCAAGGACGACGTTCAGCTTCTCACACGAAAGCATGGAAGCGAGCTTTTCCGGCTCGGCATACTGCTTCAGACCGATGAACCGAACCGGACCGGAATCGACGAATTCGTCGCGAAGAACGTGCACGCCAGCATCCCCGATCGCTTTGATATATGCTTCCCCAGCATCGCCGAGCGCACGCTCGTGATTGCCCTCCGAAAAGAAAACCGGCGCAATCCGGACGCATTGATTCACAAGCGAAAATGCGTTCCGGTAGGCATTTTTGTTCTTCCGGTTGAAGAGATCGCCCGTGATGACGATCCGATCCGGCTTTGCATCGCGGATCGACTGCATCAGCTTTTCCTGCCCCGCGCCGAAGCGTTTGTCATGCAGATCGCTGATCTGAACGACCGTAAACGGCTTTACAACCTTTTTATGCGCGATCTCGGTGCGGCGAACGACGAACCTTCTGTTCTCCCAAAAGAACAGAAGATACGCGCAAATCAATATGCCGATTGCGATCAGCGCAAAGATCATTCCTCGGTACGCTCCATCAGTTTCTTCAGAATGTGATCATAATGAAAATGCGGTACGGTGCAGTCGGAGCAATCCTTGATCCCGTTTGCAAGATACGTCGGATTACCGCCGCAGTCCTTTCTCCGGTACAGCGGGCAGTAGCAGAACAGACAGTTGAAATGGTCGGGATCGTTCGTTTTGTGGCACGGGAAGTATTCGCAGGCGCGGTTCTGCACGAACCCGCAGAACCGGCTTTCTTCCAGCCCTTTTTCCCATTCCTCGCGCGTCATGGAATAAGCGCAGTCGGCAGAAATCGATCCGTCCGTTCTGCGCGTCCGCAAACGAAGTGAGCCGTCATAGCGAAAGCCGCATTTTTGGATCACCTTTCCGGATCGCACGTTGTTTACGTTCCGGAATACGACGATGCCGTCGAGCTGCAAGTCCGTAAAACCGAAATCGATGACCGCTTTCGCTGCCTCGGTCATGAGTCCTTTTCCCCAGAAATCCGGATGCAGAACATAGCCGAGCTCTCGCACGGTATCGACACGGGTAACATGCAGACCGATCCCGCCGATGATGCGTCCGTCGGGTTTTAAGGTGACCGCCCAGGTTTCGTTCTCTTCGATCGCGGATTTCAGGTATTCTTCGGAATCCGCGACCGATTTGTGCGGTTCCCATCCCGCAGCGGGACCGACCAGCGGCGATTTCGCGTACTCAAACATGCCGGGCGCGTCTTCCATCGTCCATGCGCGTAAAATCATGCGTTCGGTTTCGATCGTTTTCATAGAAGTCCTTTCAAATCGTCTTTCCGTCGATGGACTTTGTGACCGCCTTCGACATCCGGAGAATCAAATCGTGATGGTCCGTCAGCAGGTTATAGACTGCATCCTCGGACAGAACGCCGCGGTTTAGGTCTTTCGGGAGTTTCCCCGCCTCATCGTCCTCATAGTCCTTCATCCAAAGCGTGCTTCCGTAATAATCCGAGAGCTTTTTCAGAGCTTTCTGCGCCGCTTCGTACTGTTCCAGCGCGTCGGAAAGCGCTTTGACTGCCTGCTCCGACTCGTTAAGGTATCGCTCCATGCGTTCGATTCGTTCGATCTGGTTCATAGCTTCCTCCGTTTAATGTGATCCTTTGTAACCGATTCCGTAGGTGTCGGTATAGTAGTCGATCCGCTTCGAATCGTTGAAAAGCGGCGGATACAGATTGTCTTCCGGCTCGATCCCGGCAAGACGGCAGACAGCGTCGTGACAGCGGATCGTAAGGTCTTTTTCCCGTTTCTTTGGGTTCAGCGCAGGATTCGGGAACAGCGGTTCGCCGATCCGCAGCGTGAAGCAGGCGATCTGACGGAAGATGTGCTTCCTGATCCAGCCGGGTTTACGATACGAGAATCCGAGCGGAAGGATCGGCTTGTTCGTATCGACCGCAATGTGCGCTGCGCCGCGTTTGAACGGACGGATGGGCGCATAGTATTCCCACATGCTGCCTTCCGGATAGATGTGCAGCCAGCCGCGATCGTTCTGAAGCAGATTTCGCACCGCTTTCAAATATGTTTTCGTTGCTGCGATATTGGAATCCGGAATGGGTATTCCGCCGACCATGCGGATCAGCGTGCCGTTTTCACCGTTGATGTTCGGCGCCCACGAAAGCAGGTTGGACCGGTACGGACGGATCGCACGCATGATCGAGATATAGTCCCACATATGCACGTGATTCGCGACGGACAGCGTTCCGTTGTTCAGCACGTCGCGGTGCTTTTTCAGGTTCTCCCGCCCCTCGATTTTCAGTCCCAGGCGGATCCTGCACAGCGGGAACACGAGGATGTTCAGCAAAATGCGGATCAGTTCCTGTTTGAAACGAAACGCTCTGCTGCGGTCGATATAAAGATAGTCCGTATCGAATACGATCCCGCGGTCTTTGTGTACCTCCAGATAATGCCGGTCCGTGTTCTCGGGATACGGAAACCGGTCGGTTTTCGGATAAAATGTCATATTTCCCCTCATTCTCCGTATTTGATTCTGTTATTTTGCGATATCTCTTGCAACATGGACGCCGCTTGCGGATGCGTGCGACAGCGAGTGCGTGATGCCGCTTCCGTCGCCGATGATGTAGAGCCCCCGATAGCGGGATTCGAGCTTTTCGTTGACCTCGACTTCCATGTTGTAGAACTTGACTTCCACGCCGTACAGAAGCGTGTCGTCGTTCGCTGTGCCGGGCGCGACCTTGTCAAGCGCATAGATCATCTCGATGATGCCGTCGAGGATCCGTTTCGGCAGAACCAGACTGAGATCGCCGGGCGTGGCGTTCAGGGTCGGTGTGATGAATGCATCATTCATGCGGCTCGGCGTGGAACGTCTGCCGCGGATCAGATCGCCGAAGCGCTGCACGATAACGCCGCCGCCCAGCATGTTGCTGAGCCGTGCGATCGATTCGCCGTAGCCGTTGGAATCCTTGAACGGCTCGGAGAAATGCTTTGCGACGAGCAGTGCGAAGTTCGTGTTCTCGGTCTGTTTAGCGGGGTCCTCGTAGCTGTGCCCGTTCACGGTGATGATGCCGTTGGTGTTTTCGGTGACGACCGCGCCCTTCGGGTTCATGCAGAACGTGCGGACGTTGTCGCCGTACTGCTTGGTGCGGTATACAAGTTTGGCCTCGTACACGGTATCGGTGATGCGTTCGAATACCTGTGCCGGCAGTTCTACGCGCACGCCCAGATCAACCTGGTTGTTGATCAGGCGGATGCCCAGCTTTTTGCACTGTGTGGCAAACCATTCCGCACCGGAACGGCCCGGGGCGCAGATCAGATAGCTGCAGCCGAAGGAGCCGTGTTCGCCGGCGGTCAGCTCGAAGCCCCCGCCTTCCCTGACGCTCAGTTCGCTGACGGTGGTGTCGCAGAATATGTCGGTGTACCGGGAGAGGTCATCGAAAATGTTGCTCAGGATCTCGAGATTGCGTTCGGTACCCAGGTGCTTTACCTGCGCCTTGAGCAGATGCAGGTCGTATTTTAGCGCGTCTTTTTCCAGTTCCAGCGCTTGCGGCGACGCCGTGGAGAAGCGCTCGGTGGTGGCGCCGAAGGAGACGTTGACGCTGTCAACGTACTCTATCA
>JAEEGF010050332.1_pt1 | contig 11208 bp, 9 predicted proteins | sample 9134171 | NCBI WGS metagenome assembly JAEEGF01 (sample SAMN16246542, study PRJNA631951) | gut metagenome | biome: gut microbiome; feature: rumen; material: AP-attached | host: Bos | place: Iran: Karaj | collected 2018-10
CCGTCAATGGCGAGCGCAAGGAAGCTCAGCACATGCGTTTCAACATGATCTTCAACGAGCGTGCCGCCATTGTCTATAACATCTCTCCCCGCTACTTCCTTGGCACCACTGCCGTGGTGAACAATTCCCTTTTCAAAGACGATAACGTCACTGTCAATCAGAACAAATGGCGCGCCCGTGCCTTCTTCGGCATGCGCCTGTAGCTTAGCTAGCCTTTCTAGCCGATCTAGCCGATCTAGCCAGGCTAGAATGGCTAGATCGGCTAGCCCGGCTAGTAATCCTAGCCCGGCTAGTAATCAATCCTCCGCCTTTATCTTTGCCTCCAGCTCGGCGATTCTGCGCTGAGCCAGCTCCAGCTCCTGCCTTAGCCGGGCAATCTCCTGCTCCTGCCGCGCGATCTCTTCTTTCTGGTTCGTGCGATAGCCCAGTCTTGCTGCAGTCATCCGCTCCTTGATACCGCCCTCGGTCACAAACTCCTGCTCCAGCTGCTTCTGATAGGTCATCATCATCCTATCCACCATATGACAGAGCGTGAGCGCGATGTTCGCCATCTCCTCGGCAGTCCATTTCCCGAAGAAGGGTTCATAATCATCGATGCTGTTATGCCTTCGGCAGAACTTCAGCATACCGTCGTAGCGGGGATGCCCCGCCGTCCAGAGCGACAGATGTCGCGAGGCCAGATAGTCCTCGTAGTCCTCTTTCAGTTCTTTGATACTGCTGCGGGCAACGTTCAGCAGTTTCAGTTCCATCTCCATCGAGGTGACCCCGTCGGCCGATCCCTCAACGATGTTCTGTTTACCTGATCGTGCCGCCTGTACCATCTGGTCGATGGTGCGGTCGCCACGGATCAGAAACTGCTTGGTGAATGTAAACGTCATCTGATAGAGCACATTCGACTTCTGGTAGAAGTAAAGCCCTTCCCAATTGTTCTGCTGGCGCAGCACTTGTTTCTCGTTGTTTTTCTTTCCGTCTTCCATAGTTTTTGGATTTATAACGCTGCAAAGATACGGAAAAAAACAATAAGTTCCAAATGATTAGGCGATTATTTTCAAGAACTAGACGAAAGGACACGTGGGGATCCGGCACTTCCTTGTCCTTTTACTTGTAATAGCCTATGCGGATGTAGTGGTGGGGCTGGGCAAGGGGATTCCAGGAAATGTGGAGCCAGCCATTGCCGGTGAGGAGCTGGTCGGTATGCTCGCAGATCTTCAGGAATTCAACGAGATGCCAGAACTGCGAAGGGTCTTTAGGTCGGATGTCGGCAGCCTGACCGAGGAGATGCTGGGAGCTACGGACACCCCCTACCTTCTGATTGACCTCAGGATTGCGGAAGCCTGAGTTGACGATGAGCGGTCCGGCAACGACCCGTGCCGGTTCGAGCAGCTGATGACAGCCATAAGTCATGTTCACCACAGTCTGCATTGTGGGGATGTTCTGCGGATATTTCTTCAGATTCAGAAACTCACCCAACTTAAAGTGCTGTGATAAGCGAACACCATCAAGTTCGTAAGAATGGCTGAGCATAATTTTTTTGTTTATCTCGGTAATCATAACTCTTAACTCTTAATTCTTAACTCTTAAATCTTAAAGCGTTTGTTGATAATTCTGATATACAGGTCGAGTCCGAAGATTGAGCCGGCGAGCAAAAACGACTGAGCCACATAATAGAGCAGCCCGCCCGCCACGTCGTCGATCTTGACCACCTGATACGCCACCAGCGCGATACTGCTCACGATGAGCAGCACCGCACAGGCGTACTGAGAGATTTTGAAGCCCTTCTGGTTTTCCATGGCGTCGTAAGTCTTACATCAAACATCATCCATCTTCCATCTCACATCATCGCAGCGCCTGCCCCGCCCAGAAGGAGGGTGATGATGTAACTGATCACCTGAAGGATCTTCTTAACTGTCTTGTTCATACTTTTTTAATGTTTTAAATGGTGAATTACTAGGGTTATCTCGTGGCCGAAACCATCTCTCTTTTACCTACAAGTGAACTGCAAGGCGAATGCAGAGCCGAGATTTCTCGAGCTTTGCTGAGCCGTAGCCTTCACTCGCAATTTATATTGCAAAGATACAAAAAATAATCGAGAAAACCAAATGTTTTCCCGATTATTTTCTCACAAAAAGTATGTCACAATGTATCCTGACCCCGCCGTGACACGGCTATTCAGAGCCTCAGTAAGTCCTTGACGGAATAGATGCGGCTGAGGGCCTCGAACGAGAAATACTGGTCGTCCATTATCATCCATTCCTCGCGCTGCTTGCGACTGAGCTGCTTGATGTCGGGAAACATCGAAACAGGGACGATTATCTCGCGCCCGTCCGTCAGGTAGGCTGCCATCGCGCCGCGTTTCACATTGAAATCGAGTTTCTTGATACCTAATGTTGTGTCCTTGAATTTGCACATATTCTTGTCCTCCTATTATTTAATGCGTTTGATTTGTATCTTCTTGCCAGCAAAAACATCGTCGATCATCCGGTTCAGTTCGTCCCAGTGCGTGTCGATGGCCTCGATGATGAGAGCCTCCTCGTCGGCTGTCAGTTCCGACCAGGCCACCTCAATCTTCTTCTCGCCGTTCTCCTCAATCCATATCTTTGCCACGGTGTCACCTCGGTGCGACTTCTTGCTGCCTCTGCGCACCACATGGATGTGCCGCCGGCTCTCCGTCACGTCGGCCGGGAACACCGAGAGGATGAAGTAGAGAAGTATCATCAGTTTACCCATAATGCTTTCTTCTTTTATTGATTTGACGGCGCAAAGTTACGAAATAATTTGGGAAATAATTCCCTTTTGGTCGAAAAACTGAAAATAAATGGCGATTATTTCAGTATGTCACAAAGTATCCTGACCCCGCCGTGACACAAGTGATAAGGGACGAAAAACGAAACTTGTTCCTCCATATCAACGAGACACCAATCGCCCAATGGTTTATGGAGCAGTTTGGATTGGAACAAAGTGAGTCACAAAGGAGGGGAATTAGGCGATAAGCCGTTTTCTATATTTTTCTATAAAACAGCATATTATTTTGCATTTTTCTTTCGTTTTAGCATCTTTTTCCAGAAATTTCCGTAATTTTGCACACGGATTTCGTACTTGTACGTTTTCCATGACATAGTAGGCTCTACACTTCCAATCACCACCTCGGACAAAGGAGCCAACCTGCAAAAGAGCGTCGGCGCATGGTGCGCAGGCGTTTCGACGATTGCAGGGGCTTGTGGTGAGCCGGAAGTGCGTAGAAATGGCCTGCGCATTTGTATTTGTAATTAAATATATAAGCTCTGTAATGAATAGAATGAGGTATTTTCAACTTATGGATGGTGTAGATGCTAATACTGAAATCCATCAATACATGGATTTGGACTATGCTATCCGCATATTTGAGACTCGCTCATATTTCGTAAAGCAGAAGAAATTATTTCAAGATAAGAATGAGAGCAGATTGCCGCTTAAAGCGATGTTTAAAATGCAACCTGTTGGACAAGGAAGCAATAAGGACTCACAGACTAATCTTACAGAATCTTTGGATAGAATAAGGAAGTTTACAGAAAGTGCCACTATGCTAACCGCTTGTTGGACAGAACGGAGAGGCGAAAGTGCCCTGATGTGGAAGAACTTTACGACAAAGATAGGGGCATGCATCAAATCAACTATTAGCAATTTTGTTGCCTCGCTTACTATTGACGACTATAATATTTGCTGTGGAAGGATGTCTTATTCGGGTATCAATTCAGAGCAAGGTTTGACCGACATCCTGTTCACAAAAGGCAGTGCGTATCAAGAGGAAAAGGAGATACGTTTTTATTTCACCCCCAAGAACAGCTTGGCAACTTGTAGCAATGCCTACATTCCCGTCCTGCCAGACGTGATGATAGACGAAATTGTATTATCACCATATATTGAGCCAAGGGCAAGAGAGGTTCTAAGACAAATGATAAGCGAAAAATACAATCTTAAAGTAACATCATCAAAAATAGAACTGGAAATATGAAACAATTATCCAAAATTGCAAGTCTGCTATTCCTTTTTGTTCTCAATGTGCATATAGCTTATTCCTATGACTTTGAGGTTAATGGTATTTATTATGAATATGATTCGAGTAATCAGGCAGCTATAGTAACATTCTCTTCTGACGAAAAATATAGCGGAAATCTTGACGTTCCTGTTTCCGTGTCATATAATGGGCGTACATTGCCAGTATTATCAATAGGAAATGATGCCTTTCGATCTTGTACAGGATTAGGATCCGTAAGTTTGCCTTCTGGTCTTACCAAAATTGGTGGGAATGCATTTAACGGATGCACAAAAATTTCAAAAATTATCATTCCGGAAACAGTAACAACTATAGGCGGAAGTGCTTTTGAAGGTTGCACAGCTATGTCTGAAATAAATATTCCTGATAATGTTACTTATATTCAGAAAGAAACTTTTAAGGGATGTGTAAACCTTACTAGTGTTCTTCTGCCTATTAATTTAAGCCGTATTGATGTCTATGCATTTGAGGGGTGTTCTCAACTACAATCTATTCGAATTCCTGCTACAACCACTTTCATAGAGGAAGGTGCCTTTTCTGGCTGCGAACATTTAGAGACGCTTGTATTTGAAGACAACACAGAGAAAATCGAATTAAGAGTAAACTATTTATACGGACCATTCAACGGATGTAAGCCAAAAGCTATATATTTTGGTCGTCCCGTGAACAGTTTTCCATACAGTACTCCCTGCTTAGATGTTTCTCAGACAGAAACAATTTCAATTGGCAGCAATTTCATGAGTTCCAATTTGTTCTACAACTGCAACACTTTATCAACAATATATTCTTTCAGCGAAAACCCTGAAGGAGCATCATTCTCATTTAGTAACCAAACTTATCTGAATTCAACCCTATACATTCCAATTGGCACGAAAGATAGATACTTAGGGGCAGAAGGATGGAAGAATTTCTTCAATGTTAAAGAAAAGAACGTTGATGACATGTGGAATGGGTATGGAAAACCTAATGGAGAAAGTCAAGAAAAGAAGAAATGTAAAAAACCAACTATCCTATATTCTAACGGGAAGTTATTATTTGAGAGTGCTACAGAAGGAGCCATTTGTCTGTCAACGATTACAGACTCTGACATCACATCTTATAATAGTAACGAGGTTCAGCTTGGAGTAACCTATAATATCAGCGTATATGCAACAGCAACGGGTTATGAGAATTCCGATGTCGCAACAGCTTCTCTCTGTTGGATTGATGTCGAGCCAAAAATGGAGGGTATTGAGAATGGCGTTGCCCAAGTAAGGGCTAATGCCATTTTAATTCAAAGTAATAATGGCGAACTGAATATTTCTGGTGCAGACAATGAAACCAATATCAATATCTATACTACATCAGGCATTATGGTCGGCTCCGCAAAAACATCCAGTTCATCGACTACTATTGCTACAGGTCTTAGAAATGGAGAAATTGCCATTGTCAAGATTGGTGACAAGTCCGTAAAGGTCGTGATGAAATAAGCATAGAATCCAAATAACGAAGAGCGGGAACCACGCCGATATCCTCGGCCTCAGTTATCCGCTTTTATTTTCTAGCACAATTAAATTCTATCTTCCAGTGTTCGACTTTGCTTTTTATAATCTCCACCACCGTAAGACTTATGAAGCAGTTGTTTTAATTTGTTCTCCTTGGAAGCCGTTATTCTTGGAATGCTAACTCTCGATAAAACGATTCTCGCATTTAGTTTCTTAATTTTAATGCTTGAGCTTTTGATCAGGATTTCAATCGTGCTATTGATTTGGTCAAGTGCATTACACAGTAGGGTCGGTTCCTACTGTGTAATGGAAATGTAAAGAAATACGAGCCGTAATGTCGTGGGCAGTGAGCCGTAATGCCGTCGTCGACGACATTACGGCTCGTTCATGGTGTGCCGTCAGGGCTGGAATCTCACAATAAGGAGGTCCCTTTTGTATGATGAATCATGACTCAGATTACGATGGATGGTGGATGTGAGCAAGATGTGAGTGCGATGTGAGTAAACCGTCAATTGTGAGGTAACACTCTATAAATAAGACATTTATGAGTGTCGTTTGTTCTTTGACTCAGATTGCTCACTTTAAAAAGGAAAAATTGAGGTACTAAGTTTGAAAAATAAATGTATGAGGTGAAGAGTAGGAAACGATGTGAGTCAGGCCACATCTGAGTCAAAAAAAAGCCCGCTTAAACAAGCGGGCCAAATGATGATGTGTGAGGTTAGAACAGGATATCCTGCTCTTCGGGTTCTGTCTTCTTAGAATCTTCTGCGAACCTTTGTTCAGTCTCGATATAATAATAGGTCTTCCGGCCGCTATTCCCCTCAAATTTCTGCCAGCGTTCGCCGTCGGTTTTCTTTCCGGTCTTCGTGGCGGGGTTCAGGCAGTGGATGTGCGGGGCCATGTCGCAGTAGGCTTTCAGATGCTGGGCGAACTTCTTGGGTGACCAGCCGTAGCGCGTCTCGGCATTGAAGGCTGCCAGCATGTCCTCTGCCTTCAGCTCGCAGTCGAGGTTGCCGCCGTCCTCGGCCAGGAACTCGTCGGCCCATTGCTTGAAGTCCTTGCCCACGGCCGCCATCTGCTCACGCAGTCCGATACGCCCCAGCGGCGGCATGATGCGGCGCTCGCCCTTGGGCAGCGAGAGGTAGAATTGCAGGCACTGCAGCATGAAGGCAATGTCGGCCTGCCAGTCCTGTTCGGCATACTCCGACCCCATGAGGTTACAGCCGAGGTCGTCGCGGATGGAGCGCGACTCGCGGTAGTCGTTCTGTCGCGTGGCCTCGTGGTAATAGTCGGAGAACACCTGCGGCCAGATGCGGCGCTCGGTGCTGGCGTCGTGCTTGCGGAGCACATAGTTGGTGGCGAAGGCGAACTTCGGACTCTTCGCGAACGGTATCTGGAACGGGTGGTTGCCCTTCTCCTCGCCCTTCAGGTCGCCGGTGATGCGGCCGAAGAAGAAATCGTAGTTTAACCGGCGGTCGCACTCGTCGACGATGATCAGGTCGGTATCCTCCGTCACGCCGTCGAACAGGAAGCGGTTGTCGGTGATCGAGGGCACGTGGGCATCGATATAGAACATGCGGAGCAATCGGCTGACGGCCTTCAGGAAGAGCGACTTTCCGCTGCCGCCGTTGCACTCGTCATCGCTCTCGGCCAGTTTCGAGTCCTGGCAGACGGGTGCCCATGCCTCCGATTCCGACTTGTAGCCGAAGAGCAGGTATCCGATGCAGGCCAGTTTGCTGGCCAGACACTGGTTCTGCTCGGCTATCTCCTCGTTGCTCAGTGCCAGTCCGCCCTCGTCTTCCTTGCGCCAGTACAGGCGTGAGGCCTTGACCAGGAAGCAGAATAACTTGCTCGGTGGCAGCTCGCTGATGTCCACGCTGTATCTGCCGTCGTCGGTCTTCTCTACCTTGAACATCGGCTTCAGTGCCCGGTAGTCGTGGTCGATGATGGCGTCTTCCCAGACGTGGCAGCCGTTGAGATCGGAGTAGCGGTATAGCTTGATGCCCTCGGCTGTGACCTCGGTCCAGCCGTTGCGGAAGAAGAATTTCTGCGTTTCGGCGGTACATTTCGTGAAGTCGAGGTCGTCGCGCTGCTGCAGGTGGCTCACATGGTCGGTGGGCAGGTCGCGGCAGCGCAGCAGCCTGTTCTGCAGGGGCTCGTCGAGTCCCTCGCGCCGGGTCTGTTCCACGAGGAAGTTCACGATGGTCTTCGCCACCACCCGGCGTACCCTGGCCCCTTCCACCTGGATGTACAGTGGTTCCTTGCGCGCATCGTCCTTCAGGGTGTAGAAGCCGTTCATGGCGAGGTAGTAGTTCAGGCGGGCGGGCAGGATCACATACTGCGTGTTGCCGTCCTTGTCTTCCGTCGTCGTCCAATAGTGGGTACACATGGCGCGGTTGATCAGCCGCTGCATATCCTCGCGGTGGGGATGCAGCTGGATGAAGTCCTTCAGGTCTTTCCTCGCCCTGTGGCGGTTGTCGTGCAGTCCGCTCATATCCTCGGGCGTGAGCCAGGCGATAAAGAGCTGCGGGAAGCGGAGCGCCAGTCGCCGGGCTGTATTCCGGCCTGTCGGGTCGATGTCGGGGATGAGGATGATGCGTCGGGCGTATTTCTGGAGCTGGGTGAGCTGTTCCTGGGTGAGGTCGGCGGTCTCGCTGCTGAGCCACACGGGCTGGTAGCCCATGCTCAGGCAGTTGGCGGCATCGCTGCCCCCGCTGACGATGATGACCTCCGGTAGCTTCTCCTCGCCCCGTTCCTGATACTTCCGGCGGAGGGCATTGAGGCCGAAGATGTAGTCCTTAGGCAGCCGGCCGATGATGAAGAAGCGGTAGGACTTGTTGAAGTTCTTCGGCTCGTAGACCTTCTGGAACTGCCGTGCGCAGCCCTGTTCGTCGATGTAGTCGCAGGTCTGCACGAAGATGGGGTAGTGGTCGGTGGGCTGCTTGATGGTGGTCACGCCGTCCTTGGTGGTCTCCACCGATGTGACGGCGGCCCATCCCAGTTCTTTCAGGTGTTCGGCCTTCACACGCGGGCCCCATGTGGCGAGCTCGTCGTTGGAGAAGGTCTGCTTGGTCCTGACCCTCGGCGGCTGTCCGATCTCGCTGTCTGTGGCGTCGCGCTTGGTGATGTCGGGCTTGTTCACCTTTCTGCTGAGTTCCTCGCTCACGCCGTATTGCTCCATCAGTTCGTGGAGTGCCAGGGCGAACTGCTGTTGTGAGTAGCCGCGGTCGTGCATGTAGAGGTCGATGGGTGAGAAACAGCGTTCGCCCTCGCCGCCGCCGTAGTCGATCACGCACCAGTAGTCGACTGTGCCTGACGGTTCTTTCAGGCATGCCGATGGGGTCTTCTCACCAGTGCGGACGCGGAATTTCTTCTTTTTCCCTTCGGAGTCCAGTGCCTCGGGGAAGATGTCGGTGATGATGTCTAATCCATGGTCAGATGCATCGTAGATTTTCTGTAGGAGTTCTGTACTTTTTGCCATAATCGTTCGTTGTTTTATGGCACAAAGTTAGGGAAAAGTGAAGAATGCCACCCCCTACGTAGCACCTACCGGTAGGGGGTGCATCTATCTGTCCTCCTGGCGGTAGGTGCTATGTAGGAGATTCATCAATATTGGCGAACAGTAGATCCAACACTTTTTTGAATATCACGATGTTCTCCTGAGCCGTGGCTTTGTAATAGTCACTTTTCATGTCCTTCATATGCCAGAGTTGTTCAAACGGCTTCCACTTTTCGGTGAAGCCCAATAGTTTTTCTGTTTCGCTCGACAGTCGCATGATGATCTCGTTAGCCAGACACGCCTTCATGGTTCTTGACAGTCCTATCGGCTGGTAATGCTCGTCGATATAGCCGGCCCCTTGCAGTACCTTCCAGATGCGCATGGCCTTTTCGGTGCTGAGTTTCGGCGGCAGCTCGGTCGTGCGGGTCTCGGTTACGGCAACTTTCTGTCTGGCCTTGTGGAATGCCGGATGCGTGGGCTGCTGAACCGTCGGCATTTGTTCTATCATCGTTTTCATCAGTTCGCTGATTTCCTGCTCGTACTGTGCTTTCCTCTGGCGTTCGACCTCTTCGGCCGTACTGATCCTGGCCATCGCCTCGCGATAGGCCTCCGTGCAGTCGTCATAGATGATCAGTTCTTTGGCCAGGTTCTCAACGTGCTTCCTGGCCACGGCCGGGCCTCCGTTCTCAAGATAGAACGTCACCGCATCGTCCATCACCTGACGGGCGATGGAGTATCCCTCGGCGGGACTGAAGCGGGATGTGTGCTGGCTGGGCATTGCGGAGGAGATAAGAATGTTGGTGGATTGGAGTGGAGATTCCCGTTTGGTCGTTCGACCGGTCATAAGTATCCACTGCTATTGCCCCGCCTCCGTTGATGCCAAGCTCTTGCAGCACGACGTCGCTGGCCGACCAGTCCGAAACCGTCCTGACCGCCGTGTCATACTGACTATAATCCCTTCTTAGCTTCAACGTCATCCTTCTTTCATTTTGTGCGCATTTCCTTCCAGCGCGAATTAATCAGCAAAGTTATAGTTTTTCCCCGACAATCCCGCAAGAATATGCACTAAAAATCCATCTTTCGGGCTTAATTCTTGATTTAAGTTAATCGGAGTACTCCGAATGCCTTTACTTAATCAGCACTGTGTTGCCGTTGCTCAGCACGGCATCTGGTATGATGAAATTTTCGGGATAACGGTTTTTGGGGATAGGGGGTGTCGTGATAACGAGACGTTCTGTTATTGGCCAAAATATTTAACGTTTATTGGCTAAAATAATGGGCGGAAAACTTGCGTAATTCAGAATAATTTTGTATCTTTGTACCCAAGAAAGGCAGGAAAATCCTGACCTGGATAATGTCTCAATTAATAATCTTATACCATGAGTAAGATTCTTTACGAAGTTTATCAGAATGACATCAAGGACTCGGAGTCTGTGATGTTCGGGAAGTGGTACGCCCGACTGAAGAGTACCGAAACGCTGACCATGACGAAGATGGCCAATCACATCTCCGGCCACGGCTCTGTATTCACCCAGGATGTGGTGGAGGGCGTGATGAAGAAGTTCAAGACCTGTCTCATTGAGATGCTCCTGGATTCGAAGAAGGTGAAGATCGACGGCCTCGGCACGTTCTATCTGACTGCGGAGTGCACCAAGGGCGGTTCCGACAAGGAGGAGGACTTCAACGTGAACCAGCACCTGGCAGCCCTTCACATCCGCTTCCTTCCCGACCAGACGGAAGAGGACAACCTCTCCAGCCGTGAGTTTATCAAGAAGGCCGAGTTCGTCAATGTCAAGAGTCTGTTGTCATCGGGCAAGGAGGAGTCGGAGGAATCTCAGAGTAATCAGGGTAATCAGAACACCCAGGGTGATCCGAACACTCCGAGTGATCCGGCTGCTCAGACGAACTTCGCCCTGACCATCTCGACCAGCGGCTCCGGCTCTGCTACCGTGACTCTTAACGGCAATGCCCTGACCTCGGGCACGAACCTGAGCGAGGACGATGAGATTGAGATCAGCATCACACCTGCTGCGGGTCAGGTGCCGACGGCGAGCGTGAACGGCTCGAGCATCGAGCTCACCGAGAACGATGGTGTCTACACCGGTAGCTTCGCCATGCCCGGACAGGCCTCTACGCTGGTGATCAATACCGGTAGCACAGGCGGCAGCGGTGGCGACGGCGGCGATGGTCTG
>JAEEGF011317596.1_pt1 | contig 11208 bp, 7 predicted proteins | sample 9134171 | NCBI WGS metagenome assembly JAEEGF01 (sample SAMN16246542, study PRJNA631951) | gut metagenome | biome: gut microbiome; feature: rumen; material: AP-attached | host: Bos | place: Iran: Karaj | collected 2018-10
ATCATCCTTGGCAAGTTCCTGTTTAATGGAAGGCGAGCCATCTACGCCGTATATAATGCAATCTGTGTATCCGAGCTCATTAACAGCCTTCAAAGCCCCAAGTGCAGTAGGATCATTTTCTGCAAAGATAGCAGTTATCTCGCTGTTAAGGCCAAGAAGCTTTTTGGTAGCCTCATAGGACCTTGTTTCATCTCCGCCGCAGTCATACATTGAGTAAATATCAAATCCAGCCCCTTCGATAGAGTCGATAAAACCCTCAACTCTGTCTTTAGCAGATCTCGTAGCAGGAGAGTCGAGTATGATAATAGACCCTCCATCAGGAACACGTTTTACCAGATCCTCACCAACGACCTTACCCGCATTGTAATTATCAGATCCAATATAACTGTCTATGTAGGAGGCATCTTCTACCTGGGCATCAAAACATACAACTGGTATAGACGCTTCATTTATTTTCTTAAGAGGAGTTATGACCTTTTCAGAATCTACAGGATTCAGGAAAACTCCGTCATACTTACGATAAGCCATATCTTCAAGTTGGGTTTGCTGCTTTGAGATATCATTTTGACCATCGAACACAACAAGTGTATCGCCTCTGCTCTCAACAAGTTCAGTTATTTCTTCCAATATTACTTCAAAATAAGGATTGCTCCCATCCATGCAGGTATAGGCAAAGGTATAGTGGCCCGGTTCTTCTTGTATATTATTAGTATTGTTATAAGTTCTGGCGCACCCGGTAAACATAACAAGAGATATTATAAGCATCAGGATTCCGGGAAGCTTCAATCTGTTTTTGACCTTCATATCCTTAACCTTCTTCATATAACCAAGAATAATGGCAGTTACAAGGCTACCTATCATGATCGCAATGAAATACAAAACAGGTTTTCCCGCTATGAGGAAAACGAAAATGCCGCCATGCGGAGCCATCAGCGTACAACCAAAAACTTCAGATAAAAGAGCCGAAACCCCTGAACCGATCATGCAGGAGATCATTACATTTATCACATCAGCAAGTAAATATGAAATAGCACCCTCTGTTATAAAGGCAAGCCCCATAAGGAATGTGATACCGCTTCTTCTTCGCTCAGACTTAGTAAATCTGTTTGGGAAAAGAAAAGTCGAAAGTGCTATACCACAAGGAGGAGTCATGCCTGCAGCCATAATAAAGGCCATGACATCGTATTCTTTATTGTTAAGAGCTTTGGTTCCAAAATAATATGCAGCCTTGTTAACAGGCCCGCCCATATCGCAGCCCATCATAGAACCGGCTATTATGCTAAGAGGAAGCTTTCCTAAATGTGAGAAGGCTTCAAGCATTTCTGTAAGTGTAGAATTACATATATTGGACAAAGGACTTATGATGTAATACATCATAAGGTTTATCAAAAGTAGACTAAGTACAGGATAGATAATAAGAGAAGAAATAGTGTTGAAGTGATCCGGAAGCTCTTTTACAAAGTTCTTCATGAGCTTAACACTATATCCTGCAGCTATTCCCGCAAAAAATGCACCAATGAATCCTACACCACCCGAATAAGCCATGTAACCACCCATAAAGCCGGCAACAAAGGCTTCATAACCGCCAAGATACATGGCCAGAAATGCAGAGAAAACCGTGAACATGAAATTAAAAGTAAGATCTCCAAGAGACTTAAATGAAGCAGCGAAATCAGTTATAGTTCCAAAGCTGCTAAGCTCATTAACATCAAGAGTACTGATATCAATACTTGCTGCATCAGTCAGAAAAGCAATAGCTATAAGAACACCGCCGCCAAGGGCAAAAGGAATCATGTGATTAACACCATCTATGATACCGCTAAGTATCTGCTGGGAAATCTTTGCATCCTCATGTGCCAGGGAAGTATCTTCATAATGCAGATCATAGAATCTGTCTTTATTAGCGTCGCCGGCTTTGTCTGACTCAGCTATAGATTCTTCGTTTATCAGCTTATTAACGTTATCAATCGCAGTGCAAGTGTCAGTAGAAGAATCTGCCAAAGAGGCAATACTGCCTGATTCAGGAATAGCATCTGTTTTTTTATCAGACAGATCATCATAAATAGATAGCCTTCCTCTGCCATTATTCTTGGAAACATACAGGGCATCGTCAGCTCTCTCCATATTTACGTTTATTTTAGTGCCGTCCAGAACTTTAGCGACACCTATACTAAGAGAAATAGTAAATCCCTTTATGATCTCTGCTTTTCTGACATCTTCCATCAGATTGCTAAGTACATTATCTGCCAGCTTGACCGGGTCATCGTTTTCTGACGCAATAATACCGATAAACTCATCACCGCCCCATCTTCCCGCTATCATGTCGGAATTCTCAAGCTTTTTTAACCTGTGTCCAATATATTTGAGAGCAGCATCACCTGAAGCATGACCGCTTGTATCATTGATGCCCTTGAATTTATCAACATCGATCATGAATATGGCAGCATTCTTAAGTTTGCCTTTAGCATTCAATCTTTCATAACGTTCTATGAAAGATTTTCTGTTGGAAATGCCGGTAAGTTCGTCAATTGTAGCCATCATGACGATCTGATTTCTATAGGACTGGACAAAAGAGGTTACGATCAGAATGATAACTATGAAAACGTTGATAAGAAGTATATTTAGGGAAACAGATACAGTATTATTATCAATTATAGTTACTTCATTAGGTATAGCAGAAACAGTAACCGAATAACCGGTATTTCCGATCTTCAGAGTTTCGGAAATTGCATCTGACGAGTTAATGGCACCGCGAACAAACAAGTAAGTAATATTACCGTTTTTATCAAAAACAGTGGCATCCATATCATAATAGTTCACGAAATCCGTCAGAATGAGATCCCACTTTTCAAAATCCTGTATCTCAAGATTGTGCTCCAAAGAAAACGCGCTTGAAGATACATATTTTTGCGCAGCTTTATTAGACTCATTACCATACATAAGGGTGGTGATGATAATGCAGGCTGAGAATGCTATGACTAATATAAGATCTAATATGATAACTCTGGATAGATCACTTTTGTTGGAATTATCTGAGCCCATCTATTTCTCCACAAGTTATATATTTTGTCACTTTGTTCCTGAGAACAGGTAAGTCATATGTATAAAAAAATGCGCTTCATTCAGAATAATATATCGGCTGATCATTGGATTTAATTCAGCTTAATAGCAATGAAATACATGCAGGAAGTTGAAGTGGATCTTTTTACAATTTTAGGGGGTGCCTGGATTATTGATTTAGTCGAACCATCCGAGAAAAAGTGATAGAATATAAAAAGGAAAAGAGATGGGAGATTAGTGCCAAATTCACATTGATCGTGAAAAAAGTGCTAATAAGCAAGGAGGAGAAGCATGGACAAGAATCAGGTTATCGAAATCCTTAATTCTAAGGGGTATAGCGCACATGATACTAATGGAATACTCTATATAGATCTGGAAGATATAGGTGCTTCTTCCATAAATAAAATGCGCACGTTACTTTCGCAGCTTCACTATTACAACTCATGGGGCATCAAGAAGGTTCAGGCAGGAGTCCTTGCTGCAACTAATAGAACTCTTGATCTTACAGATGAATTCGATTATTCAGCTGATCATGAAAAAGAATCAGCTGGTCACGAAAATGATTATACAGAAGAAAAACTCGAATTAAAATCAGATTATGGAGATACATCCCAAAAAGAAACCTCCTCAAATAGCGAAGATGATGATATGATGTTTGATGAAAATTCACCATTTGAACAAGTATCTCTTTTTGATATGATAAATTGAATTCATTTCCTCTTTTTATAATTCAAAAATGCAGAAGTATATTTGGGGTATCAAAAAAATAACATATGATATAAATGCGATATTAGAAACGGACAAGAATGTACAAAGTAATAGATTCAGAAATAACATCAATAGGACGATTTAAGATTCATATGGACCACCTTGAGAGAAATGGCAAAGTTGGTCCATATTCTTATGTTGAAATGAAAGCAGGAGTGCATGTACTCCCAATAATAGACGGGGACAAGGTATGCGTTCTAAAACAGTATCGCTATCCCTTTAAAGACTGGGATCTGGAATTCCCGGGAGGTGCGATTGATGAAAATGATACGCCGGAAGAATCCGCCAGACGCGAACTATATGAAGAGACCGGGTACATTGCAGACGAGCTTATATCATTAGGATATATATATCCATCTCCGGGATATTCTGACGAAGTCGTTCATCTTTTTGCCGCCCGTTGCCATACGAAGGAAGATCGAAATCTGGAGCCACTTGAAGTAATAGAGCAAAAGCTTTTTTCACTTGAAGAAGTCGAGCTGATGATGGATAGAGGCGACTTCAAATTTGCAGGTGCGATCATTGCCTGGAACAGATACATGAAATTGAACCATTCTAAATAATGGTTATCAATATGGGCCTAAGTTCCGATTATATTAAGAGGAGCTAAGGCCTTTTAGTAAGAAAAGAGGTTAATTTGGAAGAAAATATCTTTAAACAAGAACAGGAACATTTAACAACTACATACGAAAAGCTTCTTAAGATGAACAAAGAGCTTGAAGAAGACATAAGAAGCCTTGATAATCAGGCAACAGAAGAAAAAAATGACATCAGAGACAATATAAGACTTGACTTTGCTGATGATGAGACCAAGGCGGAAACTTATGGCGAGCTTGAAGTATGGAACAGATATATTGATACTTACAACGTTCAGAGCGAAGCACTCAGGAACAAAAAGGCCCGAATAGAGTCTTTATTAAAGGCACCCTATTTTGCAAAGATACAGCTTCAGTTCGACCCGTCAGAAGAGCCTGAAAGCTACTATATCGGTAACGTTGAAATGTCAGAAAATGGAGCTACACCGATAGTAGTTGACTGGAGAAGCCCGATCGCAGAAGTTTACTATAATCAGGAGAACGGACATACCTTCTATGAAGTTAACGGTAACAGAATTGACGTTGATCTTCAGTTAAGACGCCAGTTTGATCTTGATAAAGACAAACTAAATTCATATTTTGATACCCAGATTGCGATCGAAGACCCGCTCCTTTTAAGATCGCTTTCAAGGCAGCGTTCAGACAAGATGCAGTCTATCAGCGCAACCATTCAGAAAGAGCAGAATGCAGTAATTAGACATCCCGATGTACCTGCGCTCCTTGTATCAGGAATCGCTGGATCAGGTAAGACATCAGTACTACTGCAGAGAATCGCATACCTTTTCTATAAACAAAGAGAGAATCTTCGCCCGGATCAGGTATATATGATCACCTTAAACCCTGTTTTCCGTGAGTATATCGATAGTGTACTTCCTGACCTTGGCGAGTCTAATCCAAATACACTTACATGGCAGGAATTCATGGATTCCTGCAGCATTCCTATGGCAGACAAGAATCCTGCAGCAACTGACGCAAGAGACTTAGAAGCAATCGATGACATGCTCTCACTCCTTATACCTGAGGACGGAGACTTCCTTCCTGTATACCAAAAGGATGAGCTGATATTATCAGCCCAAGAGGTCCAGTCTGTTGTAGAGAAATTTGCGCAGACTATCCCTATGGGAGTAAGACTCGTTCAGGTTGCAGCTACAGAACTTGAAACAAGAGCCAGAAGAGTATTTAAAAACAGGAAAAGAGATAATCACGAGAAGCAGCCCGGAGAAGAAAAGGCTGCAGAGAATCAGCTTGAAAACGATTATGGCGGAGCATTAAAGGCCATCAGAAACTGCGGATGGCTTAATTATGATGCCATTTCCAAACGCCTCATAGGTCACAGCCCTTCTGCAATAGAGTGGTTCTACCTTAAAATGTCCCTTACAGGCATGTGTGACCGTAACGCGCGTTATTGTATGGTTGATGAAGTGCAGAACTATACTAAAGCTCAGATGATGATCCTGAATAAATTCTTCCCAAGAGCTAAATTCATGCTGCTTGGCGATGAGTTCCAGGCAATACGCCCAGGTACAGTTACTTTTAACGAACTCAAAGATCTTTTCTCAACTGATAAGAAGAGCACAGATACTATATCCCTTCTTACAAGCTACAGATCATCTCCTGAGATAACATCTCTGTTTACATCACTCCTTCCTGAAGAGATCAGAGTTGAGACCCAGAGCGTTCAAAGAGAAGGCACAGAGCCTGTGATCAAGGCCTGCACTAATGAGGAGTATATTAAAGTCCTCAAAGAAACCATTAAAGAGAGTACTAACGAAGAAGGCCTCTGCGCACTGGTTTGTCAGAACAAGAAGAGCCTTAACTATTTAAAAGATATTCTGGGAAAAGAAGCTCCTGAAGTAATCACAGGTGATAAGAAGCTTCCAAAAGAAGGCGCTATATTGATCGAGCTTGCCCATGCCGCAGGCCTTGAATTTGACAGCGTAATAATTCCGGATGCAGATGCATCCAGATATCCTGACGATAAACTCTCAAGACACCGCTTGTATACAGCCATGTCCAGAGCAACCAGCCGCATAAGCGTATTGTCTGAAGGAAATATGACACCGCTTTTGAAATAAAAATGATTCAAAATTCGCATATATAAATTGCTTTGGGAATAGTTATGGTATTGCTTGTATTTATATATATGAAGTTTGAGATATATGGTATTTCTTTATTTTGATGAGTACCATTTTTCAAAGCCGGTTTCCAGCATCATAAATTTATTCAGAGCATCAGGACTCTTGTCATTATCAAACGCTTCATCCGGAGCGAATCTTACATAGAAATACATGCTTTCTACAGGCTTATTGTTATTGACACAGTAGTTCTGGAGTTTTGATGCCCATGCACCAAAGGTAAGATCATTCCATTTGTCAGCGCCATTAGACATGATAATAAGATCTCCGTGACCGGTGGAGAAGCTAAGTTTGCACCAGTTTAATTCGCGACCTACGATCTCCTTGCAGTATTCGCGTACAAGCTTAAAAGACTGGCTTATCAGATCCTTCATATCATTTGGAAGAAGAGAAGGGCGCTTTTGACTGTCAACAACCGGTACTTTAACACAGACACAAAACATACGTGCAGTTAGCTGATCTGCCTTGGGAGCAGCTTTGGGCTTAGGCTTACCCATATTGGCAAGCTGGTTTTCAGCATCCTGAAGGCAGGTCCTGAAAGCAGTCCACATATCTGAATTTATAGGATCGCTAATGGCCTGATATACAGCATGCGCTATCATTTCTTCCAATTGTTTCTTGATCTGGTCTGTAGTCATATTAACCTCATAACCTTATGCCGCAAGTGACTAATGGTTTGAACTGGTAGAGCGAGTAATTTATTATTTGGGAGATACATTAATATCGGACTAATAATTACATTTTTTTAGCAAACTCTGTGATGGTATTCTTGATCATATTTATCATTAAGTAATATTTAATACATTTATCATGACATAGAATTACGGTAGGAGTTTATCGTAAACTACGTGATTTTAAACATATCTTGCAATTAAAAATTCGTAATAATTTTCTAAAAGGAGACCTAAAGATATATGTACAAAGAATTTGAAGAATGGATCAACTCTGTTATAGAAAAAGGACTTCCTGTAGGCCAGGGCCTTTGCTTTAATATCTATGAAGACGGTAACTGTTCATGGTCCATCGAACTGGTAGTAGCATCATCCTTCGACCCCGAAGACGATGACTGGGCATCAGAAGCAGATTTTTGCGCAGACTCATCTTTTTCATGGAAGCAGGTTGCAGAATGGGACGATGTATTAGAAGATGCAATACAGGTAATGCTCAGATATCTTGATGAAGGCAAGCATGCAGAAGACTTAAAGAACAGATATTCAGGCATATCCACAGGATTTGTAGACGGAGATCTGGAGCATCTTTATATAAAAGAGTAAGTATTACTCCGGATTAGCCCTATATTCACTAGGAGTCTTCCCGGTCATCTTTTTAAATGTCTTTAAAAAGTAAAAATAATCATTAAACCCTGTTTGTGAAGCAATCTCGTTTATTGATGTATTAGTAGTAGAGATCAGCTTTTTTGCATTAGCTATTCGAAGATTTGTAAGGTAATGTGAAAAAGTTGATCCCGAACTTTTCTTAAAAAGCTGACTCACATAGTTAGGGTTTAAGTTAACAACAGCGGCCACATCCTTAAGAGACAGGTTTTCATTGTAATAAGTGTTGATATATTTCATTATCTTAAGAAAATAGGTATTACTAAAGCTCTTATCATCCTCTATTATTTCAGAAGCATCCCCAAGATGAAAAACAAGGCTGTCAATCAGGTTATCGAATGAAGAGTAGTCATGGATTAGCTGCTTATAGTTATAAATATAGTAATCCTGCCCATTTGGGAACAGCTGAGTATTTGATACAAGAAGATTATTAAGCCTCATAGTAGAGTTTATGTTCATCTGAGATCTGTACTTTGGCTCTTTTAGGTTATTCAGAAGGACGATAAGCTTATCCTTTTCATTGAAGCTATTCGCGGAAGTAATAGACTTATACAGACTTGTCTTTTCAAAGCCTGTGCAGCTCGAACACACAATGGAAGCCTTCTCATCCTCACCATTTATAAAGCTGTTAAAGCACATGGCGCCGCATTCATAGATCGCATGACGAAGAGAAGCGATATTAACGGCTGTAGGGAATAATCCGATCCCTGCATAGGCGATACCGCTAAAATCCGCCTCGGTATAGCGCTTATCGGATATGTATATATTCTGACTTATTCCTATGGAAAAAGAGATCCCGTGATCCACAGGTGAAGCGACATTGCCATAGGTTGAAGCAATATAATACTGCTCGCAGTCAAACCCCTGATCCTTTAAATACGATTCCATCATGGCAGTATTGTTTTCTTCAATATAATTCATGAAATCAGCAGACAGATCCCTGCCTTCATCACTTGAGAGCATTCGCTGCGCCCTAAGAAGAAGGACTTCAAGCTCCTCATATTCCACAGGTTTTAAAAGATAACCCAGAACCCCATAAGTGATAGCCTTTTGAGCATAGGAAAATTCCGCATATCCGCTTACAATGATAACCTTAGTCTTAAGATTATTTGCAAATATCATCTTACTGATATCAAGCCCGCTATAGCCCGGCATCCTGATATCAAGAATCGCAAGGTCAATATCCTTATCTATGATCAGATTATAAGCATCATGGCCGGAATTAACCGTATAACAGACTTCCATGTCATAATCGCTCCAGGGAATGATACTTTTCATTGACTCAGTTATACTTGGTTCATCATCTGCTAAAAGAACTTTATGCATAAGCACCCCTTATCCTGATTTACTGTCTTATTCATAATTAACCCAATTGCTCGTCTATGAATTTATCTACTATGTCATAAAATTTTGACAATGATTAATGCGAACATGAATGATTTGCCTTACTGCTTAGGCATCTTGATCGTTACAACTGTACCATCATTTTCCTGACTGTCTATCGTAATACCATATGAAGGCCCATACTGGAGCATCAGCCTTGCATTGGTATTGTAGATACCAACATATGTATTGGCTTCGTAATGCGGCGTATCAAGAACCTCCTTGATCTCCCGCAGCCTTTCTTTGTCTATGCCAACCCCGTCATCCCTTATTTCTATTGTGAAAAGATTTTTCGAAACATTGCAGCCAATATAGAGCTTGCAATTGTGAAGCGCAGGTTCTATGCCATGCTGTATCGCATTTTCAATGATCGGCTGGAGGATTATCTTGATGACCGGAATATCCAGCGCCTCGTCCGGAATATTGTATATGATATCGAACTTGTCCTTGAACCTGTATTTCTGAATATCAATATAGGCTTTAGTCATTTCAAGCTCATTCCTGAAAGGAACTATAGGATCGCCCTTGGCATTGTACTTATACATCTTGCCCATGGCAACCGCGATGGAAGCAATCTCCGGAACATTGTTGGACAGAGCCAGAGACTTGATCTGTTCAAGAACGTTATATAGAAAATGCGGGTTTATCTGGCTTCTAAAGTAGGATATCTCAGTCGCCTGACCGCGTATCTTTTCTTCGTACAACTTGGTCGTAGTATCAAATATCTTCTTATTAAGCTCATCAATAGCTGCAAATAGTGTGGAAAAAGAATCTGTAAGATCCTGGACTTCAGCGCATCCATCCACAACAATAGGCTCTGGTAGATGCCTTTGGCTATCCTGCGTCATTTTAGAGATAATACCACTGAATTTATTGATGGGCTGCACCATGTTTTTATAAAACACATATACCAAAAGTAAGGTAAACAGTAGAATTGCTATAAGAATAATTATTATCTGTCTCCACGCAAAGATAAGGTAATTATTGATCGCAGCGATATAAACGCTACTTATGATGTAACAGCCCGACTTTTCAGAATAATTAAGGCTGATAACATAGTTACTGTCAGAGTAGGTATAGCTCTCGCTTACATTACCATCATTATCTTCATGCGCGGGGTCTGAAATGTAATTCTGGCAGAAATCAAGTACAACATCAGTAAACAGCTCGGAGTTATTGTCCAGTGGATAGGCATTCCCATTAGTGTCCATAAGGAAAAAAGATGATGCCTTGGATTCCAGTGAATCAGAGGACGTACCAGTATTTCCCTTATCATCGATTATCAGGTTATCAATATCAAGCGAAATAAAGACGCATCCAATGATATTACCTTTTTGATATATCTTATAACAATAGATATAGTATGTTTTTGATGAAAGAGCTCTGATGCTGCTTTTATGAAGCCCCATAGCGCTTGTGATGCTCTGATCGGAAAGAGAGCTTTCATATAAAAGCCTAAGGTCTTCTTCAGAAAAGATAGAAGACATGTGAAGAGTATCATTAACAAAGGCAATATCAGCAATATTCGAGTTAAGGCTTTTGACAGATGCAACCTTATTATTTATCTCATCTATAAGATCGCTTGAAAACTCAGAATATCTGTCTTTGGAAAGGAGCTCCTTGCATATGGCAGAGTTCTGAAAGTCATTGCCAAGTACTTCAAGCTGAAAGCTGACATTATCAAGCTCGTTACTAAACCTGCTTGCATACATATCTGCATAGTTTTGCTGATTCTGAAGGAATATTTTTTTGATGGAGGCAAAAAGTAGTATAGAAAGAACAAGAATTATAACCAAAAAAGCACCGGTGATGACGGTGAACTGCTTTTGAATCGGCTGACGCTTGAACTTATATAGAATCCCCTGCTTAGCAGTAGAGTTACCTGCTTTACTCCCCATTACATATTCCCCACATGATATTGATCATAAACAG
>JAEEGF011940054.1_pt1 | contig 11207 bp, 7 predicted proteins | sample 9134171 | NCBI WGS metagenome assembly JAEEGF01 (sample SAMN16246542, study PRJNA631951) | gut metagenome | biome: gut microbiome; feature: rumen; material: AP-attached | host: Bos | place: Iran: Karaj | collected 2018-10
TTTGCCAGCTTGTCACCGGCAACGGCGCAGTCATACACGTCCTTACTGGTGATGGACTCGATGTCATATTCGCGCAGCTTTGACGGCTCGTCGCGCAGCTCCAGGAATTCGCGTGCCGTGCGTGCCACACCCGTTGCCGAGCAGTAAGCCTCCAGACAGCCCGTGCGACCGCAGCCGCACACGCGGCCGTTGGTGCGCTTCACGATCACGTGGCCCAGCTCACCGGCAAAGCCGTCGTGGCCGTATACCATCTGGCCGTTCACCACGATACCGCTGCCCACACCAGTGCCCAGCGTGATCATGATAAAGTCCTTCATGCCGCGTGCCACGCCATAGGTCATCTCGCCGATGGCAGCAGCGTTGGCGTCGTTAGTGATCAGGCACGGAATGCCGAATTTCTCAGTTACCATCTCGGCCAGGTGGATGGGCATGGGCCAGGGCAGGTTCGGAGCCTGGTCGATCATTCCCGTGTAGTAGTTGCCGTTGGGGGCGCCGATGCCGATGCCGTTGATTTTGCCGTCGGCTTCATTGTCCTCAATCAGACGAGACAGCTCGGTGTGCAGCTCGTCGATATAGTCATTAAAGTCACTGTGCTTGCCAGTCTTGATAGAACTGCTTGCAATCACGTTACCACGGGCATCTACAATGCCAAAGACGGTGTTGGTGCCGCCCATGTCGATACCGATTACATAAGGTTTTGCCATGATTTTGGTTTTTTTATTGGTTGATAATAATAGATGTTTACTTACTAACCTGCAAAGTTAACGTTTTTGCCTTTATGATACAATATATTGTCACATTTTTTATCAACAGTCTATGCCCTGATGCAATGGGTGTGCAACAAAGGGACTACGGCAGCCCAAAATAAAATCTTGTGGCTGTTGTCAATCCAAGTTGTGACTGTTGTCTTGAAAAACGTGAGGCAATTATTTTAGAAGCTGGCCGAGAGACGGACGTTGAGCTGGCGGCGGGTGAGGTAGTTGGGGACGGCGTACTGGATGTTGTTGACGTCGGTGACCCAGTAGTAGCTGCTCACGTTTGAGATGTCCATGAGGTTAAAGCAGTCCAGACCCAGCCAGATCTCCTTGAAATGGCTGAACAAGCCGCTGACGGGATGGTTGTCCTTGCCGACGAGCTCATAGCTCAGCCCGACGTCAACACGTCTGTAGGCAGGCTGGCGCACATAGGAGTCGGCGCGCGTCAGGTGGGGCGCCGTGGTGGGCAGACCGTCGCTGACGATGCCCTTGAGGCTGAACTTCAGGCGCGGGATGTTGGGGAAGTAGTCGGTGAAGAACAACGCGATGCTGTAGCGCTGGTCGGTGGGACGGGGCACCTTCACGCCGTTCAGGGTCTCCTGCGTCTTCATGAGCGAGAAACTCAGCCAGGAGTCGGTGCCTTCGACAAATTGGCCGAAGAGTTTCATGTCGATACCTGCAATGTAACCCTTGGAGGAGTTGACGCCGCTATAGACGAGCTTGAGGTTGTCGATCTCGTAGGGGATGAGGTTCGACAGGTTCTTGTAATAGGCCTCGGCCGTGACTTTGAAGGGACGGTCCAGGGCGCGGAAGGTATAGTCACCGCCCAGGATCACCTGGATGCTGCGCTGCGACTTGATGTCCTTGTTGAGCAGGATGTTGCGGTTGCCCAGCGTGTCCATGACCTGCCGGCGGTATTCCTTGTAGAAGGGGGCCTGGTAATAGACACCGCCTGCCAGACGCACCGACAGGTTGCCGTTGCGCTCGGGCACGAAGCCCAGGCTCGCACGCGGCGACACCAGCGTCTCGCCGTTGAAGTTCCAGTGCGACAGTCGCAATCCCGCGTTCAACGACCAGTATCCGGCACTGGTGGTGAAGCGCCACGTGTCCATGAGCCAGCCGGCCAGGCGCGTGGTGTTCAGGTCGTTGCTCGAGGTCTCGGTGAAGATGACGTTGACCTGGTCGGGGATGTGGGGCAGGGAGTAGCCCGCACTGTCGCGCCACTGCCACTGGCGGGAACGGTCGTAGATGTCCTCTTTGCGCATCGAGAAGCCATAGGAGATACTGTTGTTGCTGATGCCCACGTTACCCCTAAGGGTCAGGTCCAGCACGTTCATCTTGAGGCGTGTGCGCTCATGCTCGTGGTACTTGCCCACACCCAGCTCCTGACCGGCCTGGTCGAGCCAGTACTCGCCGTGGATGTCATAGGACACCAGCTCGTCGGTGCGGTAGCCCGAGGCTTGCAGCGTCAGGTCGGTGCCCTTGTTGTTGAACATATAGGTGATGGCTCCGGCCCCAAAGTAGGTCTGGAACTTGTCCTTCTCATAGCCGTCGAAGTAGACGGTGAACGACTTCACGTCCTTGCTGGTACCGAAGCTGGTCTCGCGGTTCACGGGCGTGAAGCGGTAATCGTTGATGCTGACGTTGCCCAGCAGGGCGATGCGCAGCTTGTCGGTGGGCTTGAATACCAGACTGGTCTGATAGTCAAAATATTGCGGGTCATACTCGCCCTTGCTCTCGAGCGAACCCATGAGTGACGAGTTGCGCTTGTAGCGTGCGCCATGCATCTGGCTGTAGCGGTTCGTGCTGTGGCCCAACATCAGGCTGCCGCCTTGCAGACTGGCTGCAAAAGCACCCTCAAAGGCCTCGGGCTCGCGGTAGGTGATATCCAGCACCGACGACATGCGGTCGCCATAGGCAGCGCTGAAACCGCCTGTCGAGAAATCGACCTTGCGCACCATGTCGGGGTTGATGATACTCATACCCTCTTGCTGTCCCGAGCTGATGAGCTGCGGACGATAGACCTCGATGCCGTTGATATAGACGCTGTTCTCGTCATAGGAACCGCCTCGCACCATATACTGCGAACTCATCTCGTTCTTGGAGCTGACGCCCGCCATCGTGGTCAATACGGCCTCGACACTGCCGCCCGAGGCATCGGGCGTGCGGCGCAGCATGTCCACGTCGATGCCCTGCATCGTGGTGGTCTGTTTCTTATATTCGGTAATCTCTACCTCTCCCAGTTCCAGCGTTTTCTCATAGAGTTTCGGGTTGATGGTCACCGTGCCTTCGGGTTTGATGAGCTGGCGGGTCACTGTCGAGTAGCCCAGACAGGAAAATTCCACCATCAGGGTGTCGGCCTTGGGCACCGTCATCTCGTATTGGCCCTTGGTGTCGGTGTTAGTGCCCACAGCGGTGCCCAGCAGTCGCACCGTGGCAAACTCGATGGGCTCGCCGGCGGCATCGATGACTTTGCCGGTGATTTTGACTTGAGAAAATGCGACTGTGGCGCACAGCAGGCACATCACAATCATCAATATGCGGGAATGGAATCTCATTGACAGTTTTACGTTATTATAATAACATAACGCACGAAAGGGTGAAATATTGCAGCAGACGGCAATGCGGCTTAGTTGGAGAACAGCGAGAACAGGTCGCGGGCGCTCATGCGGCTGTAGCCGTTGGGCAGGCTGCGGTCAATCTTCACGTTGCCGTTCCACTCGATGTTCTTGTAGGTGAGCGAGAGCGCCATCTTCTTGTTCTCGATGGTGGCATCGGCAACGATGCTGTGGGCGATGTTGCCCGCCGATGTGCCGCGCACGTCGCTGTACTTGACTTGATAGGCTGCCGCAGCTTTCCCTGTGGGTGCGATGTTGAGCGAGGCGATGCGTCCGTTCTTGTCGAAGTTGAAGACATAGCCATAGCCCTTGTAGCTTTCGTTGGCCGTCAGTACCAGAGGGGAGGCCTCGCCGACAGTCACTTGTGACTTCAATGTCTCGTTCAGCGTTCCCTTGCCCAGGATGAACGGTCGCCCGAGGAACATATCCTGAACGTCGCTCACCGTGACGGGAATGCCCGACGTGAGCAGTGACACTTTCTCGGCGATGTAACGCTTGTGCACCTTGTCCACGGCATACAGGCTGTCGGCGGTGATGAGCAGGCGGCCCACCTCGATGCCCAGCATGGGGCGCAGCGAGATAAAGATGGCCTGGTCGCGCACCATGCGCACCTGGATGGCCGACGAGAAACTGCTGCCGGCACTCAGCTTGATGTTGCCGCCCGTCTGCATCGTCTGCCAGTTGCCCAAGGTGGCAATGACGGCGTCTACGGGGTCGGTGACGGTATTCGGCGTTGTGGTCGTTGTCGATGTCGTGTCGGGCACCGTGGCGGCCTTCTTGAATGTGCCACAGGCAGTCATCATGGCTGCGAGCATGATAAGAATAGCGATATTTGTCTTTTTCATAATCTTAATCTTATAATTCGATGATAAAAAGGAATGGAACCCCTAATCCCTAAACTCTAGACCCTAGACCCTAGACCTCAGTGTTATGAATTGCCCCAGCAATTCATAACACTGTCTCATAATAAGTCTTGTCTTTTACTTTGCGTTGTAGCAGTTCGTTGTCAGGATCCTTTTCGAGCGCTTTGGTCCATTGCTCCACGGCCTGCTCTTTCTCGCCGACGAACCACAGGATGTCGCCATAGTGTTCCAGCAGGTGGTTGTCCTCGTCAAGTTCAACCGCCTTCTTGATGTAGATCAAAGCATTCTCGTAGTCCTTCTTGGCAAAGAATACCCAAGCATAGGTGTCGATGAAGTTGGCGTTCTCGGGGTCGTATTTAATGGCATCGGCAGCCATTGCTTCGGCATAGTCCAGGTGCTTGCCGCGCTGGGCGAGATAGTAAGCGAAGTTGTTAAGGGCACCCGAGTTGGTGGGATCCAGATCAACGGCCAGTTGATAATGGGCCTGGGTGCTGATAGAGTCACCCAACTCACTGTAGGCATCACCAATGCCGGTCAGAATCTCAGAAAGTGTCACCACGTCGGTGGAGTCCACTTCTTTGATGAGGTTTTGGTAAATCTCAATGGCCTTGTTATATTGTTTCATCTGATGGTAGCATCCTGCCACATACCTCTTGAGGTCCAGGTTGTCGGGGTTGTACTCAATCGCCTTTTCCGACGCCTTGATGGCCTCGGCATAGTTGTCGTCTATCATATTCAGGATGACCATGTTGCGCCAGCCGTCGGCATCGGTGGGATTGACGTCAAGGCTATAGCTCAGCTGCTCGATGGCGCCCTTGATGTCTTTTTTGGCGTATAGGTACTCGCTATAGAGCTGGTGGATCTTTGATTCGTGGGGATGTTGCTGGATGAGCACGGTGAACAGGTTGTCGATGCGCTGGGTGGTGTCCTCTTGAACCATATTCTCGCGGATGTATTGCAGCAGCACGCCCAGTTTGGTGTCGACGTCGAGCTGCTCGGCAGTGAGGGCGTTGTAGATGTGCTGTTCAAATCCCACGCTGTCACCGGCCTCGCGGCAGTAATCGGCGCGGGTCAGGTAGATCATGCCGTTCTCGGGTGCTATTTCCTGTGCACGGTCCAGATAGTAGAGGGCGCTGTCGCTCATCCCGTAGTGCTGGAACAGGCCGCTCATCGCGATGTTGTAGGAATCATTTTGGGGGGCGGTGGCGAGCAAGGCGCGCATCTCGCGCAAGGCGCCGGCGCTGTCGTTCATCGCCATGTAGTTCTCGATTTTGCTCGTCGTGATTTGGATGGCGTTGCCAAAGAGGGCCGCGATGCTGCCATAGGTGGCGTTGCTCTGTGTGTAGTCGCCCGATTGCGAATAGGCCTCGGCCAGACGCAACTGCAGTTCCAGGCGGTTGGGGTTGTACTCGTTGAGCACCTTCAAGGCACGCAGGGCCTCTTCGGGGTGACCCAACCGCATGTTGGCGTCGCTGTAGAATGTGGTTTCGTACAGGTCTTGGGGCTGTGCGTCAAAATGCTCCTTCATCAGCGCCAGTCCCTGTTCGCATTGCTCCTTGGTGGTATTGTTCATGCGTATTTTGCACAAACCCATGTAAAACGAGATGGCAGTGTTGGTCGAGTCAATCTCGTGGGCATAAGCCAGCAAGTCGTAGAACGCGTCCAGGTTGTCGTTCAACTTCTCGCTTTGTGCCTGCATGAAGATGTATTCGGCCTTGCGTTGGTCGGTAGGGCTGATTCCTTTCTGGCCAGATGTCTGCTTCTTGCCCGCAAGGGCCGACACCGCCAGCACCGCTATCACTATAATCGCTAAATGTCGTTTCATCGACTAACTATTCACTGTTAACTGTTAACTATCAACTATTTTGTTCCCGTGTGTCCGAAGCCGCCCGCACCGCGTTCGGTCTCGTCGAGGTCCTCAACGATGGTCCACTCCACGGTGCTGTGGCGGGCAACCACCATCTGGCAGATGCGCTCGCCGTTCTCGATGGTCTGCGGCTCACCACTCAGGTTCACCAGTATGACGCCCACCTCGCCGCGGTAATCCGCATCGATGGTACCGGGTGTGTTCAGCACCGTTAGCCCGCGCTTCAACGCCAAACCGCTGCGGGGCCTGATTTGGCACTCATAGCCCTCGGGCAGAGCGATATAGATGCCCGTGTGCACCAGCGCACGCTCCAGCGGCTGCAGCGTCAACGGCTCTTCCAGCCATGCGCGCAGGTCCATCCCCGCACTCAATGCCGTCCCGTACTGGGGCACCTCATGTGGCCCACGGTTCACAATCTTCACCTCAATCTTCTCCATGATTCAATGATTGGTTACAAACTGCAAAAATACATCAAATAATGATTGGCCATGCCATCTTACCGTGTTTTTCTTTTTCGAGGGTAGATTCCAGATTTCATTTTTTATCAAGACTGTAGCTTTATCGTGTATTTTGTGTAATTTTGTTGCAATAAAGAGCGAACAGGCTACTTGACCATTTACCTTGAATACTATTAGAAACGATGAAACGACTGGTTAACTTTGTTTTATGCCTTTTTGTTGGAGTGATGGTATGGGCACAGTTGCCCGAACTGACTGTAGAGCAGCACCTTGAGGACTATGACTACGCCGTGAAGTATATTGAGGACAACTACTCGGGTTTTTCCTTTTGGGTGAATGACAGTACAAGGTCAGATTATGAGGAAACCAAAAGCCGACTGCGTGGCGAGGTGGAACGGGGAGAACGGTCATGCTGGGATGCTGTTGCGGCATATACTGGTTGGTTCAGCGATTTTCACATGACGTTATATGTAACCATTGATAATCTTACTCCGTACTCCTATTTCCATCGTGAATCCATCAATTATGCTGAACAGATGGAAGTTTATAATCCACAGCCTGTTGCATGTAAAGTGACCGATAAGACTTTTCTGATCCGTTATCCGTCTTGTGATGTTTATCCTGATCAAGAATGGGTCAAGAACTCAATCAAGCAGTTCAAGAAATCGCATTGCAAGAATCTCATTCTTGATGTACGCGGTAATGGTGGTGGTAATGATAACATGTATTATCCATATTTGCATCTGCTGTATGACCACCGGGGAGGATTATATAAGACTATTGAAATCCGCAATACCCCACAGAATATGGAATACCTCAAACAGCAGGGATGGCACCAGAGAATCCAGCAGATGGCGACTGAATATCCAGAGTTGGAGTATCTGAGTTATCCAAAATCCGAGATATTCTTGAAAAAGAAGGACAAGTCCGTTAAAAAAGCTGCCCTGATCATTGATAATAGTGTTGCCAGTTCAGCCGAGAATTTAGTGAGGGATATTAGTAGTTGCAGCAACAGGACTGCTATTTATGGCCGTGATAATACATCGGGCTGCAATGATTTTGGCAACCTTTCTGACGTCCAGTTGCCAAATTGCAGGTTATGGCTTAATGTGCCCATATCCCGCACTGTGGGGCTTCCCGAAAACTCAATTGACAAGAACGGTATCGCCCCCGACGTGCGCATCCCGTTACCGCTGCCCGCCCGCCTCACTGACAATATCGACGAGTGGGTCATCTGGGTAGCCGAGCAACTGGAAAAGTAACCGACTCAATTACAACCAAATATGATTTATCATAAAGTGATTATCATTTTATGATAATTATATTATGATAATTTGTGGAATTGTTGTATCTTTGCAGCGAGAATCAAAGCAAAAGCGATATGAAAAATCCATTTGTGACCAATGGCTATGCTGGCGAGCATTACTTCTGTGACCGCGTGGATGAGACAGGGCAGCTTATAGACCTGTTGACCAACGGGAATAATGTGGCACTGATTTCACCACGCCGCTTGGGCAAGACTGACCTTATCCGTCATTGTTTTGCTCAGCCTGTAGTCAAGGACAATTATTACACGTTCTTGATAGACATCTATGCGACATCATCACTGCAGGATTTTGTCAACGTCTTGGGGCGTAGTATCATTGACGCGCTCCGACCTTTTGGCAAAAAAGTGTTGCAGCGTTTTATTGACGTCGTGGCATCATTGCGACCCGACATTACATTTGATGTGTTTGGGCAGCCTTCATTGGGCGTTAGCATGGGCTCGATCGACAAGCCAGAGGCGTCTATAGACGAGATTTTTCGTTTTCTTGAAAATGCTGATCGTCCTTGTCTGGTGGCTATCGATGAATTTCAACAGATTGCATCTTACAATGATGGAGCCAATGTGGAGGCCATGCTGCGCACCTATATACAGCGTTGCCGCAATGCCAACTTCGTGTTTGCTGGTTCGCAGCGGCATCTGATGGATAACATGTTTACTTCACCTTCACGACCCTTTTACCAATCGGTGACCTTGATGAATCTTAAGCCACTCGATTCGGGCGTTTATCGAGATTTTGCCGTTGGCTTGTTTAACGAGGCCGGCAAGGTCCTTTTGCCCGAGGTCGTGGATCGGGTGTATCGTGATTTCAACGGTGTTACCGCTTATATGCAGCGTTTGATGAATGTGTTGTTTATGCGCACACAACAGGGCGAAACCTGTACTCCCGAAATGATAGATGGGGCTATCAGCTACACGTTGGACATGGCTAATGATACCTATGAGGCGTTGTTGCGCCAGATGCCCGAAAAGCAACGCAATGTTTTCGTCGCCATCGCCATCGAGGGTGAGGTAGCGAATGTGACAAGTGGAGCCTTTGCCCGCAAATATCATTTACCATCGGCCAGTTCGGTCAATTCGGCTGTCAAGGGTTTGCTTGCTAAAGATTTCATTACACTAGGCAAGAATGGCTATCACGCCTACGATAAATTGTTTGCCTTGTGGGTAAAACGATATATGAATATTTGAATCGATGAAGATATGGAGAGAATGAATTGGGACCGATTGATTTCGGACAAACGGCTGGGACTGGAGCACTACCACGACAATAAGGGTGGGGGAGTCAGGAGCGACTTTGAGCGCGACTACGACCGCCTGGTGTTCTCGTCGCCTTTCCGCCGATTGCAGAACAAAACGCAGGTGTTTCCGCTGCCCGACAGCATCTTTGTGCACAACCGACTGACCCATAGCCTGGAAGTATCCAGCGTGGGCAAGTCGATGGCGCGCGAGGTGGTCATCCGCCTCATGCCGCGATATGCGGGTGAGCCGTGGGCCGAGAAACTGCGTGACATCGGCGAAATCGTTGCTGCCGCCTGCCTGGCGCATGACTTGGGTAATCCGCCGTTCGGCCACTCGGGCGAGAAGACCATCGGGGCCTACTTCAGCGAGGGCAAGGGCTTGGAATTCAAGGATAAGTTCACCGTGGAGCAGTGGAACGACCTCATCCACTTCGAGGGCAATGCCAACTCGTTCCGCACGCTGGTGCACCAGTTCAAGGGGCGTCGCCCAGGTGGCTTTGCGATGACCTATTCGACGCTGGCTGCAATAGTAAAATATCCCTATTCGTCGATGCATGCCGGCAAGAAGGGCAAATTCGGCTATTTCACCACCGAGAAAGAGATTTTCGAGCGCATTGCCGACGAGATGGGAATTATCAAGCTGGAAGAGGACCGCTACTGCCGACATCCGCTCGTCTATATCGTCGAGGCCGCCGATGACATCTGCTACCAGATCATGGACATCGAAGATGGCCACAAACTGCGGATTATCGGCACCGACGAGACCATCGACCTGCTGATGGGCTTCTTTACCGCCGAGCGCCAGTCGCATCTGCGCGAGCACATGGACCGTGTCGCCGACCCCAACGAGAAAATCGCCTATCTGCGCTCTTGCATCGTCGGCCTGCTGGTTGAGCAGTGCGCTGCCGCCTTTGCCGACCATGAGGACGAGATTATGGAGGGCCGTTTCGAGGGCTGCCTCATAGACTGTATCGACCCGCTGTCGGCCAGTGCCTATCAGGCTTGCAGCGCATTGGCCCAGGAGAGGCTCTACCGTGCTGGCTATGTGGTGGATGTGGACCTGGCGGGCAACCGCATCATCAACCTGCTGCTCGAGAAGCTTATCGAGGCCGTCATGCACCCCGAGCGCAACTACTCTCAGCTGCTGATGAACAAGTTCCCGCAGCAGTACGACGTGCATGCCCCCACGCTGTTCGAGCAGGTGCAGGCCGTTCTCGACCACATCAGCGCCATGACCGACGTGTATGCCCTGAATCTCTACCGCCAGCTCGACGGCATCTCGATTCCTACAGTATAAAAGCTAAGGACTGCGAAGGCCTAGGGGCGCTTCTCGCTCATGACAAATTCCAGCGTTCCTCCCGCCATGATGTCTTGATGCTTGAGTTTGAAGCCCTGTAGCCGCTTGCCGTTAAGGCGGATTTCCTTGACGTATATACCCTTGTCGCCCTTGCGGGTGATGGTAAACTCCTTGCCGCCAGTCAAGTGCAGGGTGGCACGCTGGAACAGTGGCGTGCCGGTGACATATTCGGCAGCGCCCGCATTGAAGGGATAGAAGCCTAATGCCGAGAAAATATACCACGCCGACATCTGTCCGCAGTCATCGTTGCCAGCATAGCCTGCTGGAGTGGCATTATAGAATTCTGAGCGCACTTGGTTGACCAGTTCTTGAGTGCGCCAAGGGCAATCGGCAAAGTTGTAGAAATAGACGGTGTGGTGGCTGGGTTCGTTGCCGTGGGCATACTGGCCGATAAACGCCGAGGCATTGCCGTTAGTCTCACGGTTGGCGGTAGTGAGGCTGAAATTCTCATCTAATTTTTTCAGAAATGCTTTTTTGCCACCCATAAGCTTGATGAATTGCTCGGGTGCATGAGGCACAAACCACAGGTATTGCCAGGCGTTGCCCTCAATAAAGCTGTTGTCCTCATAGCTGAGCGGGTCAAATGGCTCTTTCCATTGCCCGTTGTCGTCACGTGCTCTGAAGAACCCCGTTTTTTCATCATACAGGTTTTTATAGTTGGTCGCCCTTTGGGCAAAGTGATGATAGTCGTCTTGGTACCCCAGGCGCTCGGCAACGGCAGCGACGC
>JAEEGF011939092.1_pt1 | contig 11206 bp, 10 predicted proteins | sample 9134171 | NCBI WGS metagenome assembly JAEEGF01 (sample SAMN16246542, study PRJNA631951) | gut metagenome | biome: gut microbiome; feature: rumen; material: AP-attached | host: Bos | place: Iran: Karaj | collected 2018-10
AGAACCCCTCCACCTATCGTCATGCCTGCCCCATCTTCCGTTTTGGCGAGATACTGCTCAACGCAGCCGAGGCATGGAACGAAGCTGGCAACGCCCAGAAGGCCATGGACTACGTGAATCAGGTGCGTGCCCGCGTCGGCATGCCCGCCTACAGCGGCATGTCCAAGGACGTGCTTCGTGAGCGCATCCAGAACGAGCGCCGCATCGAGCTGGTGTTTGAGGACCACCGTTACTTCGACGAGCGCCGCTGGAAGCTCTTCGAGGGCAAGACGGCACAGAACGAAACCACCCTGCCGATGTACAAGCAGGTGTACAACCTCTACGGCGTGGAGCCCGACGGAGCACCCAATGACAACGGCACGTTCAGCGGCAGCTACCAGTATCGCCACAGTCTGAAAGACCCCGTGCGCGCCTTCCGCTCGCCCAAGAACTACTACTTCCCCATCCCCGACGATGAGGTGAAGGCCGTGAGCAACTGGCAGCAGAACCCCGGCTGGGAACTTTCGCAGAAAGCAACCGAGGAATAACTCTCGACAGCAACTCAAACATTCAGAGGGGCGCAGCCATTTCGCTGCGCCCCTCATTTTTGTTCGCCCGACATGGGCATAGTCTCATGGGCGTAAGTCCCGAGTGCGGCCTAATAGTGGCAAGCACACAGTCAAAAACAAGAGTATCAAATTTTACGACGACTGTGAGGCAGAGATGATGTATCTCAGAAGTCTGCTGCATTTTTTTCAATAAACGTTTCATTTATTCCGAAACTTTTCGTAAATTTGCCCGCTGAAAGAAGGCGAATAGAAAAGTTTACCCTTTTAAAACATAATTGCCGACGACATAGATTCAGAACGAGCAAACACTTTCCGACCTCAATGGCCAGGGATACACCTCATAGGTCTTTTCTCGTCTCCATCGCGTTGACGGTGGCATGATACCATTATTAAAATAATAAACTTAAAGATTGACGCAATGGTAGGAACAGGAAGCATTACTGATATGTACATGATTGTTTTGGCATCGCTCAGCAACAACGACAAGCTTGACTTGATTGCCAAGTTGTCGAATTCCATGCGTGATGGAGCCGAAACGAACCGTATTCGTCCCAACCTGCGTAAGTGTTTCAAAGGTGATTGGAGCGATGTGGATGCTGACAGTCTGCGCATTCATGACTATCACGGACGAAAAGTAGAGAGCTGGTAGATTATGACACAATTCTTACTCGACACAGACGTCTGCATAGAAATCATCAAGCAGAACGACCGAGTGCTTGACAAGGTGGAGTCCGTGGGCGTAGAAAACTGCTTCATCACGGAAATCACCATTGCCGAGTTGTTTTATGGTGCTGCCAAGTCTAATCGGCCCGAGCATTTCAATGACGTGGACTACATCCTACGGTCATTCAACCTAAAGCCGTTGTTGCCTTCTCTCCGGCTATATGGAGAAAATAAGGCACTACTCGAAGGCCAAGGACAGATGATTGGCGAGTACGACCTTTTGATAGGTTCCTGCGCAAAATATTACGGTCTTGTCATGGTAACTTCGAACCTGAAACATTTCGTTCATATCCCCGACATTACGTTGGAGGACTGGGCGCAGAAGTCGAAGTGCAAGAAGAACAAGACCTTATGAGGGGGCTGTCGACAACAAAAGCATGCTTCGGAGGTGTCAAAGCACGTAACCGCTGTGTGTGGAACCGCTTGTAAGGGGTGGGAGGGCGCAAAACTAATCCCTATATTTCTGTCCAATTCCCTCATTGGCATGAATAGTTTGTTTCTTGAGGTAGGCTGTGTCAACTCTCCTGCCGATTGTTAGTCAGATCGCAAATTCGACCAAGCAGAAAGCCATTTCGCTACTCAGAACCGAGTATTGAAATGGCTTTCTTCTTTATTGTGCAGCCTTGGCTGCAATGCCATCAATAGCGCATCGTCACACGACTACCTAACATATTTCTTGCCGTTGATGATGTAGATGCCCTTGTGCGAGGTATCAGTCACGCGGCGTCCCATCATATCGTAGATGTAGCCATCGTGTTGTCTGTCTGTTTTCACGGTGCTAATGCCTGTCGTGTTGTCGATAAACATTTGGTTCTTGATATCATCTACCGACATGGCATTGTTCTGAATGAGCAGCTTGGCAAACATAAACTTCGCGTCGCTGTCGGCCCAATCCCAAGCCTGATTGCCGCCCAGGCAGATGTATTTCAGGTCGGCGCCGTTGCTGAACAGGCCTGTCACCTGCTGGCCCTCAACGTAAGGATTGAGTATCCAGCAGTTGGTCACCTCGCCATCCATATACTGAATGACTTCCTTGGCCTTGAAAGTTATTGTGTAGTAGTGCCATTTGCCATCAGCCAGCCAGTTGTTCACGAAGTTAAAGGCAGCATCGCCAGCCTCCCATGCGTTCTGGTTGTAGATATTTACCTTGCCGTCTACATGGTTGGCGCCAGTGAAATCGCACCAGCCTGCGCAGTTAATCTGCACTGTTCCTCTGCTTTCCAAAGCAAGCATCGGCGCCTTGTTGGCTGGACTAGGAGCACTTCCGTAGGCCGTAAAGAATGGCGCGTAGGTGTATGCCGAGGCATCACCCGCATTCCTTGCATTCACCCAGAAGCCGATGGTCATCTGCTGAGTCTCCGTAGAATGCGATAGCACATCTTCGGGCAGCAGCAGGTAATGGCTACGAACAGCGCCGCCGCCATTCTGGAAGGCATGTCCAAAGGTGGCATCCTCAACAAACGAGCCTCCGCCCACGATGGTCAGCCCGTCGGTAGAGCTGAAGTCCTGATAGTATTTCCATGTTGCCTCAACAGGATCTTCTGGCGCTGTCGCACTGGAGTACTTGTATCCCCACACACTGACACCATTCTTGTTCATAGCAGTGAAGGCGGGAACCTTTTGCGTGGTCGGCTCCATCGTCTGCTCTATCATCACTCCCTTGTAGATGTTACCGCGAAGAGTTATCTTCACGTATGACGTTCCCTCCTGAACCTCCCATGTGCCGGTGTTGTCGCCGGTGATGGTGCCATCTGCATTAAGCGACACCGTGATGGGTTTTACCTGTTCCTTTTTTGTGTGGTCGAGCTTATACTTATGTATGAGCACCTTGTAGGTGCCGGGAATATCATTGGTTGCAATCTGCTGAGTGGTCGCTATGTCAGCGCTTTTCACCTGTTCGCCAGTATACTCAAACGGCGCTGCCACCAGCCATCCGTCTTCGTTCTGGAACACCTGGTGAACGCGCACCTGATGTCCTTCGCCCCAGTTTTGGAAACGCGTGTGGTAGACAAGGTAGGTTCGCCCGTCCTCGGCAGCGATAATGCTGTTGTGTCCTTGCGAACGTTCGCCCATGTTACCCGTCGTCTGATAGCCCCATTCTCCATAGGCTCCAAAGATGTTCACACCGCGATTGGTGGTCGCTTTCGGCCCGAAGTTCAGCATGTAACTGCTGTATAGTGCGTTCAATCCACTGGCATCAACATAGGGACCATCGGGCGCTTCCGAACGGAATACGCGCATCTGGTAGCCACCATTGTTATAGTCGTTGGGGTCGCCGCCGGCAGCAAGACCGCCATTGGTGACAAACAGATAGTAGTAGCCATTGATATATTCGATATACGAAGCCTCGCCCGAAGAATAGTATCCACCTGCAATCTTCTTTCCAAAGTAGGGATCCACGGTGATGCCATCTCCCGAACCGGTCAGCGGATACACCACATCGTAGTCGCGCAAGCCTGTCTCTTCGTCAAGTTCCAGCATGTAGATACCACCGCTCCATGAGCCATACGACATCCACAGCTTGCCCTGCTCATCGTAGAACACGCAAGGGTCGATGTTGTTGGGGTAGCGTCGTCCCCAGTTGTTTCCCACATTATAGCGGCTGGGCAGTGAACTCAACTCGCCGAGAACCAGCTCCAGGTCGGTGTCTTTATAGCTTGTGCCAGAGGAGAATCCGCTAATACACACCGGTCCCTGATAGAGATAGGGCCCGGTAATCTTGTCGGAGGTTAGCAGCACAATGCTAGAATACCAGAAGTCTCCATTCACGCTCATATACATGCACCACTTATTCATGGCCTTGTTATAGATGACGTCGGGTGCCCAAAGATTACCGTCAATGTTGTATGCACTGTTTCCTCGCTTTGACCAGGCAAACGCATCGAAGGCAGGGAAGTCGACTTCCACCCCGCCTTTCTTCACTTTCTTCACCGCAGGTGTGGTGAAGGCATACCTGTTGGCTGCGTTGTTACTTGTTGCCGTCTGCCAAGGCACGGCAATGGTTGTCCAGTTCATCATGTCAGTGGTTTTGGCATTGGCACGGTGAGAGCCGAAGATGTAGTACGACTGCGTCGTAGGATCCCATACCACGCTCGGGTCGTGAACACTGACGCGATTCAGCGTATACGCAGCTGCAAAAAGGGGAAGCAGCGTCGCCAATAACCATAAAGTAGATCTTTTCATTAAAAAATTGTTAGCGTTAATATTTACATGCAAAGTTATGAAAAAGAATCGAGATGTGCAAGTGAATTCCATATTTAGTAATCGTTAATCTACATTGCAGCTGATGCAAAACGTTGAAAAGGAAGTGCTAAAAGGACAGAACGACACAGGCATTTCGGCAAAAATGCGGGACGAAGCCAATGGATTTGTTGAACAAAACCAATGGAATCGTTCAACGAAATCAATGGGATTGTTCGACGATTCCAATGGAATCGTTTACAAGAACTGGCGGTTTCGGTGTTTGAAAATGGCGTTGCCGGTTTGTCTGTTTGGCAAAATGAAGACGAGGAATGTGGAGATGCCTGCATGTTTTTCGTGCTTTTCCTTTGCCAATTGCCTAAAATTCCCTATCTTTGCATGCAACAATGGGATTGCGGAAGACTCAGTCGCAAGACTCCAGAAAACAAACCGAACGTGAACAATTATTTAAAATAAGGTATACAATCATGAAAAGACAATCATCATCTTTATTCACCTGCACAACGCTGGGCGGTGTGCTGCCTGTGTTGTTGCTTTGCGTCAGCTGGCTGTTTGCATCGTGCGGCGGCAGCGACGACCCCGACAATCCGGAGCCGGCACCTCAGACCACTTCGCTGGCCGTGCCCACCGTTAGCGACATCACCGAGATATCGGCCACGCTGACCACTACCATTACGGGTAGCGCTTCGGGAATGACGAAGCACGGTTTCTGCTACGGCACCTCGGCCAATCCCGACCTGAACGCCACCGTGGCATCGCTCACGTCGGGCTGGACGGCCTATCTGACCAACCTGGAACCAAGCACCACCTACTACGTGCGAGCCTTCCTGACCAATGCACAGGGCACCATCTACTCGCAGCAGACCAGTTTCACTACCAGTGAAAAGCCCTATGTCGACCCGCTCATCGGCTACACACCGCCCACCTATAAGGACGACTACCGCTCGTTTGCCGGCTGGAACGACCGCGCCAAATGGAACCTGGCCAACGTGCACGACCCGACAGTGATGAAGGCCGACGACGGCTACTACTACATGTATCAGACCGATGCCGGCTTCGGCAACCCGCAGGACGGCCACGGACACTTCCACTGCCGCCGCTCGAAAAACATGGTTGACTGGGAATACATGGGAGCCACGATGACCGAACTGCCCTCATGGGTGAAGACAAAGCTCAACGAGATACACGCTGCCATGGGGCTGGGCGACAGCAAGGCCGACTTCAGCAAGTGCGGCTACTGGGCACCCTGCGCACGTCGCGTAAGCGCTAATCTCTACCGCATGTACTATGTCATCACCATCGACGGAACCATCGACGGCACCAACAACTCTTGGGGCGAGCGCGCATTCATAGGCCTTATGGAGACCAGCACGCCACAGGACATCAGGTCGTGGCAGGACAAAGGCTACGTCATCACCAACTACAGCGACCGCGAACTCAACTTCCACGTGCGTCCCGACAACTGGGGCAACTGCTACTACAGGTGGAACGCCATCGACCCGTCGTACATCATCACGCCCAACGGTGAGCACTGGCTCATCTACGGTTCGTGGCACTCGGGCTTCCCCGCCGTGCAGCTGAACCCCGACACCGGCAAGCCGATGCACGAACTGGGCAACCCGTGGGGCGCCGCCAATGCCGCCAACTACGGCAAGCGCGTGTACACCCGCGAGAACGGCAACCGCTGGCAGGGCTCCGAGGCTCCGGAAGTGATCTATCGCAATGGCTACTACTACCTGTTCATGGCCTACGACGGACTCGACATTCCTTATAATACGCGCGTGGTGCGCTCCACCAAGGTGGACGGACCCTACCTGAACTATCAGGGCAGCGACGTGACCAACGGCGGCGACGCCTACCCAATCATCACCCACCCGTATAAGTTTGCAGGCGATGCCGGATGGGTGGGCATCAGCCACTGCGCCGTGTGGGAAGACGGACAGGACAACTGGTTCTTCTCGTGCCAGGGCCGCTTCCCCACCGACTATCCCGTAATGCCCGAGTGGGCACCCAATGCTGTGATGCTGGGTCACGTGCGCCGCATCCTCTGGACTGAGGACGGCTGGCCCGTGGTGCTGCCCGAACGCTATGGCGCCGTGCCGCAGAAGGAAATCAGCGAGGCCGAGATTGTTGGCACATGGGACCACCTGTCCATCACCTATAAGTACGGACAGCAGATTTCGTCGGTCAGTGCCACCTTCAGCGCCGACCACACCGTGAGCGGCGGACCGTTCAGTGCAGCCAAGTGGAGCTTCGACCCGGCCAAGAACATCCTGACCATTGGCAACTACAAGCTCTGCGTGGCCCGCGAGGTGGACTGGGAGGCCAACCCACGCCATGCCACCATCGTGTATGCCGGCTACACACCGCAAAGCCGCAACAATCCCACCACATTCTGGGGGAAGAAGAAGTAAATAGGTACGCGCGAGACGCATAGGCCCAGGCGCAAGACCTGGACCGCAAGATCAAGAGAACAGAAACCCTGTATGGGCAGAAAGCAAGTTCGTCTTCTTTGCTTTCTCCCATGCAGGGTTTCTTATTGACAGGCAGAGGCAAAGAGTGCTCAAACCTTGAAAAACAAGACCGAAAAACGCAAAAACCAAGCCTGAAGAACTAACAAATGTTAAATATCAGCCATTTTCGAAAAAAAAGCACGGAAAAATTTGGAAGGTAAGCGAAATCAGCCTACCTTTGCGGTGTACTATTAAAGTAGTACACTAAAACACCTATAAAATAACAATTTAAAAATACAAGAGTTATGAAAACCATCATCACCGTGTTCACCGTGCTCAGCATGTATTTCAACGCTGCCAACAGCAACAGTTCTGACTATTTCTACAACGCCGACATCGAGAACGGCGCAGTGAAGACCCTCTATGTGTACGCCCAGCAAGGCGACATGCTTCAGAACAAACTGACGTGCCAGTTCAGCTATGACGCCAACGGCCGACTCGTGGAAAAGACCGTCAGCCGATGGGACACTTGGAAAAACCGCTTCGTGCCCGACTATCGCCTGCAGTTCTGCTACACCGACAACGGCTACGAACTCTCACACAGCGACTGGAACGGCAAGACCCAGGAATGGAAAAACGTGGACGAGAAGGCCGTCTATACGTTCAGCATGGACAACCTCGTTTCCGTGAACTATCTGAAAAGAGACCACCGAGGCGACTTCCATCCCATAGACCACCTGACCATCAGCAACTCCTGGAACGACATCCTGCTGGCAAAAAAGTGAGGCGCCATTGCCTTGGAAAAGGAGCAACAGTAGTGGCAGGATTCCAGGAAGCTACAGACAACGTCTCTGCCTGCCACAAGGCGGGAGAGCACAGAGCAACGAACCTCTGCCACTACTGTAGCAACTGAGACACCAGCAACCCACAAACATCAGAATCATCATCAACAGAACACATATATAAAAAAGATACACCCATGATCGACATTCAGAATCTCAGCTATCGATATGCAGGCTCGAAGGAACTCGTGTTCGACAGTTTCAGCCTTCAGCTCAGCGAAAACAACATCTATGGCCTGTTGGGCAAGAACGGCACGGGCAAGAGTACCCTGCTCTACCTCTTGGCCGGACTGCTGCGCCCCACGCGGGGCAGCGTCGCCGTCGACGGCATGGAGTCGGGCAAGCGTCTGCCCGCCATGCTCGAGGAACTGTTCATCGTACCCGAGGAATTCGACCTGCCCGCCATGACGCTCGACAAATACGTGAGCATCATGAAGCCCTTCTACCCCCGTTTCAGCAGCGAGGTGCTCAGGAGCTGCCTTGAAGATTTCGAACTGCCCACATCACTTCATCTCAATGCTCTCTCAATGGGACAGAAGAAGAAAGTCTTCATGAGCTTCGCCCTTGCTGCAGGAACGAGGCTGCTCCTCATGGACGAGCCCACCAATGGGCTGGACATTCCGTCGAAGACACAGTTCCGCCGCGTGGTGGCCAACAACATGACCGAGGATCGTACGCTCATCATCTCCACCCATCAGGTGCACGACGTGGAGTCGCTTCTCGACCATATTCTCATCCTGTCGCGCTCGGGTCTGCTGCTCAATGCGTCGGTTGGCGACATCTGCGAAAGCTACGGTTTTGAGTATCGCGCGCTGGGCAGCCCGATGGACGACGTCGTCTACAGCGAGCCATCCATGCAGGGCAACGCCGTGATATCACGGCGCGAGGCCGGCAGCAGCGAGACACAGCTGAACCTGGAGCTGCTCTTCAACGCCGTGACCGCAGGGAAAATCCAGAACATCAACACCCACTCCTAAAGCAATGCCCACAGCCATGAATAAAGTGTTTCAATTCAGCCGGTTCGTCAAGCTGGTGAACTGGCAGCTGGCCACCGACAGGCCCTACAACCGGAAAAACCTGCTGGTGTGGATAGGCTCGCTCTGTTTCATCTCCATCTTTTTGTTTGTCATCAAGCAACCCGACGACGCCCGCTTAGGCGCTCTGGCCTTTTTCAGCGCCATTGCCACGTGTGTTGTCGTTGGCGGCAGCTACATGTTCTTGTCGTTTCGCGACAGAAAAGATGGCATCCGCGAACTGCTTCTGGTGCCCGCGAGCAACGTGGAGAAGTTCCTTTCGCGCTATCTGGTGTCGTTCATCGTGACGCTGTTGAGCCTGACTGTGGCCGTCATCGCAGCCGACGGTCTGCAATACGCCCTGAATGTGGTGGCAGGTCACGATGATGTGTCTTCCGTCATTGCCAACATCATAAGGCTCTGCGGGAGGACAATGCAAAACGCTGGGCCGCTGCTGTGCCATCTGTTGCTGCTGGCCATCTGGGCACACACGTTCTTCCTGTTCGGTGCCAACCTGTTCCGCAGCGTGAAATACAGCTGGGTGTTCACCACACTCATCATCGTGGCAATCATAGCCCTGCTGGTGTGCGTGTGGTCCTTCGGCTCGTCTGATGCTTACGAAAACGGCTACTCGTTTGGCCAGATGGTTCACAATTTCCTACTCAACAACGCGGCAGTGATGTACGTGGTGCTTCCCCTGCTCAGCGTGGTCAACGTGGTGTTGTCCTACCTGCTGTTCTGCCGCAGGCAGCTCATCGGCCGCTTCACCAACATCTGAGGTCAGCCGCCACTACATTTACACCTAACATTATTATATAAGAAGAATATGAAACAGTTCAACATACAGCGCTTTGGCCGCCTGCTTCGCTGGTATCTGTGCGAGAACCAGCGCAACCTGACGGCATGGACAGTCGGCCTCACCGTAGCGTTTACCCTTATACATGCGTTTTTCACCTGGGCCTTAGGCTATTCTGAGGTCAAGTCATTTGGCGAGTCTATGCGCCCCACGTTGATGGCTACGAACGTCTGTCTCTTCGCCATCACCGTTATCATCCTGTATATTGCCAGCAGCATTTTCACCACCCTGAAGACCAAGCAGCAGCGCATCGCCTTTTTCACGTTGCCGGCCAGCGAACTCGAACACTATCTGGTGGCCGCCATCTATGTGCTTATTGTGTGGCCGCTGTGTGTGAACCTGGCCTTCTTGCTCGGCGATGTATTGCGCGCCTCGCTCTTCATGCTGATGGGCTATGAATGGGACCTTGGCATCAACCTCTCCAAGCAGGTGTCCAACACCTTTGGTTCACGCGGCGCCTTCTTTCCATGGTTCCTCTCGCTGTTTGTCGTGGCCGGCACCTGGCTCCGCCGCCACAGCTTCGCCGTGGGAATGTTGATAACGGTGGTCTTCTCGTTTTTTCTGAGCAAGGCCTATCGGTTTTTCTGCCCGCCCGATGCCAGCGAAGCCGTGAGGGAAGGCTGGACCTGGTTCTGGAACTTGTTCTATCTCGCCTTCACCATCTTCAACTATTGGCTCAGTTATAGGCTCTACAAGCGCTTTCAGATCATCACCTCAAAATACACGAACGTATGACATTCAACAACGATAAAGCAATCTATCTGCAAATGGCCGACCGCCTGTGCGACCAGATTCTGGCAGGCGACTACGGCGACGACGCACGCATACCGAGCGTCCGCGAGTATGCTGTGCTCCTGCAGGTGAACACCAACACCGCCATGAAGGCCTACGACCAGATGGCGCGCGACGAAATCATCTACAACAAGCGCGGACTCGGCTACTTCGTAACGCCAGGAGCACGCGAGAAAATCCTTGCTGCCCGGCGGAAGGACTTCATGGAGCAGCAGCTGCCGGAGCTGTTCCGCAACATGAAATTGTTAGGAATTGACATCAAAGACGTGGAAAAAGCGTGGAAAGACAACTAAATGTGCAACTTTTCCTATATCTTTGCACGTCGAAAGAACAACAAGAGACAATTGACAATTGAATGATAGACCTACGTGACATCAACAAGACCTACTTTGGTGCCCAGCCGTTGCACGTGCTGAAAGGCATCTCGCTCCACATTGATGAGGGCGAGTTTGTCAGCATCATGGGCGCTTCGGGGTCGGGCAAGTCCACGCTTCTGAACATCCTGGGCATCCTCGACAACTACGATTCAGGCGAGTATCACCTGGCCGGCACGCTCATCAAGAACCTGAGTGAGCGCCGCGCCGCCGAATACCGGAACCACATGATCGGCTTCATTTTCCAGAGTTTCAACCTGATTGGTTTCAAGACCGCCGTGGAGAACGTGGAGCTTCCGCTGTTCTATCAGGGCGTGTCGCGCCGCAAGCGCCACCAGATGGCCATGGACTATCTGGACCGTCTGGGGCTGCTCGACTGGGCCGACCACTATCCCAACGAGCTG
>JAEEGF010851551.1_pt1 | contig 11205 bp, 9 predicted proteins | sample 9134171 | NCBI WGS metagenome assembly JAEEGF01 (sample SAMN16246542, study PRJNA631951) | gut metagenome | biome: gut microbiome; feature: rumen; material: AP-attached | host: Bos | place: Iran: Karaj | collected 2018-10
TGTCAGCAGCAGTTCTTGTGCCAAAGTCTTCCTGCTCAAACTGCGACAGGTGCAGGATGATGTTCGCCTCACTATGCTCCGCATCCTCACTCGCCTCGGCCTCGCCCATTATCGGTTGCTCGCAAGCCGCGACAGCCAGCGCTGCCATCAAAAGCAGTACAAAAGTCCTAACCTTGCTCATACTTCTCACTTCTCACTTTTCACTTCTCACTTCAACACCACCTTCTTCCCGTCTCTGATGTACAGGCCCTTCTTAGGTGTCTGGTTCAGGCGTCGGCCCTGCAGGTCGTATGTTGAATGTTGAACGTCGAACGTTGGACGATGAACGTCCTGGATAGCGGTGATGACGTTGCCTTTCAGACCGTCCTTGGTGTAGTAACCGCCGTTCTCGAACGGCAGGTCAGCAGTCTGCGGCGTACCGCTATTGCTGAAGATAATCTTGGCAGGCTGCTTGGCAGAGCTGTTATTCTGCTTTGTGCCGTCCCAAGTCCATTTCCACACCTTGTTGCCATTGTTTGCCGTACCTAAAAGTGTGCAGTCCACACCAGGCCAGTTCTTGCGCTGCGAGTAGGTGAAGTTGTCGGAAGGTGTATCCGTCCAAGCCCAGCAGCAGATGGTGGCCGACCAGGTAGCGGGAGCCTCGAAGAAGGCGCACACCTCGCCGTCGTTCACCACGCAGAACTCAGGTATGTCGGCAGGCTTCTCGCTCTCCTTCTCCTTAATATTATAGGTACGCACGACGGGAGTCCCCACCTCCTTGCCGTCCACCACGAGGGTTAGGCTCAGCGTGTGGGTGCCAGTAGCCAACTGCAGTACGTGGCCGCTGTTCACGATGTTAAGTGACTTTTCGCCGTCCAGCGTATAGCTCACCTTCGCATTGCTGTTGGTGCTGACAGCCGCCAGTCGTACCTGCTGCTTGCCCTCGTAGGTGCCCGACGGCAGATCGGCGTAGGCCGTCTCCATCGTTGCGGGCAGGTAGTAAGCATAGTGGTAACCCGCAAGCACCTTTGTCCACTCGGCAGCGTTGACGTTCGACTCGTTGGCACCCACATTGCCCACAACCACCAGCAGGCGGTTCTCGCCGCCCGTCTTGATGATATTGGCGTAGTAGCCGGTGGTGCTGCGGAAGTTGTCATAACTGCTCTCGTTGTTGATGCCTGCCGTCTTGCGTGCAGCCGCCATCGCCTTGATTTCAGCGGGATAGGCCAGCCAATGCTTCAGGAATATGCAAGGCGTTCCGGGCATAGCCAGCAGGTAGGCATTGGCAGCCAGCGTGTCCTTCTTCAGCGGGTCCTGGGCAGCGTTCGAGCGCTTCTCCGTGTCGTGGTTCTCGACGAAGGTCACAGCGTAGCGGCGGTAGGTCCCGCTCTGGTAGTTGCTGCTGACCAACGGCCAGTTACCGTCGTTCTGCTGTGCCAAACGGCTGTAGTTACCGTTGTTCATCGCGTTGCGCACCGTGTAGCGGAACTGGAAGTCGAAGGCCGCACTCTGTATCTGGCCGTCCACCTTCGTGCCGTCAATCCAGTTCTTGATGGTGTTGGTGCCGTCCCAGCATTCGCCGACGCTGAATTCCGGCTGTGCCGAGGCGTTGTACATGCCCGTGTAGGTTGCCGAGTAGCCCTTCACCATGTCGTAGCGGACGCCGGCATAGCCCAGGTCGTTCTTCAGGAAGTCCAGATAGGCCTTTACAATCGTTTGCACATTCTGGCTCCTGTGGTCCAAGTCGCGCATGCCGTCCCAGCCCTCACCCGTATCATTGCTGCCGAGTGTGACGCCGAGTCGGTTGGCCTCTGTCTTTGCCTTGCCGTTATCGTCGTTAGCGCAAACGTCGGAAGGCCCCATCGAGTAGGTCACACCCTTGTACGTCTCCGACGGGAACCCGAACCAGCCGTTGTTGCTCTTGCGGTGGTTAATCACCACGTCGGCGATGGTCTTGATGCCATTCTCCCGATAGGTATTTATGAGGTCGCGCAACTGCTGCTCATTGCCGAACGAGCTGTTGTAGTTCTCGAACCAGTACAGGTCGTCGTAGCCCATCGACGTGCCTCCGCAATTGCCGCTCTGGGGCAGCCACACCAGGTCGAACGTACCGTTCAGCTGGTCGGCCTGCGACTTCAGCACCGTCCATTGCGAGTCGTCGTAGGAGTCCCAGTAGAAGCCTTGCAGCATGACGCCGCCATACTGTGCAGGCCATCCCTGTGCAGCCACGCTGTTAATCGCTAAATGACAAATAACAAATGATAAAATCAGTAACAGTCGTTTCATGTTGTTTCGGGTTTTTTGTTTGGTGCAAAGATATAAAAAAAGCAGCTTCGCTGTTCTCCAAGCACCTTCTTTTATATCGATTACCATGCGCAAACGTTTGCACGTCCAAAAACAGGTAACCTCCTAACCTGATGCTCTGAAACCCCTTTGTAGAAAGGCGTTCTGAGAGGTTAGGAGTTGCCGGAACTCCTAACCCACTCCTTTTCTGTCCTATGTTTCATACTTCATTCGCTGTGTTCAACTTTTGGGGTGCAGTTCATAGGAGTGGGTTAGGGGTAGGTTAGGAGTCTCAGCAACTCCTAACCCACCTGAAACCACGATGTCCAAAGCATTTGAGGCCTGGCAGGTTAGGGGTTAGGTGTTTTTTCAAAAATGCTTCAAAATAGCAGCCAAACGGTTCTTTGTAACCGCATACTTATGCGCGTTCTGCATAAACATGCACACCATCACCCCCTCTTGAGTTTCCCTAGGGTAAAGTCGGAGTTTACCCTAGGGAAACTCTGGGTTTACCCTACCCAAACTCCCAGTTTGCTCCGTCCAATCGGTACGTGCATAAACATGCAATTCGAAAAGGGCAAAGGCGATTGTCAGAGAGGGGGGAACTGTCTTATACTCGAACTATATTATTTTGCAACATAAATGCCAATAAGTTTGTTACTTTGAGAATAATTCATTATATTTGCACACGAATCGCCTATTATTGGGCAACAAGTAACTAAGAACAATATGAACGAACAGCTTATACAGATAGCAGACGGGTGGATGCAGAAATCTACTCCTACGTTTAATGACCTGTCGGAATCTGTCATACAAACTCACCAGTCTGCTCAGCAGAGTGCTGTCAAGGCCGTTAATAAGATGGCAACGCTTCGCAACTGGCTCATCGGTTGCTATATTGTGGAATATGAGCAGAAAGGCAGCGACAGAGCCAAATATGGTGACCGGCTGTTGAAACGGCTTGAAGAGAGTGTAAATACAAAAGGGCTGAATTTGACACTATTCAAGAATTCTCGTCGTTTTTACCTACTATATCCTCAGATAGGTGAGCTGTTTGATAATAGTCCGATGGCATCGGACTTTTTGGAAATAAAAGAAAAGCATCAAGGACATTCAAGAATCAGCGGAACAGTCCTTCTGATTAAAAACAGTCAGGAATGCAATTACGAGAGTTCACGATTTCTAATAAGTGGAACCCCTAAATTAAGTTTTGATTAATAAGAATAAACATCTAAATCATGGTGAAGAAAAAACTATTTAAAGAATAGAAAGACATATATGGAAGAGAAAAACCAACTACCAGAAGGTTGTGTTCCAATAGAATACATCGAATATCGCCCCCAACAAGAGCGATTATTTTCTTATGGTCGTTTTGAAAGATACAAAGATGCTTTAGAGTATGCAAATCATATAAATGCTATATGTAAAGATATCGTATGTAATATATCTACATGGCAAATTCTCAATGATGTTGTCTTTTGTATCATCATCCCTGAACGCGTATTTGATATTGTCAATGACATAAGAAAAGAAGAATGTAATGCTCTCAATCCTTCAATAAATGTGACATACAATACTCCAGTACTATACCGTTTTATAGAAGAGAAATATGTGGACTCTTTTATGAAAACAGGTAAGTTGAAATTAACTACATTTGAAAAGTGCAAAGAGTTGAAAGATTCTATCAGAAAAGATGGAAAAGAAGGTCAAAGTGAATTGTTTGGATATGATGGAGATTATAAGATACAGATAGGGTTTGGTGTTGGAGGTGATGCTATCATGCTGTCTACTTCCCTGTGTAGCAACTATAAAAACGACAAAGGAGTTGTTTATACCAAATTTATTGAGATTTTTGATGTTCAAGGCCTGCTTTTTGCAATAGCAGAACAATTGAACAAAAGCGGTTATACAGTTAATCAAATTCTATTTGGGCCATGCTTTTATACAATAAAAGAGTTTCACAAGGATGTTCAGTCCTCTGTTTTTCGAGAAAAGATGGAAAAGGAACGAGTAATTGATTGGGATGAATTATCGAAATTATCCAATTCTATTGGAGGATATGATATTTATTTTCAAAAGCCAATAGATAAGCGACTTGAAAATGAGTTTAGACTCTTGTGGATTGTTGACGACATAAAAAAGGATAAAGATATCTTTGTTACAGTTCCACATCCAGAATCTTACTGTAGAATAATAGACACAAATAATATATATTAAGTACCGACCAACTGTGTGCATTGACAAATAGAATCTAACAAGAAGAGAATGAATCCAATAATTGAAACTCTGAACGAGAAACAACGCGAGGCAGTAATGGCTACGGAGGGTAAAGTCCGAATCGTAGCGGGTGCAGGATCTGGCAAGACCCGTGTCATAGCTCATAGGTATGCATATCTTGTAAACGAAATAGGTATAGATCCTGGAAATATTCTGTGTATGACCTTTACTAATAAGGCTGCACGCGAGATGAAAGATAGAATTTCAAAGCTTGTACATAGTGCTCATGTAAATGATTTCACATGTACTATTCATGGCTTTTGTGTCAAATTCCTTAGAAGAGAAATTTATCGAATTGGATATCCCAAAGGTTTCATTGTTATGGATACAGAAGATGCAAAGAGCCAAGCGAAACAAGTGTTGGAAGAAATGCATGTGGATTATAAGGCATCTACTATTAAGGAATTTCAAAAGAATATTCAAAAATACAAATATGAATCTGACGGAGAAGTTTATATTTCAAAGATTATAATACCAGATTATAGTTTAGAAGCAATTGAGGTAAATGAAGTGATACGCTATATCCAACGGCAACATCAATCATTTGCATTGGATTTCGATGATCTGATGCTGTTCACTCTTTACATCATGAACCATTTCCCTGACTCACTTGAGTATTGGCAGGACTTAATCAATTATATTATGGTTGATGAGGTTCAAGACTGTAATAGTCATGATTGGGGAATAATCAATATTCTTAGCGAGAAGTATAATAATGTGTTTGTCGTTGGAGATCCTGATCAAGCCATCTATGAATGGAGAGGCTCTCGTCCCGATTTTTTCATGAGCTTTCCTGCAGAGACAGATATTATCCTAAATGAAAATTATCGCTCTACGCCTAACATTTTGGATGTAGCAAACTCCATTATTGCTCATAATAAAGAAAGAATTCCCAAGGATTTATTTACACAACGTGCTTCTAATCGTTTAGTTATCCATTATCATGGAAAATCAGAAAGCGAAGAATGTGACTGGATTGCCTCTCAAATAGAAAAGTTGGTAAAAGAAGGTGAAACGTATAACAATATAGCAGTGCTATATCGAGCTTCTTATCTGTCTAGAAACCTTGAGCAAGCATTAATGAAAAAGCAAATCAAGTATGTGGTTTGGGGAGGCATACGGTTCTTTGAACGTAAAGAAATAAAAGATAGTATCTCGTAATTAAGATTGATTTCCAATCATCAAGATGATATGGCATTTCGTAGAATTGTCAATGTCCCATCAAGGACTTTTGGTTCTGTTTCCATGAACAAGCTACAGGAATTGGCTGACATTGAAAAATCTTCTTTATTTGATACATTAGTTCAACACAGGTTAGATCAGGCTTTTAATAAAACTGCTATAGCAAAGTTTATTCAATTTATTGACGAAAGCAAGAGCTTTAGTACCTTTACTTCCATTTATGATTTACTTGATTATGTGTTAAGAGGAAGCGGCCTAGAAGAAATGTATAGAAAAGAAGGAGATGAGGAACGATTAGATAACTTAGCAGAATTGAAGGGTTCTATAAAAGAATATGAGAGTCTTCATGTGGAAGAAGAACTGGTGTCATTAGAAAACTATCTCCAAGATATTTCGTTATATACAAATGCAGATTATAAAGACGATGGAGTTACTGTCAAATTGATGACAATTCATCAGGCAAAAGGTTTGGAGTTCCCTTATGTATTCGTTTGCGGATTAAATGAAGGTATTTTCCCTAGCCATCGCTCTATAAGAGATAGAAGAGAAAGGGCAGAGGAAGAAGAACGCCGATTAATGTACGTAGCAGTAACAAGAGCTGAAAAAGCTTTGTTTCTTACGGAATCAGAAGGCTATAACTTTGTCGCTCATATGGAAAAGTGTCCATCAAGATTTCTCTTTGAAATTAAAGATGGATTATTAGATATTGAAGGCGATATTGATCCTAAGCTATTGAAAAAGTTAAAGTCAGAAACTAAAATGCAAGTAAAATCTGTCAATAACGAATCTATACCTTTAGTGTTTGGTATTGGAGACAAAGTTGTTCATAAGGTTTTTGGAGTAGGTGAGATAATAGAAAAGAGTTCGGATGAAAGTTATAAAGTGCATTTTGAAAAAGGAGACCGATTCCTGCAAGCACACTTCTTGACTCCTTATATACCTAAAACAAATGACAAGAATGTTGGGAATAATAATGAAAAGGGTCCAGAAAAAACGGAACAAGATGATATTCCATTCAAAGTTGGTGATACTATTTGTTATTCACAATATGGAAAAGGCAAAATAGTAGAAATAGAAGGAAGTGGTAGAAAAACCAAGTTGATAGTAAAATTTACGAGATACAAAAAAGAAAAAGAGATTAACCTTTATTCAAACATTGCTTTTCCCCGCATAAATAGAAATATAAAAAGAAGTAACATAATAATATCAATCACAAAATAATAAAGTATATCAAGCAAATATGAAACAATTGAAATACTATATATTTGCATTATCGATTTCCTTGCTGTCGTGTGGAAATAACATACGAAAGACAGAAGCGATTATCAACGATGATTATTCTTATGTTGAGCAGTTGGATACTGATACGGAGGTATCCCCTGTGCAGGAAGAAGTACCAAAGCCTAAAGAGAAATCATCAGTTCCTGTCAGTTCATCCTCTTCGCCACAATCGAGCAAATCTAGTGCCTATGACAACATGCGTGGCTTCGACCCTGCATCTGAAGACGATATAGATGACAACGGCATGAGCCGCTATATGGAAAATAATGACGAAGAAGGATGGGATTAAACTAAAACGGAAGTAATATGGCATACAAACCTTGGGAAGTACAAGAAAATCTCTGGAAGGAGAAATGTAATTGGGGAAATAGTCAGAATAAATATTTCCTTGCCCACAATATGGCACAGCGTACTGGGAAATCACTAATTGATACACTTCGCGATTTAGATCTGGCAGAACAGTCCGGTATGTTACGTACCAAAGAAGACGGCTCGGTAGAGATAAAATAGTAAGATTATGGGATGCGGTTCACCTAATCATTTTTATGGATTCGGGAACTATGACATGAAGGTGTAAAACGACTGAAGCCGAGTGTTCCAGATTCTCGGGAAGCCGCGCCGACATCCTGTCGTTTTTCCGGCAAAATATGCTGCAGTCAAAGACCCCCCACCCGACGGGCGAAGACCCCCCACCCGATCGACCGAGACCCCCCACCCGATCGACCGAGACCCCCCACCCGATCGAGCAAGACCCCCTACCCGGCTGAAAGGGACTCTTTTAGGGATTTACGAAGTTCCAACTTCAGTTTTTCCGTGTTTTTCTTGCTCGTTTGAAACAAATTGATTATTTTTGTGCCAAAATAGCGGATGATGAAAGTATTATAGAATAACCCCGACACAAATACTATTAAAGCTTATGAAAACGAAATTATTACTGATGCTCCTTCTGTGTGGAACATGCTTCTCCTGCCACTCACCACAGCAGGACAAGCAAGAGACAGACTTAACCAAAGTGAATAACAATATGACAAACGAACAACTAAGAGAAAAACTGGCTTTGGCACTAGAGGATATGAAGGCCAAAGCCATCGAAATGGGTATTGAAGGCGTGGCAACGGCTTCGGTTCTTAACAACGGCGACAGCGTTGACTGGATAGGCGAGATGAAAGTCGTAGGTTCGTACTGCAACTGGAAAGACGGCTTTAATCTTGTGGCCGTCGCATGGTCGAAGTGCGGCGAAGTGATTGCCACCCATGCTGACAGCGGCGATCCGAACCACAAGACGATTACGGGCGAGCTGGGTTATGCCGGTGGAGCCTACGACGAGTACGAAGGCTGTAAACTGGCTTTCGCCTTCAGCGGGGCAACGTCAGAAGAAGACTTAGTCGTAGCCAAATACGGCATAGAGCGGATGAAAGGCTACATTTCAAACCAGCAAGAGGCTGACACCACAACAACGTACAGCCCTCTGGCCACGCCGCTGAAGAAGGATCAGTTCATACAGGTGACCATCGTGGTGCGCGACATCCGGAAGGCCGCCAAAGCATGGGCTGCCCTGCTCGGCGTTCCTGAGCCGGAAATCTGGGTGAACCATCTGGAGAGCAACGGGGAGTATCCGTACACTTACCGAGGTAATGGCAATATGCCGTGCGACTTACAGATGTGCGTCATAGAAATGGGCAGTTGGGTGCTTGAACTCCATCAGATTGACGAGAATCCCAGCACATTCCGCGAGTTCATCAACAAGCATGGCAATGGCGTACACCACCTGGGCTTTGAGGTGGGTGACGCCCGTGACGAAGTCATCAGGGAACTGAAGGAGATGGGCTTCGACACGGAGCGCACCATAGGTGTTTATCCCGGCAGCAGCTGGACCATCGTGGACAGCGAGGACGTGCTGGGTGTAAACCTGAACATTAAGCCCAAACGATAACCAGATTATCCGTAAAGGTTCAATCCTTCATCACCACGGGAACGTTTCGGGGTCGTTGAGAACGTTCGAACGCAGGTTCTGGTTCAGACCGCTGATGGCCTGCATGTCGTCGTCGGAGAGCGAGAATGACCTGATTTCCAGATTCTCGGCAAAGTGGTTGGGCTTAGCCCGAGGGATGGTGATGAGTCCTCGCTGCACTATCCAGCGGAGCACTATCTGCGAGGCCGTCTTCTGATATTTCGCAGCTAATGACTGTAGCAGCGGATGTCCAACGACGTCGATGTCGCCCTGTCCGAACGGTCCCCATGCCTCGACCTGGATACCTAACTGGCGGTTGTAGGCGATGTTCTCTTCCTGCGTCATGAAGGGATGGACCTCTATCTGATTGATGACGGGTCGAATCTCAGCATACGCAAGCAGGTCGTCTAAATGATGGCGGTTGAAGTTGCTCACGCCGATAGACTTTACTGCGCCCTGCCGCACGTAGTCCTCCATCACCTGCCAAGTGTCTTTCACGCAGTCCTTTACCGGCCAGTGAATCAGCAGCAGGTCGATGTAGCCAGTCTTCAGTTTAGTCAGGCTCTCGTCGATAGACTGTCGGACGGCCTCGCTACCTTCGCGCATGATGTTCGTGGCGACCTTGGTGGTGACGAAAATCTCTTGTCTCGGCACACCGCTGTCGATGATGCCCTGTCCCACTTCGGCTTCGTTCTCATAGCCTTGCGCTGTATCGATGTGACGGAATCCGGCTTCCAAGGCCAAGCACACGTTCTGCCGGGCGGTCTCTCCACGTAGCGTCCATGTGCCGATGCCTATCTGTGGAATCTCGATGTCATTGTTGAGTCTGATCATACCTATTGATATATTAGAAGAACTTAACGATGTCGTCCAAGGGTCTGCGTTCAGGACGAGTAGGTTCTCCAGCCCTGTAGCCCAATGAGATGACAGCCATAATCGTCTCGTCGCTGGGGATGTCGAAGAGTGTACGGAGACTGTCAGCATCGCGCATACCCATGATGAGCGTGTCAAAGCCCATAGCACGAGCTTTCAGAATCAGATAGCAGTTGCTCAGACCATTGTCGTAAGCACCCCATCCGTCGCCTACCTCATTCGTCTGGTTGCCCTGAAAGAAGCCCGACTTGCCCCGCTCGAACGTTGAGACAATCAGAACCGGGGCATCCTTGATGCGCTCCTTGTTGCCTCCCACCATATCCTGAACGGCGGCCACTTTCTCCGGGCTGATAGCCACGTAATACTTCGTGGGCTGCTGATTAGCCCACGACGGAGCCTCCTGTGTAGCCGTCAAAAGTTCGCGAACTTCAGCCTCCGAAATCTTCTTCGAGGCATCATAGCTGCGGATGCTGCGTCTTGTGGTCAGTACTTCGTCAAAAGATACTACGTCCTTCGAAACTTCCTTTTTCTCGTAACAGCCAGTCATGGCCAATAGTGCTGCAAAAGCACCCATAATCATTACTTTTTTCATACCTGTTTAGTTCTTATTGGGTTATTATTTGATGTTTATTTGCTTCAACTGTCGGAGTTCCTGATTGCTGACGGCGTAGTTGTAGATGCGGAAGTCGGCAACATCGGTCTGCGTCAGGTATTTGTCGCCACGGAAGGGAGCACGTCCTATCCAGCAGTTGGCGGGGGCATCGCGGAATATCTCTGCGAGGATGGGCATCTTTTCATTTCGTCCGATGAGCTTGCCGTCGAGGAATAACTCGCCTTTGTGTCCCTGCTGGCGGTAGAGGGCGTGCACCCATACGTCGCGCTTGGGCTTACCACCCTGCATGATCATCTGCTCGTGCTCGTAGCCGCCGGTAGAGGTTTCGAAACGCTGCTCGTTCAGGCGCATGGCCATGTAGGGGCCTTCGTGAGCGCTGTTCTCGGCCAGTTGGGAGAAGGCGAAGAGGAAGTGGCCGTAGCCGTCGAGGTTGTTCTCGGAGCTGACCTTGAAATGGACGGAGACGGTGAAGTCGCGAAGCTGACTGATAAGGGCGCCTGTCTCGGCTGTGAGGTCATAGTAGCCGCTATTCGCTCCTAAGTGGAGGATGACGTCATCGATGCGAGCGTCCCGTCGGATGTATTCGGGTTGCCACTTAAAGCAATATTCGGCCTGCTGTTCGGTCTTGATAATCGGTGTGGGCAGAGCCGAGGTCATCTTGGCGGTCAACCGCCGGATATGGTCTTTCAGAATCTTGTAGGCAGGTTGCGGCATAGCCCCGTGGTCGTAGCCCTGCATCTCGTAGAGCGTCACGTCCTTGTGTCCT
>JAEEGF011024489.1_pt1 | contig 11204 bp, 7 predicted proteins | sample 9134171 | NCBI WGS metagenome assembly JAEEGF01 (sample SAMN16246542, study PRJNA631951) | gut metagenome | biome: gut microbiome; feature: rumen; material: AP-attached | host: Bos | place: Iran: Karaj | collected 2018-10
TTCCTCACAGAAAAGCATCAGAGGATTAAGCCACTCTTCGACATCAAGGCCATTCTCGACAAGAAGCAAGATTAAATTAACAGGCGCACGTGCGAACAGGGTGACGCATCGCCGAAGTCAAGAAATACTGTGGCGGTCTGGTCGATGAGATTCTCGATGACGAGTGGACTCCTTGCGAAAAAGTCGTCGACTGACTTGTAGCTGATTTATTTCGAGTCGTACCACTGTTTGAGCACGAAGAAGGCCTTCTTCTTCGTGCCTTTGTCGCTTACAAGGCCCTTCCGGTTGTAGAAGTCCTGAATGCCGGGGAGCACGCGGCGCGGCGAACGGAAGTCCTTGAGGATCCACGGCGTGGTGCCTGAGAGTCCGTCGATCTTCTCAATCATCGCGATGTTCTCGCGGTAGAGGTTCTCCTGGAACTCCTCTGTCCAGCGCTGGTTCTTCGCACCGTGGTAGCCGCTCTTCGCGCCGCCGCCGAACTCGCTGATGATGACGGGCTTGTTGTAAGGGATCTCCCACTTCATCTTCGGCGCATCGTTCACGTCGCGGTACCAGCCGATATATTGGTTGAATGATACCACATCGACATACTTGTTCATATTGTCGTTCAGGCGGTTCACGTAGTTGGCGGCGCCCGTTACCTCCATCGCCATTGAGATCAGTCGGGTGGAGTCTTGCGTGCGTGCGTACTGTGCCAGGCGCCCGAGGAAGTCGTCGCGCTCGGCAGAGTGGGGCGTCTCGTTGGCGATGCTCCAAATGATGATGTTGGCGCGGTTGTGGTCGCGGCTGATCATGTCGGTCAGTTGCTGTTTGGCGTTGGCGAAGGTGGCGGGGTTCTTCCAGGCAATGGTCCAGTAGACTGGAATCTCCGACCACACGAGAATGCCCATGCGCTCAGCCTCGCGCACCATATATTCATGGTGCGGATAGTGGGCCAGGCGCACGAAGTTGCAGCCCAGCTCTTTGGCCCATGTGAGCAGCTGGCGTGCGTCTTCGGTGGAGTTAGCCCGCCCGCCGCCGTTAGGCTTCTCGTCGTGGATGCTGATGCCCTTGAGGAAAATGGGCTGGCCGTTGAGCAGAATCTGCTTGTCGCGTGTTTCGATGGTGCGGAAGCCGATCTCGTCGGTGATGGTCGTCGCATTGTCAAGCGAGATGTTCACCTGGTAGAGCTTGGGATTCTCAGGGCTCCACAGTTGGGGTTTGAACTTTGCAAACATTTGCACCCTTCCGTCGGCGTCAGTCGTGACGGCCTTCTTCAGCTTGAGCTCGGGGATGTCGATGGTTACGGTGTGGCCTGCCTCCGCCTTGCTCAGACGGGCGCTGAAAGCCAGACGGCGACCTTCCAGGCTCACCATCTGCACGTTGTAGTCCTCGATGTAAACGGGCGTCACCTTCACCAGCTTCACATCGCGGGTGATGCCGCCGTAGTTCCACCAGTCGAAGATCAGCGTGGGCACATCCTCGGCGTGGCGCTTGTTGTCCACTTTCACGATGACCGTGTTCTCACCCTCCTTCAGCATCTCTGTGACATCGAAGTTGAACGGCGTGAAGCCGCCGACGTGATGCCCGGCCTCCTTGCCGTTCACCCATACACGGCAGTCGTAGTTCACCGCCCCGAAGTAGAGCAGGGCTTTGTTTCTGCCATCAATGAAACCATCATCGGTTTTAACATTGAAACTCTTCTTGAACCACACGGTGCCCTCGTAGAAGAACAGCCTTTCGTCCTGTGTATTCCAGTCTCCCGGGATCTGCATAGTGGGCGACTTGTCGAAGTCGTATTCGATGAGGTCTTCGGGCTTCTGGGGCTTCGCATTGCGGAAGAATCCCCAGGGCGTCGGATTCATGCGGTAGTCGTAGTAGCCCTCTTCTTGCACGTCTACGATATAATTCCACTCTCCGTTGAGCGACAGGCTTTCATAGGCGTTCACGTTTTGGATCACTGGCAGCGTGTCGGCTGCGGCCATGGCGGGGAGCAGCACTCCCACGGCTGCGAAAAAGAGTTTCCTGATTTGTTTCATGATGCTAATGAATATTTTAGCCACAGATTACACAGATTATCAGAGATGCTATGGTTTGAATTTCTTCTTTGCTTCTTCTTGTGCTTCGATCACCTTGTCGCACCAGCTGTCGAACTCGGGATCCTCTTCCTGCAACTCCGGATGCTTCAGGATATAGTCCAGCGTGCGGCGCACACCCTCCTCAAACCTGACTGTTGCCTGGAATCCTGGCACGGCGCGCTTCAGCTTTGAGCAGTCGAACACCACGCTCACCGCCTTGTCGCCCAGCAGCGAGCCCTCCAGGTCGTAATCCTTCGGGCAGACATCGGCCAAGAACGAAGACGATACATAATACGGCTTGAGTTCCACATGGAGTATATCGGCGATGGCCTGATAGATCTGCGTCCATGTGAGCGTCTCGTCATTCATAATTTGGAATGCTTCGCCGATGGCGTGCGGATTGCCCAGCAGACCGATGAACCCACGGGCGAAATCTTCATTCCAGGTCATCGTCCACAATGAACTGCCGTCGCCCTGAATCAATACGGGCTTTCCTTCCATCATACGCTTCACCACCTGCCAACTGCCTTTCATACCGTGTATGCCCAGGGGCACGCTGCGCTCGCAATACGTGTGGCTCGGACGGATGATCGTCACCGGAAAGCCTTCGTCGCGGTAGTGCTTCATAAGCAGCTCTTCGCAGGCGATCTTGTTGCGTGAGTACTCCCAGTGGGGGTTGGCCAGCGTCGTTCCTTCGTTGATGATGTAGCCGCGGGCCGGCTTGTTGTAGGCTGAGGCCGAACTGATGTAGACATACTGGCGCGTACGGCCACTGAACAGCCTGATATCGCGGGCTACCTGTTCTGGCAGGAACCCGATGAACTCGCAGACGACATCAAACTGCATGTCGCCCAGTTTCTTTGCCACCTGCTGCTCGTCTTCAACGTCAGCCACAATCTGATTCACTCCCGCAGGCAACTCTGCCTGACGGTTACCACGGTTCAACAACCACAGTTCGTGCTCGCTCTCAGCAAGCTGTCGGGTAATGGCACTACTGATGGTGCCTGTACCGCCAATCATTAAAATTCTTATCATAGTTTTTGTTGGTTATTTGCTTTTGTTGCTGCAAAGATAGTCATTTTTTTTAATAAAACGTATGATTATTGAAAAATTTTATGTATATTTGCACCCAAGATAACTAGACCTTTATATGATGCGACAGAACGAAAACTTAAGAGTAGGCATTATCGGGACGGGTTGGATAGCAGAAAAAGCGGCTATCACGCTCGGTGGTCTCACCATGTGTGAAGCCTACGCCGTCGGCTCCAGAACACCGGAGAAAGCGGATGAATTTGCCAGAAAATGGAATGTGAAGAAGGCATACGGCTCGTATGCTGAGTTGATGGCTGATCCAGAGGTGGATCTGGTGTATGTGGGCACGCCCCATTCACATCATTACGATGTGACGCGCGAGGCTTTGTTGGCCGGTAAGCCCTGCCTGGTTGAGAAGGCGTTTATGGCAAACCGTCGCGAGGCCAAGGAGATCATCGATCTGGCTCACGAACAGAAGGTGTTCTTGGCTGAGGCCATCTGGACGCGCTATCAACCCGTAGTGAATATGGTACGCGAACTAATTGATAGTGGTCGAATCGGCACACCCCGTCTGCTCACGGCGACCCTGGGCTACTCGATGGGCGACAAGCCGCGCATTATGCGGGCAGACCTCTGCGGCGGTGCGCTGCTCGACCTCGGCGTCTATGCCCTGAACTTTGTGAGGATGTTCTTCCCCGCCGACATCGTCAGCATCGATAGCCAATGTGTGAAGTCGACGACGGGCATGGATCTGACGAACGCTATCACGCTCGTCCTGGCCGACGGCATGCTGTGTAACCTCCAGTCGAGTGCTGCCTGCGTGGGTGACAACATCGGCGTCATCGCTGGCACCGAGGGCAACCTCATCATCGACAACATCAACAATCCGCAGACCATCACCGTGAATGGTCCTGACCGGACTTACATCGAGACCATCCGCGTGCCGAAGCAGATCACTGGCTATGAGTATCAGTTCGTTGCCTGCCGTCAGGCGCTCATCGACGGACTCCTGGAGCCTCTCGAAATGCCTCACAAAGAGACACTATACATCATGGAACTGATGGACGGCCTGCGTCAGAAATGGGGCGTCCGCTACCCGATGGACGATTGAAAAATTAAAAGATTAAAAAATTAAAGAATTAAAAGAATATGAAGGATTTTAATTACTATGCACCGACGGAAGTGGTGTTTGGAGAACAGAGTGAAGAGCAGGTGGCTGCTTTAGTGAAGAAATACGGCGGCACGAAGGTGCTGGTGCATTACGGTGGACAGAGTGCTGTGCGCTCAGGACTGCTCGACAAGATCTGCGGCCTGCTGAAAGCGGGTGGGGTAGACTATGTCACGTTGGGGGGCGTCGTGCCCAATCCACGTCTGTCGCTGGCCCAGAAAGGTATCGAGCTCTGCCGCAAGGAGGGCGTCGACTTCATCCTCGCTGTAGGAGGCGGCTCGGTCATCGACTCAGCTAAATGCATTGCCTATGGTGTGCCTTACGAGGGCAATGTCTGGGACTTCTATCTCGGCAAGGACAATCCGAAGGAGATGCTGCCTGTGGCCTCTGTGCTGACCATCCCTGCCGCCGGTTCGGAGATGAGTGAGGCGAGTGTGATCACCAATGAGGAAGGCGACGTGAAGCTCGGCTATTCAAACAATATGTCGCGCCCGAAGTTCGCTATTATGAATCCCCGTCGCACCATGACGCTGCCCCCATATCAGACAGCCGCCGGTGTGACCGATATGATGATGCATACGATGGAGCGTTACTTCACCAAGGACGACGACATGGACTTCACCACCGACCTCGCCGAGGCTGCGCTGCGGAGCATTAAGAATGCCGTCTTCGCCGTGCTGAAGAATCCAGAGGACTATCGTTACCGTGCGCAGATTATGTGGGGCGGCAGTATCATGCACAATGGTCTGACGGGCTGTGGTGTCGCCGACGACTGGGCCACGCACCAGCTGGAGCACGAACTGAGTGGTATGTTCGATGTCACCCACGGTGCCGGACTGGCTGCCATCTGGCCGTCGTGGGCTCGCTATGTGATGCATGAGAACCTGAGCCGTTTTGTGCGCTTTGCGGTGAACGTGATGGATGTGCCCAACGACTTCACCGACCCTGAGGGTACAGCCCTGAAGGGCATCGAGGCGATGGAATGTTTCTATCATGCCATCGGCATGCCCGTCAACATCAAAGAACTCATTGGCCGCGACATCACCGACGCAGAGATCGCCGAGATGACACGTAAGTGCAGCCGCGACTACACCTCTACCTGCGGTGCCCTGAAAGTGCTGAAAGCTGAAGATATGCAAGCAATCTACCAAATGGCCCGGGGTTGATGATGATTGGACATTGAAGATTGAACATTGAAGATTGAAATATAATATCCGCAATTCCTTTTCTGCCCGGCTCAGCTTATGGGTGACAGGGTTTGTTACAGTCATTTTCGTGGCTGCACTGGCCTTGTTGTTCCGTTACTCGCTGGCTGTCGTCACCGACGAAGCGGTGGAGAGGAACATGCAGATATTGGAGGGCGCCGCCATGGAGGTGGATCACGTGCTCCATCAGACGGAAATTACTGCACGGGCTGCTAGTTGGATGGTCCGGCAATACCTCGATACGCCCGATAGTATTCCCGCGCTTTGCCAACAGGTGCAGCACGCCAACCCTTGGATAGAGCGCTGTTATGTGGTGAATGATGAAGCGGGGAAGGCAGAAAGAGAACTGAGGAATGAGAATGGTCCGGACAACTGGTATTGCCAGGCTCTCGATATCCCTGCCGACAGCGTGCCGATACAACCGCTGACCTTGTCATACCGTCTGCCGGTGCTCGACAGCCGCGAACGCCCTGTGGCAACGCTTGTCGTCGATGTGCGCATCGACTGGCCCAAATACGCGTCGGCCATCACCGACCGTATGCCTTCCGCACGTTGCTATCTGCAAGGGGAGGGTGGCTGTTGTAAGATGGATGCCAGCGGCTACATGCTGAAAGAACCCGACGGCGAAGACCTCTATGTGTTCTACCGGCCTTTCAGCAACCAGCGTTGGGGACTTGCCTTCAGCTGTCCGGAGAATAAGATCCTGGGCGCCTATTACCGTCTGCAGACCATCGCCCTCATCGCCATGGCCATAGTGCTCCTGCTGTTGCTGTTCATCTGCCGCAAGGTGATTGATCGCAACTTGAAATCGCTCGACCGCCTGTCTGACACCGTCAGGCATCTCTCTGAAAACCACTTCGACAAGTCTATACCCTATCATGGACGGCACGATGAGATCGGTGAACTGCAACGCTCGTTCTCGCTGATGCAGAAGGCTCTGGCGGAACATATCCGTGAGATGCATCAGAAGAACGAGACGCTCACCCAGCGCAACGCCGAGCTGCAGGAGGCTTACGAACGGGGGCAGGAAGATGAGCGCGCAAAGGCTCTCATACTCGGCAACGTCACAGGCCAGTTCTTGCCGCCCGTTCAGGCCATCAGCGCTGCCACCAGTCAGCTCAGCATGCACTATCAGGACTTCGCTAAACAGGAGATGACCAGTCTGAAGACGGAGATTACCGCCCAAAGCGAAACCATCACCACATTGTCTGACCAGATGTTGAAGATATGAATAGGATTGTGGCTTTTTTCATGCGGCGTCTCTCCGTCAGGCTCGGACTCACCATCGTACTGTTGGTGGCGGTCATCTTCATCATCTCTGTCGGCTTCCTCTTCAGCCTGTCCAAGAAATTCGTCCTGGCTGAAGCACAAGGCAGGGCCAACCAACTGCTCGACAACACCGCCCTCCGCATCACAGACATCATGGACGAGGTGGAGTTGGCTACAGACAATATGGCGTGGTATATGGCCAGCCATACTGATCCCGAAACACTCATCCGAGACACCCGTGAGATTCTGCAGAACAATCCGCACTTCTACAGCTGTTCCATCTCGATGGAGCCTTATTTCTTCAAGTCTTACGGCAAATATTTCTCCATCTACTCCGTTCGCGACGGCGACTCCATCTCAACGGCACAGTACGGCAGCGATGAGTTCCAGTATTTCAACCTCGACTGGTATCAGAACCCCAAGCACCTTAAGCGGGGCTGTTGGATTGACCCCTATCTCAATGCCAATCCGAAAGCCAAATACCAGCAGGAGATCATCACCTCCTACACCCGTCCCATCTATGACGCCGAAGGGACGTTCATCGGTGTCGTTGCCATCGACCTGCTTCAGAAATGGCTCTCGCAGACCGTCACCGCCGTGACGCCTTATCCAAATTCGTCGGCTATCGTCTGCGGCCGCGAAGGCCACTACTTCGTGCATCCCGATACGTTGAAGCTGATCCGCCAGACCATCTTCTCCGATCCCGACCCAGAAGCCCGGCAGGATGTCATTCCTCTGGGTAAAGATATGATTGCCGGCAAGAGTGGCTCACACGAACTCGTGGTCGACGGCAACGACGCCTATGTGTTCTTCCGTCCCCTTGGCAAAGCGGGCTGGAGCATGGCCATCGTCTGTCCGGCAGATGATGTCTTCGGTGGCTACAACCGCCTGTTATATACCGTCTGGGCCATCGTCGCCGTCGGCCTGCTTGTCATCCTCATTTTCTGTTATCAGACCATCCGTGGTGCCGTCAGCCCCCTGAAGCTCCTTGCCGGTCAGGCCCGTGACATCTCCAAGGGGCACTTCGACAACTTCCTGCCATCTACCTCCCGTTCAGACACCATCGGACATCTGCAGAATGCCTTCGTCGGCATGCAACAGTCGTTGTCGGCCTACGTCGGTGATATCCGGCGGCTGAATGAAAAGTTGGAACAGCGCAACGACGAACTCACCCAGGCCAACGAACAGGCCCTGGAGTCCGCCCGTAAGAAGACGGCCTTCCTTCAGGACATGATGCACCAGATACGCACTCCGCTGAACATTATCGGCGGCTTCTCGCAAGTGCTGGAAGAGAATTTCCATGAGTTGCCAGACGAAGAAGCGGCCAACATCATCCGGATGATGCAGGACGCTTCACGGCGCATTCTGCGTATCGTGCGGATGCTGGTGGCTTCATCTGCCGTCGACGGCCAGCAGACCGTCAGTCGCGAGTCGTTCAGTTGCAATGGCCTCTGTCGGGAGATCGTCGGCGCCTTCCGCCTTACCAGTCCACATACGGTAAAACTGCAGTTCGACACCGATGTGCCTGACGACCTGATGATCTGCTCCGACAAGGAGAAAGTGACGGAGATTCTGAACGAGCTGCTTGAAAATGCGAACAAGTTCACCCAGCTGGGCATGATCATCCTCACCTGTAGACAGCCAGACTGGCAGACGGTGACCTTCACCGTCAGCGACACGGGCATCGGCGTTGCCGAGGCAGACCGGCCGAAGATCTTCTCACAGTTCATGAAGGGTGACTATTTCACCGACGGCATCGGACTGGGACTGCATCTGAGCCAGCGGATGGCGAGGCTTCTTGGCGGTGACCTCGAGCTCGACCCCGACTATCACAACGGCGCCAGCTTTATTTTGTGCTTGCCGTTAAACTATTCCAACGTTACAACGTCATAATTAAACATACACAAATTCCAAATGAAAATGAAACACGTTATCATGTTCCTCTTGGTGCTGCTGGCTGTCCCCTCGGTCAGCAAGGCACAGGACTTACAACTAAACGACCGCGAGTATTTCGAGCGGCAGGGGGTGAATGTGCTGGTATTCAGCAACAGTTTTAACGGCGGGTTCAACGACGAGAAGAACTCGGGTATCGAGATTATCCACCACGGTGTGCGTACCGTCCAGGGCGGTGCAGTCCGTCTGAACAACACACCCGAGCAATGGGATCTCGTGCCACGGATGACCGACCGCAAGGTGGATCGTGAGAACGGTAGCATCGAGGTCGCCATGCGTTACGACGACTACGACTTCGACAGCCGAGTCATCGTCACCGCCAAGGGCAAGGCTGTGGAAATCTCCGTGTATCTTGACAAGCCTGTGCCTGAGAAGCTGGCAGGCGAGGCAGGCCTGAACATCGAGTTCCTGCCGTCGCAGTACTGGCTGAAGACCTTCACGATGGATGGTCGCCTGGGCCGTCTGCCGCGCTATGCCACCAGCCACACTGTCACCCGTCCGAACAGCGAGAAGCCCCGTCAGTTCAAGGGCTTCAAGACCTACGACGACCGTGGCACCAATCGCTTCATCGACCCGCTGCCCATCGAAACGGGCCACAGCCTGAGCATGGCCACCGACGATCCTTCACGACTCGTCACCATCAAAAGTGATGCTGAACTGAAACTTTTCGATGGCCGAATGCTCGCACAGAACGGCTGGTTCGTCGTCCGCAGCATACTGCCGAAGGGCAAGACTGGCAAGGTCATCACCTGGACTGTCGAGCCTAATGCCGTTCCTGGTTGGATCCGTGAGCCGAATATCGGTTTCTCGCAGATAGGCTACACGCCTGAACAGCCGAAGGTGGCCGTCATCGAACTCGACAAGCTCGACACGCCGCAGACTACGGCCAAGCTCATGCGCATCAATCCCGACGGTTCGACCACGCAGGCCTTTGAGGGTGCCATCACGTCGTGGGGACCCTACTTTAAATATAATTATGTGAAGTTCGACTTCAGCAGCGTCAAGACCCCCGGCGTCTACTTCATCCAGTATGGCAAGACGAAGACCAACGACTTCCTCATCGATGCCCACGTCTACGACAAGATCACCGATGCTACCACCGACGTGTGGGTGCCCATCCACATGAACCACATGTACGTCACCGAGGGTTATCGCACGTGGCACGGCGAGCCGTTCAAGGAAGGTTATCTGCAAGCCCCAGAGAGTGACCATTTCGACCTCCACCGTCAGGGAGCGTCCACCGACACGAAGTACAAGCCTTTGGAACTCATCCCCGGCCTGAACATCGGCGGCTTCTTCGATGCCGGTGACTTCGACATCGAGACGGGATCCAACATCAATGTCGTGCAGAACTTCATCCGCACCTGGGAACTTTTCCGTCCCCAGCGCGACGAGACCTTCGTCTCACAGAAGCAGCGCTATGTCGACCTGCACCGTCCCGACGGCGTGCCCGACATCTTGCAGTTTATCGAGCACGGCACGCTGAACCTCGTGGCTCAGGCCGAGCAGATAGGGCATATGGCCTCGACACTCTCGAACTCCGTCCTCGACAACTATCATCATCTGGGCGATGCCGCCTCAATCACCGACGGCCTGCACTACGACCCGAGCCTGAAACCCTACGAGGTTTCTGCCGATGGTAAGAGGAGTGGCACTCCTGACGACATGTGGGCTTTCACTACCCGCAATCCTAACCTCGACCTCCAGGCCGCAGGTATTTTCACTTCTGCCGCTCGTGTGCTACGTGGCTACAACGACGAACTGGCCGACAGGGCACAGACACAGGCTGATCGCCTTCGCAAGGAGGCCGAACAGTTGCTATCCTCCCGCAACTCGCGGTTCCCCCGCGACGCTCAAGCCGAAGCCGACGACGACTGGCTCACCGGCACAGGTGATGGCACCACCCAGATTTCCCGTAGGTCGCGGTTCCACCGCGACAACCGCCGCCCACGCTCTCTTTGGGAAAACCTCGACCGAGACGTAGCCCGCAACCTGCAAACCGCGCTCGATTCTATTCCGATGAAAGACGATGCCTATAAGCAGAAACTCCGTCCTTTTGTGCAGAAGTACAACGATTATATCAAGAGCTTCGACACACAGAATCCCTACGGCGTGCCCATTGGACTCGGCAACTGGGCTGGTGTCAATGCCGTGCTGAACTTTGGCATCACCGTTAACTACGCCCATATCTATTTCCCTGACATCGTCTCTAAGGATGAGGTCTACCGCGTGGCCAACTGGCTCTACGGCTGCCATCCCTACCATAACTACTCCTTTGTCGCTGTTGTTGGAGCAACCCGCCCCAAACAGGTGTTCTATGGCAATAACCGTGCCGACTTCTCTGCTATCCCCGGCAATGTGGCTCCCGGACTTCTCTTCCGTAAGCCAGATCACTTCGAAAACTACGATGACTGGCCCTTCCTTTGGGGACAGAACGAGGGTACCATCGCCGGCAATACCCAGTACATCATCTTTGGCTCCGCGCTGAAGAATATCGTCAATCCTAACCTCACAAAATAA
>JAEEGF011081569.1_pt1 | contig 11202 bp, 8 predicted proteins | sample 9134171 | NCBI WGS metagenome assembly JAEEGF01 (sample SAMN16246542, study PRJNA631951) | gut metagenome | biome: gut microbiome; feature: rumen; material: AP-attached | host: Bos | place: Iran: Karaj | collected 2018-10
AGATCAAATATGGAAAGAAAAGATAATTACCTTATCCCTTATGTTATCGAGAAGTCGTCTCAGGGCGAACGATCCTATGACATCTATTCACTTCTTCTCAAAGAAAGGATCATCTTCGTCGGTGAAGAGATCGAAGAGCATATGGCCAACACCATCATCGCTCAGCTCCTCTATCTGGAACGTGAAGATCCGACCAAGGATATCATGATGTATATCAACTCACCCGGCGGTGAGGTCAATTCCGGCCTCGCCATCTATGACACTATGCAGCTTATCAAGCCTGATGTCAGCACTATCGCCATCGGTATGGCTGCCAGCATGGCTTCCATCCTGCTCTGTGCCGGTGCCAAGGGCAAGCGATTCGCTCTTCCTCATTCCACCATCATGATCCATCAGGCATCCGGCGGCGCCAGAGGTAAGACCGCTGATGTCATGGTCCAGGTCAAAGAATTGAAACGATTGGAAGACATCCTCAAGGATATCCTCGTCGAGAGGACCGGACAGGATCTCGAGACCATCACGAGAGATATTGCTCTCGATAACTATATGGATCCCAAACAGGCGCTTGCCTACGGTCTCATCGATGAGATCATCGGCGTCAGTGCTCCTGAAGGCAGTAAATCATCTAAGAAAAAGTAATCATTTGATAGCCAGCTAACTTTTTAGCTGGCTATTTTTTTGTTGTGGCAGAAGTGGAGTAGAATAGTACTCGAGGTTTTATGGATATAAAAGACGTCATTTCATTACTGAGCGGTGTGGCCCTCTTCCTTTTCGGCATGAAGCTCATGGGAGACGGACTGAAGAAGCTCGCCGGCAACAAGCTGGAGATCCTTCTTTATAAACTGACCAACACCACTCTGAAGAGCGTTGGTCTCGGTGCCGGCGTCACGGCTGTTATCCAGTCATCATCTGCGACTTCCATCATGACTGTCGGTTTTGTGAACTCCGGCATGATGAAAGTCAGACAGGCCATCGGTATCATTCTCGGTGCTATCCTGGGTACCAGTGTCACCGGCTGGATCATATGTCTCTCAGGACTTCAGGGTGGATCGGGCATCGTTCAGCTTGTTTCAGCTTCCACTATCGCCGGTTTTGCTGCCATCATCGGTATCTACTTCTACATGTTCACATCCCGCGCTTCCACTAAGCAGCTCGGGAGCATCTTCTTGGGCTTTGCGGTACTGATGTTTGGTATGTCCCTCATGAGCGGTGCTGTTGCTCCTCTGAAAGAAAGCCAGAGCTTTATCAGTATCCTGACAGCGTTCTCCAATCCTATCCTTGGTATCCTGGTTGGTATCCTGATCTCAAGCGTACTTCAGAGCGCATCAGCTGCTGTCGGTCTCTTACAGGCTTTGACTGCCACTGATGCTCTTAATTTCTCGGCCGCGCTGCCGCTTCTCATCGGTATCGCTATCGGCGCCGCTGTTCCGGTACTCCTTTCAACTTTCGGTGCCGGACGTGACGGTAAGAGAACGGCTTATGTTTATCTTATTGCAAATGTGATGGGCGCTGTCATTTGTGGTGCCATCTTCTATATCTCTGATATCTTTATCGATTATGCCTTTGCTGATCTGACTATGACGACCGTTACGGTCGCTTTGCTGAATACACTGTACAGATTGGCCGTCGTGGTCGTCCTGTTCCCGTTCGTCGGATTCATGGAAAAGTTTACAGACAAGATCGTTCCTGTCGACAATTACACCAGGAATCTCCAGGCCTTCCCAGAAGTCCATTTGGAAGAGCGATTCATCCCGTATACCTCTCTTGCTCTTGCTCAGTGCAGGGAAGTCACCAACAACCTGGCCAACATGAGCCGTACCAGTGCCAATATCGCTATCGATATGCTTTTTGCATATGATGAGAAGATCTTCCGCGAGGTGGAATCTCTTGAGGCCCGTTCCGATCAGTATGAGGACAGTATCGGCACTTATCTCATGAAAGTGACGCGAAAAGAACTCAACTCGATCCAGAATGTCGAATCATCCAAGATGCTGCATACGCTTCCGGATTTTGAGCGTATCTCAGATCATGCTCTGACGATTGCATATGTAGCTAAAGAGATCCACGATAACAACATCAAGTATTCAGAAGAGACCTTGGGTGAGCTCAAGGTACTGCGATATGCTATCGGTGAGATACTCGATCTCACTGTCGATTCATTCGTTCAGGACAGTGTCGATATGGCATCTAAGGTCGAACCTCTCAGGACCGTTATCGAAAAGCTTTGCAATGATCTGAAGGCCAATCATATCGAGAGACTCAAGAGCGGTGTAGCCACCATCGATCAGGGCTTTACATTCAATGATCTCCTGACCAGTTATGAGCGTATCGCCGGTCACTCCTCTAACATTGCATTGGCTATGTTGGAGCTTGAGACTGATGCATATGAGATGCATGGCCATCTGAAGAAACTCAGCGAAGACCGACAGCGACAGTTCGACAATATCGTCGAACAGTATTTCAAGAAGTATTCTCTGGAATAATCTTTATCGGAGCCCGCTCTATTTAGGATCGTAGTGGTTCTTCAGTGCTTTCTTACGTAAGAACTTTCTGATCGGTCGCATCGGAAGCCCCAATACGGTCTGTACCGGATTGGATGCGGAGTAGTGTACCGTTCCGTGGCTCAATGCTTCCAGGAAATCGTCTCGTCCCGTGAAATCAGGCATCTCGACATATGTCCTGCCGATCTCATTGGGTACATGGGCATCACTGCCGCCGCTCTGTAATTTGGCATATTTCTGTGCAAATTCCAAAGGCCTCTCCATCTTCTGGAAGGGGATCGTACGTGAATTCCTGACTTCTACTATGTCGATGAGATCATGGATACGTTCCAGTGTTGCTTCCTGCATTGCTGATCCGCGGTATGGGTCGAAAGGATGAGGGATACAGACGATGCCGTTCTGCTCGCGGATAGCTTTTATCGTGTCTTCGGGAGACATGAAATTGGGGATCGTTTCCTTGAGGAAGAGCCCGATGATCTCGCCTTCGTTGGTCTTGATCTCTTCCGAGATGATGATCTTGCAGGGAAGTTCCATCTTGTTGAGGGCCACAGAACCGTTTATATTTCCGTGATCGCAGACTGCGATGCATCCTAAGTTTTTCTTTTTGGCCTGTTCGATGATGATCTCACAGGTATTCACGGAATCACCGGAATAATTCGAATGGACGTGGAAGTCCGCTTTTATCATTTTCATATCTGAAGGATTTCTCCTAATAAAACTATTTTACTGATTGGCTCAGTACTTCGATTTTACCATTTTTGAATACGACAGTGTCCTCGATGCGTACACCGCCCCATTTGGGAAGGTAGATGCCGGGTTCGATCGTGAATACCATTCCTTCTTCGATCACGTCTTCGCTGTTCTTGGATACTCTGGGGTATTCATGACAGACGAGTCCGATGCCGTGTCCCAGCGCATGACCGAAATTGCTGCCGTATCCGAATCTGCTTATATAGTCTCTTGCCAGAGCATCGATGTCGTTGCCGGTCATTCCGGAACGTGCATCTCTTTCTGCCGTCAGCTGGGCATTCAGGACTATCTGGTAGATCTCTTCAAGCATCGGTGTACGCTGTCCGATACAGAGCGTCCTGGTCAGGTCTGATGCATATCCGTCGACGCGTGCTCCGATATCGATGATGATCGGTTCGTGCTGATATATCGTTTTTTCTCCGGGGATATGATGGGGAAGTGCGGCATTCATGCCGGATGCCACGATCACATCGAATGGCAGGATCTCTGATCCTTGCTCTCTCATAAACTTCTCGATCTCCCACGCCAGCTGCTTTTCCGAGATGCCTTCATGTAATGACTCAGAAACGAAAGAGATCGCATCGTCTGATATCTTGACTGCTTTTCGTATGCTTTCGACCTCTTCGGGCGTTTTGACGCTTCTAAGCACGTCTGTGAAATTCCCGAGAGCCTCTAATTCGCATCCGGCGCATTCGGCGAGCCTGTCATAAAAGGCGAAGGTCATGTAGCCTGGTTCGAATCCCAGTCTCTTTATCGCAAATCTTTCGATGAGTTTGGGGAACCAGCCGGCAAGTGCGCCTTTCAGTTCGAAGATCTCATAAGCAGGCGATTCGTTCTTGGCCTGTTCGGTATAGCGTGAATCTGTGATCAGGAGCTGGTAATCCTGACCGATGAGGAGGTAACCGTCGGATCCCCGGAAATCAGAGAGGTATCGTCGGTTTTCGTTGCTCGTGATGAAAATGGCATCGAGATCCTTCTCTTTGAGGTGTTTTCTGATCTTGGCTAAAGATATCTCATTCATTGTAGTTTTCCTTATCTAGGTTGGCCATGGGATGGGTCTTCATGTAGACCTGCTGGGCATGGACCTGGGAGATATGCGTATAGATCTGAGTAGTCGACAGACTTGAATGGCCCAAAAGGTCCTGTACGACTCTGAGATCTGCTCCTCCGTCCAGCATGTGGGTCGCAAAAGAATGCCGTAGCGTATGCGGATGGACATTCTTAGTGATACCGCATTTCTTTGCTTCTTTCCTGACCATCTCCTGGATATACCTATCGCCGATAGGTTTCCCTGTATTTGAGATGAAGAGGATGCCGCTGATATGTCCGTTGAGCAGTATGTTGCGGCCGTTACCGATGTAGCGGGCAAGGGCAGTGGCGGCTCGGTCTCCGAAGAGCACGATCCTTTCCTTGTTGCCTTTGCCGAGTACTTTTATGATCTTTTCAGTCAGGTCGATCTGCTTGACTGTGAGTTTAGATAGTTCGCTGACACGTAATCCTGTGTCATATAGGAGTTCCAGTATCGTGGCGTCACGTTCTCCCTGAGGAGTGCTCTTGTCGGGAGATGATAAGAGCTTGGCAACTTCTTCCTCGGTGAGCACATCGGGAAGGTGTTTCTCTTTTTTGGGAGTCGCTGTGCCGTCGATGGTGTAGTGTGAGATGATCTTTTCACGCGACAGGAACTTGAAGAAGGTACGGGCTGCCGACACTTTTCTGGCCAGGCTCGATTTGGCGATGCCTTCATCGACCAGATATCCCAGATAGTCACGCATGACTTTCCTGTCGACATCCTCGAGATTGGTTATCTTCTGCATGGAGAGGAACTGAAAGAGCCCGTGGGGATGTCCCTTGACGTTCCCCACCAGGTCTGAAGTGTAGTTCCTTATGGTGTATTTCGATGCGTTCTTCTCTGCTTCAAGGTAGTGGATGAATTTTTGGAATTCCGCGTCGAACATAGATGATTATTTTCCCTTTGACGGTTTCATCGGGTTGCAGTTGATACACCTCTTGGCCCGTCCGATCGCGATCATAAGACCGCCGCATTTAGGACAGGGCTCGGGGAGCGGTTTTCCGAAGACTGCAAAGTTATGTTTAGGATAGGCGGAGCAGCCGTAGAACAGTTTTCCGGCTTTGCTGCGTCTTCCGATCAGTTCACCATTTTCCGGACAGTTAGGACACTTCACGCCAGTCTTGATGACCAGGTTCTGGGTGTGTTTGCAGTTGGGATAATCGGAACAGGCTGCAAATTTTCCGAATCGTCCTGTCTTGATGATCATAGGCTTGCCGCAGACGGGGCAGTCCTCACCGAGAGGTTCGTCGGGCAGTTTGACCTTTTCTACAGTGCCTGCTTTGTCCAGATCACCTTTCAGAGGATTGTAGAATTCCTGTACGACTGTCTCCCAGTCGGATTTGCCTTCGGCGATGTCATCGAGCTTCTCTTCGACGTTGGCGGTGTAATTGATGTCGACGATATCAGAGAAGTTCTCGGACAGAAGATCGTTGACGGCGATCCCCAGATCGGTGGGCTTGAATGCGCCGCCGTCTTTGACAACATATTCGCGGTCCTGGATGGTGGAGATGATGGTCGCATATGTTGAAGGTCGTCCGATACCGTTCTGTTCCAATGCCTTGATAAGAGTAGCTTCGGTATATCGTGAAGGAGCTTTGGTAAAGTTCTGGGTCCCCAGGATGTTGGAGATGTCCAGTTCATCGCCTTTGACCAATGCCGGCAGGGCCTTGGTCTGATCGTCGCTGTCGTCATCGTCTTTCTTTTCGACGTATAGTTCAGCGAAACCATTGAAGGTCCTGATCACGGATGCTGCCCGCAGGTTGTAATATTCCTTCACGCCTTTGGCGCGGATATCGACAGTGGTGGTCTCATAGATGGCATCGGCCATCTGACTGGCTACCATCCTCTGCCAGATCAGCTGATACAGCTTGAACTGATCGAGAGTCAGGAAGCTTTTGATCATGGAAGGTTCGCGCTTGATGCTGGTGGGGCGGATACCTTCATGTGCTTCCTGGGCGCCTTTGACTTTCTTGTTCTAGGAGCGAGGTTTGGAAGGGAGGAAATCCTTTCCGTATTTCTCGCCGATAAGCTCACGGGTCTCAGCGACTGCAGAGGCTGCGATGTTGGTGGAATCGGTTCGCATATATGTGATGAGACCGACGCTGCCGCTTGCACCGATGTTGATGCCTTCATAAAGCTGCTGAGCAAGTGCCATGGTACGTTTGCCGGAGAACTTGAAACGGCGCCAGGCTTCCTGTTGGAGAGTGGACGTGATGAAGGGCGGGTTAGGGGTCTTGACGGTCTTTTTCTTGGTTATCATTGCGACCTTGCATTTGGCATCGGTCATATCTTTGATGATGTTGTTGCAGGTCCGTTTGTTGTTAATCTCGATCCTCTTGCTGGTTCCGATACCGATCAGATTAGCTTTGAAAGTAGTCTTGGATCCTTTCTTGTTGAGGTCGCAGTTGACTGTCCAGTATTCCTGAGGGACGAACGCCTGTATCTCTCGTTCACGGTCGACGATGATACGTACTGCCACTGACTGTACACGGCCTGCTGAGAGACCTCTTCGAACCTTTCTCCAGAGGATCGGGCTGATGTTATAGCCCACGAGCCTGTCGACTACACGTCGGGCCTGCTGGGCGTCTACCAGATTCATATCGATCTTTCGCGGATGCTTGAATGCTTCGTCGATGGCTTCCTGGGTGATCTCATGGAACACGACGCGTTTGTAGGTCTTATCTTCACCGATGGTCTCAGCCAGATGCCAGGCGATTGCTTCTCCTTCGCGGTCAGGATCTGTTGCGAGATAGATGCATTTGGCGGACTGTCCGGCTTTCTTGAGGATATTGACGTCTGCAGTCTTCTCTTTGGGTACGACATATTTAGGGGAAAATGAATTCTCGATATCCACGCCCATGGTGCTCTTGGGGAGATCGCGGACATGTCCTTTGGATGCAGTGATGACATAGCCTTTGGGAAGCATCCTGGTGAGAGTGTTGGCTTTGGACGGGGATTCTACGATCACCAGGTTGTCTTTAGCAGTTACTTTTAAATACGATTTTTCTTTGCTGGCAGCTGCAGCTTTCTTAGTAGTCTTTGCTTTTGTAGCGGGGGACGTTTTTTTTGTCGTTGTTTTCTTTGCTGCAGTAGGCATTTTTCCAGTAACCTCAAGTGTATTTTTTTGTACGTATACCTTATATATATAGTTTAACGTATCACAATAATCAAAAAATGCCAATTGACTTTCAGAGGACATTTTCAACGTCATCCATTTCTCCAAATGTGATACCATTATCTTTATCTAAAAGTAAGGATAGGTGCAGGTATGCTTGGTGATATGGTCCATGTTGGTTTTGGTAATATGCTGACGATGAACAGGATCATTGCCATTACTGCTCCAGCGTCATCTCCTACGAAGAGAGCTATCCTCAATGCCAGGAACGAGAACAAGCTTATCGATATGACCAACGGCCGTCGTACTAAAGCTGTCATATTCCTCGACAGCGGGCATGTGGTCCTGGCAGCGCTGTCTATCGAAACTTTGACTAACCGTCTGCAGGTCGGTAAGCCTGTCACTTTGACGAAAGATGAGATCACTGATGAGAACGAAGAAGACGAACAATAGACCCATCGTTTTGATTATCTCCGGCAATTCCGGTGCCGGTAAGGATACTGTCCTGACGCTCCTCAAGGAGCGTCATCCTGAGCTCGTGCATATCACTACCGCTACCACCCGTGCTCCGCGTGAAGGTGAGATCGATAAGATCACATATTTCTTTGAGACCACAGAATCTTTCAAGAAGCTCATCGAGAACGATGAACTTTTGGAATATGCCAATGTCTACGATAAATGGTACGGTGTCCCCAAGCAGCCTGTCCGGGAAGCACTGGCGGCACATAAGGACACTGTCATCAAAGTGGATGTTCAGGGTGCCATGACCATCAAAGGAAAGCTTCCGGATGCCATCCTCTGCTTCATAACCACAAAAGAAGTAGATACGATAATCGAAAGACTTCGAAAACGCGGCACAGAATCGGAAGACGAACTCAAGACCCGTGTCGATACCATCAATAAAGAGCGTGAGACTATGCCGATGTTCGATCATATCATCTATAACGAGAACGGACTCGTCGACGCTGCTGTTGCTCAGATCGAAGGCATCATCGCCGCTGAAAAGAAACGCAAGACTCCCAGGGTCTATGACCTGACTCCAAAATCTCAGAATAAATGATCACGAACAAATATAAGTTCGTCTTTTAGGAATTTACGCCGATCCTCTCGACGCTGATAACGCCTTGGATCGCTTCGATACGGGTGATGATCCTGCTCAGCTGAGGGATACCTGTCATATCGGCATCCACGATCACCTCGTAAGTGCCGTCTTTCTGCTGTTTCGATGAGAAATTGGTGATATTGATCTTGTCTTCGGCCATGATCGCAGTGATATCCGAGAGCATTCCGACTCGGTCGAAAGTCTCGATCTTGATGCTGACAGGATAAAGACTGTCCATGCTGCCCCAGACGACCTGTACCAATCGTTCTTTTTCATCTTCCCTGAGGATATTGATGCAGTCCTGACGATGAACTGTGACACCGCGGTTTCTGGTGATGTATCCGATGATGGGGTCGCCGGGGACGGGGTTGCAGCATCCTGCGATACTGGTCAGGAGACCGCCTGAGCCGAATACAGACACTGAAGACTGCTTGGCAAGAGAAGGATGGGTCTCTGCCATCTTCGGCGGCTCCTGGTCGGCTGTCATGCGGATAGCGATGGACTGGACGGAAATGTCACCGCAGCCGATGGCGTTCTCGAACTCTTCGAGATTGTCATATTTGAATAAAGCCATGATCTTGTCGATATTATCCATACGGAGGCCAAGGTGCTTGAGTTCCTTCTCCAGCATCTCGCGTCCTCGCTCGATATTGTCGACGCGTTCCTGACGCTTGAAATAAGCTTTTATCTTACTGCGCGCATTGTTGGTCTTGACGTATCCCAGTGTCGGGCTCAGCCAGTCTCGGCTGGGACCTTTGTTCTTCTTGCTGGTGAGGATCTCGACCACATCGCCGTTCCTGAGCTGATAATCCAGTGCTACGAGCCTGCCGTTGATCTTGGCGCCGATACATTTGTGGCCAAGTTCTGTATGGACTCGGTATGCAAAGTCGATAGGGGTAGAACCTTTGGGCAGATCTTTGATCTCGCCTTTAGGTGTGAATACGAAAACCTGATCCTCGAAGATATCGGTCTTGACTGAGTCTACGAAGTCTTCTGCTTCGCTCATCTCACCCTGCCATTCAAGGAGCTGTCTCAGCCAGCCGATACGTTCTTCATCGCCCATTTGGTTGGTCTTGCCTTCCTTATAGCGCCAGTGAGCTGCGACACCATATTCTGCGATGTTGTGCATCTCGTGGGTCCTGATCTGGATCTCGATGGGGATAGAGCCCTTGAAGAGCACTACTGTATGCAAAGACTGGTATCCGTTTGGTTTGGGGTTAGCGATATAGTCGTCGAATGTGCCCGGAAGGGGATGCCAAAGACTGTGCACAAGACCGATGGCATGGTAGCAGTCCTGGATCGAATTCACGATGACACGTACGGCCAGAAGGTCGTAGATCTCGTTGAAAGCGCGACCCTGTTTGGCATAACGGTCCATCTTGCCCTGGATGCTGTATAGATGCTTGGGGCGGCCGGTGACTTCGGCATCGATCCCCAGAGTTGCGAATTCCTTTTCGAGTGCGCTCATCATCTCATCGATGATTTTCTCACGTTCATTTCTCTTGGATGAGACGAGTTTCTTGACGTTCTGATACTTTTCCGGTTCCAGGTAATGGAACGAGAGATCTTCGAGCCTCCACTTGATTTCCCACATACCGAGTCTGTGGGCAAGGGGAGCATATATATCCATCGTCTCACGGGCGATAGCGAACTGTTTTTCAGGAGGCATGGCTCCCAGTGTTTCCATGTTATGCAGTCGGTCAGCGACCTTTATGAAGACGACTCGGATATCCTGAGCCATGGCCACCAGCATCTTTCTTAGATTCTCGGCCTGATGCTCACGTGTCCCAGGTTTTCTGGCGGCTTTCTCTTCCAGTGTCGGCATGGAAAGATTGGCGAGTTTGGTTACGCCGTCAACGAGTGCTGCTACTTCGTTATTGAATTCCTGTGCGATCGTGGCGACAGGAACATCACAGTCTTCGCATACATCATGAAGGAGAGCGGCTGCTAGGGTATTGGCATCGAGCTGGAGCCCGGTCAGGATCATACAGACCTGATAAGGATGTTCGAAGAAAGGTTCTCCGGATTTGCGCAATTGGCCGGCATGATGCAACTCGGCATAATCGTAAGCTTTGAAGACGATCTCTTGACGATTAGCCGGGAGGTAGGCGATTGCTTTTCCGAGTTCTTCTTTACTAGCCATATTGACCTCTGTATCCTGCTAGTATAGCACACGCGAAAATGCTTGGTTTTGGCCAAAGACTCATATGAGTGTAATATATCCTTTATCCGACCATTCAAGGAGGTCCTGCAATGAGTATTCTGTATATCAATTCTTCTTTCAGAGATGGATCCAGGACGGCAAGGCTTGCCGAGAGATATCTGAAATCCGTATCCGAAGACATCGTTGAATTCGATATCGGCAAATGGAACGGGACACCCTTGGATCCTGAATCGCTCCGCATGTACAACGATGCAGTAAAGAACCATTGTTTCGATGATCCGTTCTTCGATGAGGCTAAACAGTTTGCGGCAGCCGATGAGATCGTGATTTCTGCTCCTTACTGGAACCTGTCTATTCCTGCAAAGCTCCATGATTATATCGAGAGAGTCTGCACACAGGGTGTCACATTCGACATCGGTGAGGATGGATCGTATCATTCACTGGTTAAAGCTAAGAAACTTACCTTTATCACTACTGCTGGCGGATATATCGAAAATGATC
>JAEEGF012077796.1_pt1 | contig 11202 bp, 7 predicted proteins | sample 9134171 | NCBI WGS metagenome assembly JAEEGF01 (sample SAMN16246542, study PRJNA631951) | gut metagenome | biome: gut microbiome; feature: rumen; material: AP-attached | host: Bos | place: Iran: Karaj | collected 2018-10
AGGAGGAGTAGAGGATGGCGTCGTCGGTGCCGACGAAATCGGCGATCTTCCGCTCCAGCTCCTTGTGGATCTGCTGGGTGCCGCAGATGAAGCGGACGGAGCTGAGGCCGAAGCCCCAGCGGTCATAGCTTTCCTTGGCGGCGGCGATCAGCTCGGGGTTGTCGCTGAGGCCCAGGTAGTTGTTGGCGCACATGTTCACCACGGCGGGCTTCTCGGTGGTGTCGATCCGGGAGCGCTGGGGGGTGGTGATGACGCGCTCGTGGCGCCAGGTGCCGGCTTCGCGGATGGCGTCCAGCTCCTTCTCAAACATAGTCAGCGCGGTTTTCATGGTCAATATCCTCCTTACTTATTTCGTCCAGTCCAGAACGACCTTGCCGGACATGCCGCTGTTCATGGCGGCGAAGCCCTTTTCGAACTCGGTGTAGTGGAAGCGGTGGGTGATGACGGGGGTCAGATCCAGGCCGCCCTGGACCATGTAGCTCATCTGGTGCCAGTTGTCCATCTTCCGGCCGTAGATGCCCTGGAGCGTCAGGCCCTTGCAGATGATGTCGTTCATGGGGACCTCCACCATGGGCTTGCCCAGGCCCAGCAGGGAGATCTTGCCGCCGTTGCGCATGACGGAGACCATCTGGCGGAAGCCGGCGGCGCTGCCGGACATCTCCAGACCCACGTCGAAGCCCTCCACCAGGCCGGCCTTCTTCATGTACTCCCGCAGGTCCTCCCGGCCGGTGTTGACGGCGTAGTCCACGCCCATCTTCCGGGCCAGCTCCAGCCGGTAGTCGTTCAGGTCGGTGATGATGACCCGGCGGGCGCCGGCGTACTTGCAGATGCCGGAGGCGATGATGCCGATGGGGCCGGCGCCGGTGATCAGCACGTCCTCGCCCACCAGGTTCCACATGAGGGCCGTGTGGGTGGCGTTGCCGAAGGCGTCGAAGAAGGCCACCACGTCCTCGTCCAGACTCTCGCTGATGGGGATCACGTTGGTCTGCGGGATGCAGACGTACTCGGCGAAGGCGCCGTCCCGGTCCACGCCCACGCTGGAGGTGTTCTTGCACCATTGGATGTTGCCGGTGTGGCAGTTGCGGCAGCGGTGGCAGGTGATGTGGCCCTCGCCGGAGACCCGCTGGCCGATGGTCAGACCGGTGACGCCCTCGCCCATCTGGGCGATCTCGCCCACGTACTCGTGGCCGATGGTCATGGGCGGGTGGGTGATGTGCTCGGCGGCCCAGGGATCCCAGTTGTAGATGTGCACGTCCGTGCCGCAGATGGCGGTCTTGTGGATCTTGATGAGTACCTCGCCGGGGCCGGGTACCGGTACCGGCACCTGCCGCAGCTCCAGTCCGGGGCCTGCGACGGGCTTGACGATAGCGTCCATCCATTCTTTCATGCTGCATATCCCCTTATCAAAAAGTTTTTCAGAGCTTGGAATCTGTGGGTACTTTATACAAATAAATCCTATCGTTTTTGCGGCCGTTTGTCAATGATGTACGGAAACTATTTTGCCGGGCGTCCTCCGTGCGCGGACAAATGGCCGCCGGGGAGGGAGCGGCGGCGGAAAAAGACAAAAAAGAAAAAATGGGGCGGCGGGGAGAAAAGGGGGTAGGCTTTCCCCGCGGGGTGTGATATAATAAAAAATACGTCGGGCCGGCTCCCGGCCCGAGGGCGGAGAAGCAAAAGATTTTTTGAAATATGGAGGAATACGATATGGATTACGCGAAGGAATCCCTGCGGCTGCACGGAGAGTGGAGAGGCAAGATCGAGGTCATCGCCACGGTGCCGGTGAAGAGCAAGGACGACCTGTCCCTGGCCTACACCCCGGGTGTGGCCCAGCCCTGCCTGGAGATCCAGAAGGACATTGAGAAGAGCTATGAGCTGACCCGGCGCCATAACCTGTGCGCCGTCATCACCGACGGCACCGCCGTGCTGGGTCTGGGCGACATCGGCCCCGAGGCCGGCATGCCGGTCATGGAGGGCAAGTGCGTGCTGTTCAAGGCCTTCGGCGGGGTGGACGCCTTCCCCCTGTGCGTGAAGACCAAGGACGTGGACGAGTTCGTGGAGACGGTGTACAACATCTCCGGCTCCTTCGGCGGCATCAACCTGGAGGATATCGCCGCGCCCCGGTGCTTTGAGATCGAGCGGAAGCTGAAGGAGAAGTGCGACATCCCCATCTTCCACGACGACCAGCACGGCACCGCCGTCATTACGCTGGCGGGTCTGACCAACGCCCTGAAGGTGGTGGGCAAGCAGAAGGAGGACGTGAGGATCGTCACCTCCGGCGCCGGCGCCGCCGCCATCTCCATCGTGAAGCTGCTGCTGAGCGCGGGCTTCCGCCACGTGACCATGTGCGACCGGAAGGGCGCCATCTACGCCGGCCGCGAGGGCCTCAACTGGATCAAGGAGGAGATGGCCCAGGTGACCAACCTGGAGCGGAAGGCCGGGACCCTGGCCGACGCCCTGGTGGGCGCGGACGTGTTCATCGGCGTGTCCGCCCCCGGCACCGTCACCACGGAGATGGTGAAGACCATGGCGAAGGACCCCATCATCTTCGCCTGCGCCAACCCCACCCCGGAGATTTTCCCGGACGACGCCAAGGCGGGCGGCGCCAAGGTGATCTCCACCGGCCGCAGCGACTATCCCAACCAGATCAACAACGTGCTGGCCTTCCCGGGCATCTTCCGGGGCACCTTCGACGTGCGGGCCAGCGACATCAACGAGGAGATGAAGATGGCGGCGGCCCGGGCCCTGGCGGGCCTGATCTCCGACGAGGAGCTGTGCGCCGACTACATCATCCCCAAGGCCTTCGACCCGCGGGTGGGCCCCGCCGTGGCCAAGGCCGTGGCCGAGGCGGCCCGCCGTACCGGCGTGGCCCGCATCTGAGAAGAACAGAGCGGGCGTCCCCGATCCCTGTGGACCGGGGACGCCCTGCTGCTGCCGCGGAGGCGGCGTTTTTCCATCCCGGAAAGGAGATCATCGGATGAGACAGAGATTCAGACGCGGCGTTTCCCTCCTGCTGCTGTGGGCCGTTCTCTGCGGCGTCGTGTGCAGTGGCTGCGGCGCCGGGAAGGGGCGCCTTTCCAACTGTCAGGTGCTCCATGAGGAGGAGTTCGGCGGGGTGTATATCTGCTGCGCCATCGAGGACTTCAACAAGCGGGGCTTTGCCTGTGGGGACAGCGTGGACATCGCGTTTTCCAACGGCTATACGCTTACCGACCTGCCCTATTACAACGGCTACTACACCGCCAACGGGGAGCCGCTGCTGGTGGCCTACCCGGGCTATCCCTACATCAAGGCCTGCATCAACAGCGGGGAAGACCTCTATACGGCGGCCGGCCTGAAGGAGGGCGACAAGGCGACGGTCACCCTGCGGGAGCGGGGCAAATACGCCGACATCCAGAACGCCCGGGACATCCATTATGAGGACGAACGGGAGAAATTCCCCAGCGACGAGGCCTTTGCCAACTTCCGCTTCGTGAAGGCGGGGGACATCCGGGAGGGCGTGCTCTGCCGCGCCGCCTCGCCGTGCGACAACCAGCACAACCGGGCGCCCTACGTGGATAAGCTGATCTCCGGCGCCGGCGTGGCCTTTGTTCTGAACCTGGCTGACAACGAGGAGAAGATCCTGGGCTATCTGGATGACCCGGGGTTCGATTCCCCGTATTTCCGCGGCCTGTATGAGAGCGGGGCCGTGGATCCCATCGCTCTGAACATGAACTTCTCCTCTGCGGAGTTCATGACCCGCCTGGCTGACGGGCTGGCCGCCATGGCCATGGAGAAGGGCCCGTATCTGGTCCACTGCACCGAGGGGAAGGACAGGACCGGCTTCGTGTGCATGCTGCTGGAGGCCCTCTGCGGCGCCGGTTACCGGGAGATCGCGGACGACTACATGATCACCTACGACAACTATTACGGGATCAACGAAGCGGCGGACAAGAGCCGGTACGACGTTATCGTCTCCAATGTGCTGGACCCCATGCTCCGCACCCTGGTCCCGGAGGGGGAGCTGGAAACGGCGGATCTGGCGGCCGCGGCGGAGGAGTATCTGACGGCCGCCGGCATGAGCCGGGATCAGATCAACCGGCTGAAGGTGCGGCTGACCGGAGACGAACAGAGCCAGCCCCTGTCCTACGGCGACCCGTCCAACTGGGCGTATTTTGAAAACGACGCGGATCGGGAGGTGGACGTGTTCCTCATCTGCCCCACGGTGGACACCAGGAGCGAGACCAACTCCTTCGACCTCAACGACAAGCTGAAGGGGCGTTTCCTCAACGCGCTGAACATGGAGCGGGGGATCTTCGACGAGACCGGCCGGCTGTACTCCCCCTATTACCGGCAGATGTCCATCAAGGCGTATAACCTGCCGGCGGCGGAGCGGGAGAAGGCCGAAGAGGTGGCCTACCGCGACGTCTCCGCGGCTTTCCGCTGGTATCTGGACCATGAGAACGGCGGCCGCCCCATCATCCTGGCCGGCTTCTCCCAGGGCGGGGAGATGTGCCTGGAGCTGCTGAAGGAGTATTACGGCGACGGAGCGGAGGCGCAGGCGCTGCGTGACCGGCTGATCGCGGTATACGCCCTGGGCTGGATGGTCACGGAGGATATGGTCGGCGCCTGGCCCCAGATCGTGCCGGCCGCGGGCGAGACGGACACGGGCACCGTGATCAGCTTCGACTGCGAGGACGGGAATGTGACGGGGACGATCATCATCCCCGCGGACGGCAGGGCCCTGTCCATCAACCCCCTGAACTGGAAGACGGACGGCACCCCGGCGGACCGCACCCTGAACCATGGCGCCGTCATGGGTACCGGCGCCGAGCCGATCCCCGAGCTGTGCGGCGGGTATATCGGCTCCCGGGGCCAGCTGGTGGTGACGGACGTGACGCCGGAGGAGTATCCCCCGCAGCTGGACATCTTCCCCGCCGGGTCCTATCACGTGTATGACTATATGTTCTTCTTCACCAATCTGAAGAACAACGTGGCCGCCCGGACGGCGGCCTGGACGGCGGAGCACGCCGCCCGGTGAGCGGCTCCATCGAGAATAAGCACCCCCGACGCCCGGCGCCGGGGGTGCTTTTTTCCGCCGCAAAGGGGGCAACGAAGGGCAAGAACGCGAACGCGCGGAAAAATTTGCGCGTTTTCGAGAAAAACTCTTTATTTATTTAGCTCGATACTATATAATACCAACTACGTAAGATCAACTGCGAGAGAGAAACGGCCCGGCCCGGAGCGGAAACAGGAGCGCAGCCATGAGAGAGATAGACGATCGTTATCCTGAATATGCACGGCCCTATGAGCCTGTCAAGGGCGGGCGGCATCACGGCCGCCTGAGCGGCAACGAGGGGAATCTGGCGGTCCTGCGGCGCGTGCGCCACCTGGACCGGGCCCGGCGCGGATTTTTGATGGGAGTGGGCGTTCTGATCCTGCTTACCATTCTGATCGGACCCATTCTGCCCCCCGAGCGCCCGACGCCTCCGCCGGACGTGCCGCCGGAGATCCAACCGACGCCTCCGCCGGATGAGCCGACGCCGCCGCCGGATGAGCCGACGCCTCCGCCGGACGAGCCCACGCCGCCGCCGGATGAGCCGACGCCTCCGCCGGATGAGCCGACGCCCCCGCCGGACGAGCCGGATCCCCCGCCGGACGAGCCGGATCCCCCGCAGGAGGAGTTCACGCCGCCCGGCTTTACGGAGCTCTTCACCGAAAGGGCCTACAATCCGGGCGTCGATGAGGAATACGTGGAGATGTTCTACTACGGCTTTACGCTGGAACTCAACGAGGCTGACAGGGATCAGCCCGTCACGGTCCGGCTGGAGTACTATGACAAGGAGAACGACACCTGGAACGATTGCCCCGACCGGGGAGACACGGAGAGGACGAGGACGTATTCCGGTTCCGACGAGCCGTGGGAGGACTACCTGTGCTATGACGTCCTCGACCTGGATATGGGCAACGAGCGGGGCCGGCTGTGGCAGGTTCGGATCGCCTGCGACTACACCCTGCCGGACGGCTCGCAGGGAACGGTCTATTCCACGGACTGCAGCGAGCTGTACGCCTTCAAGGGAGAATACGTGGAGGCTGTGTCCGCAACGCTGGAGAACGATGTGCTTACCGCCGTGTTCCGGGTGGATACGGACGTGCTCCTTGACACGAGCCCGGACAAGCTGACCGTCTCGCAGATGTCCCTGTCGGGCGGGAGCGGGTTCTACCACTGGTGGGATCTGACGGATAAGGCCACGATCTCCCCGGCCGCGGAGGACGGCACCATCACCGTGACCTATACCCTCACCGACGAAGAGGTGGATCTGTCGGAGACGCTCCGCGCAGGACTGGCCCTCCGGTATAACGACAGGGACGGCGCGATCGCCGACTGGGAGTCCTTCGACGCCGTCGTCGTCGAGATCCCCCATATAGCCCCCATCATCGAGCTGGATCCCTACGTCTACGGTCCCTATGTCGAAGGCGCATGGTATTCCACGCTGTACGTTAAGATGACGCTCAACGACCTGGAGGGCGGAAAGGCTGTCGGCACGCTCTACTATGACACCGGGAACGGGTTCGAGAAGGTCCCGCCAAATCCGGAGTTTGAGGAGTATGAGGACTATACCGGCACGGTGGAGTACGGCGGAGAGGATGATTACGGGAGCGTGGAGGACGGGGTCTGGTACGTTTATGCCCCGTTCGCGATCGACCCGCCGGAAGGCGGCGGCTACCTGGCGCAGGCGAAGATCGTCTTCGACATCACCTATCCCGACGGGTACACCGACACGATCGAGACGGAGATCCGGCCCATCCACATGGGGATATTTATCCGCTACAATACCGACTACGGGAACAACGGCTGGGAATTGGGCGAGGTGTACAATCCGGAGACCGGCGCCACCCGGTACACCATGAGCTTCGACGTCACCGTGGACGACACGCTGGTGGTGCCGGAAGAGGTGGAAATCAATAGTCACTATCTCCGGCTGTGGAAGCCCACGACCAGATATGAAGACGGAGAGATCGAGCGCTTCACCGATGACGCCGGGACATATCACATACTGTATACCTACTTCTCCGACGAGCCGTTCCCGGACGGCGAGTACTGGTTCAACCCGGAACCGTACTACCAGATAGACGAGAACAACGGCTGGTCTACGTACAACGTCTACTTCAGATTCATCAAGGAGATGGAAGGCCAGCACAGGGCGCCGATCATGGAGATCCTCGACGAGGAGATGGAGAACGATCCGTCCAACTACCTGCCGGTCATGGTCACGCTGAACGACCTGAGGGGCGGCACGGCGACCGCGACGCTGTACCGGCAGAACGAAAACGGCCGGTTCGAACCCCTCACGGGCGAGGGGGCCAGCGCAACGTACGACCCTTCGGAGGAGACTGGAAGCGTCTGGACGTTCCGTCTCTACGACGAGTACCTTGAGGAGTATGATGGCACCGGCGCGAAAGACCGGGTGAAGGTTGTGCTGGAGTATACCTATCCCGACGGGGAGACAGGATCCCGCGAGCAGGAGCGGTTCATCTATCTGGGGTACTACGCCTGGTTCACCACCGCGGCGGCGCCGGTCTACGACCCGGAAGCGGGGACGGTGACCGCGGACCTGATCGTGGTCGACGCCCTGATGGATGCCGAAGACATCTGGTTTGCTTACAAGTACATGTATAATCAGGACAGCGATGAGACCGTATACGGCTACAGCTGGCCGGACGGCGAAATCATCGACATGGGCAACGGAACGCACGTGATCCGGTTTACCATCACCACCGGCCAGCTGGAAGCGGGACGGTACTACATGGAGATCGGCATCAGGTATCTTGACGACTGCTACGGTTACTGGAACTGTGTTGCCTGGACGGAGTTCACCGTTCAGTAGCGGGCAAGGAGAAAGGAGAGAGCACCATGAAGAAGAAAAACACCAAGACATACATCGGGATCGTGATCGTGGCGATCCTGGCGCTGCTGCTGGCGAATCCCAGCTGGCTGCCCCTTTCCAAGGAGCTGCGGGAGGCCGTGGCGGAGACGGAGAAGAGCAATCTCCTCTTCCAGAGCGACTCCCACACGACGATCGCCCAGATGATCACCCTTGTCCTGGCCGTCGCCCTGGTCTGGCTGACCTATCAGATCGTAAAGCTGATCCTGGGGGCTTTGGGCAGACGGGGCGGCAGGACCCAGACGGTGGTGAACCTGATCTCCGGCCTGCTGAAATACGTGGCGGTGATCGCCGCCGTCGTGTGGGGCCTGAGCATCCTGGGGGTGAACGCCACCGCCGTGCTGGCCGGTATCGGCATCGTGGGCTTGATCCTGGGCTTCGGCGCCCAGAGCCTTATCGAGGATATCATCACCGGCGCCTTCATCATCTTTGAGAACCAGTACAGCGTGGGCGACATCATCATCCTGGACGATTTCCGCGGCACCGTCCGCAGCATCGGCGTCCGCACCACGGTCATCGAGGACGCCGGCGGAAACCTGAAGGTGGTCAACAACTCCGACATCCGCAATTTCCAGAACCGCTCCCGGAACAATTCCGTGGCCCTGGTGGTGGCCTCCGTGTCGTACAGCACCGACCTGCGGAAGCTGGAAAAGCTGCTGGCGGAGGCGCTGCCCAAGCTGAAGGCCGAGCACCCGAACCTGTACCTGGCCGCGCCCCGCTATCTGGGGGTGGACCAGCTGGCGGACAGCGGCGTCAACCTGAAGTTCATGGTGGACGTGACCGAGGCCAACGTCTTTGCCGGCCAGAGGATGCTGGCCCGGGATATCAAGCTGCTCTTCGACGACAACGGCATCGAGATCCCCTTCCCCCAGGTGGTGGTCCACCGCCCCGGCGAGTAAGGGCCCGCCTGAAGAACAGAACAGGGGAGAGGCGTCGGAGGACGCCTCTCCCCTTTGCTTCCGCGCGGACAGGGGCGCCCCCGGCTTCCGGTGCCGGGGGCGCTTTCTTCTGGCGCGGCGTTATTATTGACTGTCCGTTATGATCCCGTGCGCCGCCTCCGGATGCTTTTTCAGGTCGACCACCGGGTTTTTCAGCGGCTCCATGGCGAACCCGTCCGGCCCCACGATGCGGCACTCGGCCACGTCGCCGTCGGCGATAGGGAAGGCCCGGGGCGTCCCGGTGGACAGCACGTCCCCGGCGTACCAGCCCTGGATGCGGGAGTGGAGAGATACCAGCCGGGCCGGGCGGTGGGTCATATTGGCCACCACGTTTTTTGCCCGGACCTCTCCGTTGAGGACGCTCTGCACCTCCAGCTTGAGCACGTCGGGCACCTCGTCCGGTGTGACCAGCTGGGGCCCGAAGGAGAAGAAGGTGGGGAAGTTCTTGACGATGGTGAGATAGCGGGGGTTCCCCTTCAGAAACTCGTTCCCCTTGAGGATGGACTCCTCCGTCATATCCAGGACGGTGGTGTATCCGGCGACGGCGTCCAGCCAGTCCGCCTCCTCCACGTCCCGGCAGTCCCGGCCCAGGATCACGCCCAGCTCGGCCTCCGCCGTAGTCCGGACGGCCTCCTTGAGCCGCGGCAGATGGATCTGGTCGCCGGGCCCGATCAGCGTGTCCGCCATTTTGAAGAAGCTGCCCGGGAAGCCCTGGGGCGCGGCGTCGCCGATGTCGCCGGCGTGGTCGGCGTAGTTGAGCCCGATGCCGAAGATGCGCCTGGGATTGCGGTACAGCGGCGCGTAGACCACTGCCTCGCGGGGCACGACGCCGCCGGCCCGTTCGCACCGTTCCCGGCCTCCGGCGTTGTACCAGGCGGTCAGAGCCCTCAGCTGCCCGGAGACGATAAGGTCGAACACGGACTCCCTCCACGCGGTGCCCATGGCCTCGTTGACAGCCCGCAGGGGCAGGACGCCCCGCCGGGTGACGATGCCGGCGACCTCGGAGCCGGCCATCCGGATGGCTGCGATCCTCATGGATATCCTCCCTTTCCCTGTCCGGCGGCCCGGGAGCCGCCGGGCGGCGTTTTTTCCCGCCTCCATTATACCACAATGCATCATCCGTTGGAAATACAGAATAATAGAATGACGGCGCCGGAGCGGCGCGCCAAAGGAGTCTTGCAGGAGGGAGAAGAATATGGTACAATCACCAGTAACACCCAAAATCCCACAGGAGGACAGACCATGACTTATGACGTCGCCATCGTGGGCTCCGGCCCCGCCGCCATCTCCGCGGCATTGACCCTGAAGGTCCACAACAAGTCCATCCTCTGGTTCGGCTCGAGCAAGCTGAGCCCCAAGGTGGAGAAATCGGAGCGGATCGCCAACTATCCCGGCGTGGCCATGGTGCCCGGCCCGGAGCTGAACCGGCTCTACCGGGACCAGATCGCCCAGGCCGGCCTGGAGATCACCGAGCGCCTAGTGACCAATATCCTGGCCTCCCGCCGGGGCTTCATGCTCCAGGGCGGCGACGAGATCTACGACGCCAGGACCGTGCTGCTGTGCACCGGCTCCGTCAGTGCCAAGGGCTTCCCCGGCGAGGAGAGGCTGCTGGGCAGCGGCGTCAGCTACTGCGCCACCTGCGACGGTTTTCTCTACAGGGGCAAGACCATCGCCGTCTTCTGCGGCAGCAGGGAATTTGAGCACGAGGTTGTCTATCTGGCCGAGCTGGCCGAAAAGGTTTACCTGTTTACCCCCTATGCCGATTGCGGCGTGGAGCGGGCGAACGTGGTGGTCAACCCCGGCAGGCTGAAGGAGATCGCGGGTGAGGATCGCGTCTCCGGCGTGGTGCTGACCGACGGCGTCGAGATCGAACTCTCCGGTGTGTTCGTGCTGCGCAATGCCGTGGCTCCCGGCACGCTGCTGCGGGGTCTGGCCATCGAGGGCTCAGACATCGTGGTGGATCGCCACATGGCCACCAACAAGCCCGGCTGCTTCGCCGCCGGCGACTGCACCGGTCGGCCCTATCAGCTGGCCGAGGCCGTGGGCGAGGGCAACGTGGCCGCCCACAGCATTGTGGAGTATCTGGCGGCGCTGGAGAAGTGACGGAATGAAGTGATCGCACCCCCACGGCGGGAGATCCGCTGTGGGGGTGCAAATGATATGAGGGGAAGACAGGATAACCCGCAAAACCGCCCAAATGGACATTGCAGATTGACTGGAAATGCCAAAATCGATACAATTACCATGAAAATATACACGCAGGAGGTACAGATATGCAGGTGGGAACCAAATTGCACGGATTTACAGTAGAGCGCGTCCGCGAACTGCCGGAACTTCAAGCC
>JAEEGF010308105.1_pt1 | contig 11201 bp, 9 predicted proteins | sample 9134171 | NCBI WGS metagenome assembly JAEEGF01 (sample SAMN16246542, study PRJNA631951) | gut metagenome | biome: gut microbiome; feature: rumen; material: AP-attached | host: Bos | place: Iran: Karaj | collected 2018-10
AGAATTTTTAAGAGTTGGTTTAAATCAAAGAATTTTTTTAGATGAAAAAAATTTAAGATTAGCTTTTGATATGTTTGATATTAATAAAGATGGAAAATTATCAAGAGATGAATTAAAAACAGTTTTAGATACTACTAATTCAGAATATATTGATATACTTATGAGAATTATTGATAATAATAAAGATGGATTTATTTCTTTCGATGAATTTTGTGGATTGATGAGAAATTTAGGTAATCCTTTAATTTTCAACGAAGATAATAAAAAATATAATAATGAAAATAATATGGAAATGATTATTAGGAATAATAATAATTGGGGGAATTGATTTTTTTCTTTTTTTTCATTGAGTTTTAATAAATTGATTTTGTTAATGTTTATAGTAATTTTGTGATTTTTATTTTTATAAATTTAGTATAATATTTAAAATATATTTAATTATAATACAATATTTTACTTTTGCATATTAATTTATTTAATATTATAAAAAGATAATTTCTCCTTTACTCATAAATAAAAAGAATAAAACAAATTAAAAAAAAACATAACTTATAAAAATAATAAAAAAAAAATGTTTGAAAACGAGCAAAAAGGTTCATACGGAAGTTACTCAGAAGCAGGTAGAAACTCAGTAGAAAAATATCACATAGTAATGCAGAAAGATCGTATCTTAGAAGGAAAAACAAAAAAAATAAAAGTCCAAGATTTTTTTTCAAAAGAAGATGAGCCAACTGATATAAGGAAAACAAGAGAAAATCAAATAGATATATTTTCTCTTCCTCCAACAATGGAAAGTGATAAGAAAGCATTACAAAAACTTCAAAAAAGAAAAGAAGTATGTGAACCAATGGAAATATTAAATATGAATGAAAAATTTAAATATCATAAACATCATCATAAAGAATTAAATGATTTTTTAAAAATAGTAAAAAAAGCAAAATATGCTCCAAGTTCAACAAGATATAATCCAAAAATGGAATTTATATGGAATAGAACTATTACTGGTCCTTCTTGGAATTATATGAGTGGAAGACCTGAAAATTTTTTAAATAAAAATAATATTGAAAATAGATTTTATTTAGCTCATCAAGAATTAAAACCTTTAGGACATATATTTATTAATATGGATAAACAAACTCAAAGAGGACAAATACCTACTGATTATGATGTTAGAATTAGATATGATAAACCTTTTCATTCAAATGAAAAAAATAAAAAAAATAATAATACTTTTTCAAATATTTCAACAAATGAAAATTCAAATAATAATATAAATAGAAGTAATAGTAATAATAATATATCAAATTCTGCAAATAAGATAAATTTAAGGAAAATAAAGAGAAAATTTGATGATATAAAAGCTCCTGATTTTTCAAAGAAAATAAGTAGAGAGCAATTAAATTTTATTCATAGAGACAGAGAAGTGGTTCGTCCTTTTTTTAATCCAAAATATAAATTAGTAGAACCAAAGTGTTTAACAATGGTATCTTATGAGACATCAAAAAAAAAAACTAAAGTACCTAAAAGACCAAAAGGAGTTGATTCAAATATTATATTTGATCCTGATAAATTTTATTATAATATTAATAATAATAAAAGACCTATTGGACCTGATTTTTCTAAAGTTGTTAGTAGACCTAATGAAAAAGGACCTTTGCCTAGTTATATGATTAGGAAATTTGATAGAGAAAGTTTATATAATACTACTGATAAATCTTTAAAAATGAATAATTATCCTAATTCTGGATTTTTAACTGAATATTCCTCTTTTTATCCTAAAAAAAGCTTTAATAAAAAAATTAATATGAATTTATTAAATAGCCAAAATTTCTTAGATAATAATATGAATGAAATTATGAGTCAATTAAAAAGTAATGGAAATATGAATAAAATTATGGAATTTTATACTAAAAATTTAGATGATATTCAAGAAGATGCTATTGGAACAAAAATTGATTCTATCACTTTGAAAACTGTACCAAAGAAAGTTCAATTAAGTGATAGAGAAAAAGCTTTCTTTAAAATTGATTTTAATCAAATAGATAATGATGATTAATAAATATAAAATATATTTATTTTTTTTCTTTAAATTGTTTTATTATTTGAATATATTAATTGGGTTAAATTGTAGATTTGATTTAATTTTTGTATTAACTTTTGTTAATATCTAATTTTTTGAGAGTTATTCTGAAATAAAATTTTTTTGTGAAATGAAAAATACATTTATTTTCATTTTAAACTAGACATATAATCAAAATGAAAAAAATTTTAATTTTCTTGTTTCGATATAAAAGTATTGAATGATAAAAATCTATTTCATTAATAAATATTTTTAATTTTTATTTGAACTAATAAAAAATAATATTTATTGAATAATTTTATGATTCATTTAATAATCTTTTTCTATATTTCTCTTTTTTTTCATTTTTATTAAAAATAAATATTATATATATAATTTTAGAATTTTAATTATTTTTAATAAAAAATTAAAAGATTATCTTGATAAATATTTTTTACGAAGTCTTTATTTATATTTTTAATAATACATTAATTTTTTTGTTTCTGATAATTCATTGAGTTTTGAATTATAATAATAATATAATAAAATGTTTCAAAATATCCTGTTGATGAAGAATTATTGATTAATAATTAAAATAAAATTTCTCATTAAATTCATAATTAATTATTTATTTTAATTAAACACGTATTTAATTTAAATAATAATGGATGATAATTTCACAGTTGAATCAATGTTAAAAGAAGTTAAAAGAAATATAAATCAATATGAAAATTTAATAAAAATTGGTGAAAATACTCCAACAGAAAAAACAATGAAAGGAATTGAAGAAATAAAAAAAACATTAGAAAAAAATTTAAAAATGATAAAAAGTATAATTAAAAAAGAAGAAGATAAATTTATTTTAAGTTCCTATGAAGAATTAAAGGAACAATTAAATAAAAGATATATAATAGTAAAAAAGAGGAAAATTCAAAAAGAAGAAAAAGAAAAATTAGAAAGTTTATTTAAAGAAAAAAAAGAAATAGAAGATAGAAGTAATTTAGATTTTTTAAGTGATGAACGTATTTCCTTAAAAAATTCAATTAATCTGTCACATGAAATAAATAATGTAATAATGAATTCAAATTCAGATTTAAATGATCAAGAAAAACAATTAGAAAAAAGTACTGAGCAAGTAATTAAAATATTACAAAAAATTCCTTTAATAGAACAAATTTTTGGAAAAATAAAATATCATCAAATTAAAGAAAAAATTATTTTAGGTATTGTAACTGGAATAATATGTTTTTTAGGTTTATATTTAATATTTCATAAAAGATAAAAATTAAATATTAAATAATTATAAATTATATTTAGTTAAAAATTCATTTATTGTTAATCCACCTGTAATCATTAATTTACCATTTCCATTTTTTAATGCACCTTGACTGAATTTATTTTTTTTATGATATACATTACATTTATTTAAAACTGCATTAGCTGCTTTATCTATTTCTTCATTTAAATAAAATATTTTATTTCCTATTTTAATTCTATTATCATAAGTTTTAAAATCTTCTTCATTTTCTTTTATTATTTTATTCTTATTATTTTCAGAAGAAAAATTTTCCCTTTGAAAAGCTATTTTTTCTAAAATTTTTAATTTCTGAATATATTCTTGAGAAACTTTTTTGTCATTAATATGAATTTTTTTATTATTATTTAAATAATAAGACCTATTATTAATTAAATTATTATATTGTTTACTATTAATATATTTTTGTATTTCCTCATTTTCTTTTTCTAATTCTTCAATAGGTGAAATTTCCACTTTATAATTTGGTTTATAATATTCTTTTTTAATAGTATGATTTAATTTTTCTCTTGAAAGAGCAATAGATTGAATTGCTTTAAAATGAGTTTTATAATGAAATTTTTCCATAATTTTTTTTGAATCTATATTAATTGGTTTTTTTTGTAAATAATTTACATTTTTTTTATTATTCATTTCACTATTATCATCATTATCATAAAAATTTATTTCATTTGCTTCTTTTGAAGATTCTTCTTCTGTTTCTTCTATTAAGTTTTTTTCTAAAATTATTGGTTCTTCATTTTCTACTTTCATAGGAATATTTAAATCTAAATATTTTAATTGTCTATCTACTATTTTTCTATTAATTGAACCATAATAATTTAAATTTACTGAATCATATATTCTTTCTAAATCTGTTCTTGGTTTAAATCTCATTACAGGTTGAACATATCTTGTTATTTTTTTTGTTGGAATATTTTTTTTTTTTTCTTTTAATAAAATTGGTAAACTTGAAGATTTATGCAATTTATTATTATTATTGTTATTATTATTATTCTTTATTTTATTTTTGATTTTAATAGATTTTTCTAAGGAAGTATTACTTTCTATATTACAAAATAATTTATTTTTCTCAATTTGACTTTTTATTCTTTCTTTTTCATTTTTAAATCCCCCAAATAAAAATCCTCTTCTTCCTCTTATTAATTGATCTGTTTCATCTAAATATTTTAATCTAGTATCTTCTATTGGAGAATTATAATCTTTTATTATAATTTTTGGGTTTTCTTCTGCCATCTAAAAATATTTGTTTGATTAAAATATAATTTACATCGATTAAAAAGTGCTTTACTCTATCTTGGTAATTAGTTATTAATTGTTTCATTTCTACTATTGATTTTATTATATTAATTTTTATTCTTACATTTGTGTTTTTCATCAAATTTTTGCTTCCTTAATTCTTGTTTTTGCTTTTCTTTTTCTTCTTTTTGTTTCTTTTCTTCAACATATATATTATACATTATTTATTTATTTATTAAAAATTAATAAACGAGTAAAATGAATTCAAATTTTATAATGTATATTACTTTGTATTTATTCTTCTTTATTAATCAAAGTAAAGAAGAACAATTAACTGAATTACAACAATTATATAATAATTTAGATGAAAAAGATAAAAAATTTAAATTAAACATAATATCTAAATTAGAAGATAAAAAGAGAAAGGTATTAGAAAAAATGAAAGAAAATTCAGTTTGTTTTTTTAATTCGAATAAATGTTATAATGAAATAAATTTAAGTTGGTGTGAAATATTAAATAATATAAATGTTAATAATACTCCAGTAACAATTAATAATGATATTAATAAAGGAAAATATTATAATTTGACAATTTGTTCTGAACTAAAAAGTGCTTTTGATAAAAATAAAAAAGTAATAAATGAATCAATAGAAAAACTAGATAATGTAATAAATTATTTAAAAGAAAATATTAAAGATAAAAAAGAAGAAGAAGAAAATGAAGAAGAAGAAAAAAAAGAAAAATCATTTATTCAAAAGAATAAAAATAATGAAAATAATACAAATGAAGAAGAAAGTCTTTTTGATAATGTTTTATCATCAATGGGAAGTTTTTTCGGAAAATCTTTAATTCAAATGGAATCTAAAAATTTAATAATGTCAAAAGAACAAATTCAAATTAAAGTTGAAAATAAATTAAAAGATTTTAAAGATAAAGAATCACAAATAAATTATCTTGAAAAAACTTTAAGTGATTTTATTGAAGCAAGAGAAAAATTAAATGATCAAAAAAGAAATTTATTTAAAGTATTTAATAAATCTATTAAAAGATGTTTTGAGAGTAGAGATCCTTCTATGAAACAAATATATAATATTTTACCTAATAAATTTAAATTATTTGAAAATCATGTTTTAAGTGAAAGTTTTTATTTTTTAAATAAAGTTGAAAAAATATGTAATATTCAAAAAGAAAGAGAAATGATTTGTAAACAAATGAAAGATTTTTGTGATAAAGTGAATATAAAATATAAAAATGAATTAGCAGATTTAGAAGATTTAATATATTATTTCAAATAAACCAATTTTTTGTTTTAAATAATTCTTTTTACAAAAAAATAAATAATAAAAATAAAAAAAAAATAGTTTTTTTTTTTAAAAAAATAAAAAAATAAAAAACATTTAAAATTCTCTTTATATAATAAAAAAAAACAATTATAAAAAGACCATTTTTTAATTATTTTTATTATTCAAATCCTTATTATTTACACTTTGATTAAAATTAATATTATTTCCATTATTAATAGAATTTCCATTTTGTAAATTAGAATTATCTTGAAATCCATTTAATTGAGTTTTTTGAAGAATATTTTGAATTTGAAAATTAGGATTAGGGCCATAATTTTGTGCACAATTAAGTAATTTTTTTTTACAACTTTCATGAACAATATCTAATAAAAAATCATAAAAATCAGTATTTGAAATAGCTTGAGAAATATCATTTCTTTGTAAAGTTCTTCTATTATTTTCTAAAGTATGAACCCAACTTCTATATGCTAATTCAATAATAAATAATTCACAAGCTTTTGAAAATAAAATTGGTGATTCACCACTTACCATTTGAACTTCATCATCTAATTTCATTATTTTTTTTATTCTTGCTAAAGGCAATGCATGATCTTTAAATTTTTCAGGATCTGAAGGAAGTTTTTGTATTTTTTCTTTTATTTCAGTAAATTTATCTTTTAATTGCTTTTCATATTCTACTTCTAAACTCTTTTTTATTTTTTATATATTTATGTATTTTTACCTTTAATATTGAAGTCTTTTCTGTTTTACATTTTGATTTGTCGTTTGAAGCTGAATTCATTTTATTTTTTTAATTAATTTTATGTGAATTATTTTTTTAATTTTTTTTGATTCAATTTCAAAAATAAAAACAGAAGAAATAAATATTTAAATATAATGAGAAAAAAAAAAATATAATTTGATAAAATACTGAAAATATTAAAACTTCTAAATTAATTTAATATTTCATTATTTCAAAAACCAAATAAAAAGGAATTTGAACGATAATCTATTTATTTATTATAATTATATCAAAGCCAAAATGGAAAAATAATGATATAATTTCATTAAAGAAATTATCAATTTCAAAGACAAATCATTTTATTCTTTATATATAGATATGTCTTATTCTTCAACATCAATTATCACATTCATATATATAACATAATATTTATAACTAAATAGTTATGTATTTCTTTGATTCAAAATTTTCATTTAATTATCTAAATATATTATACATGTTTTAAGTTTTATCTCTTTTATTCTTTTTTATCATTCTTCATATCAATAATTTGAATATTACATTTAAATTCTTTGAATTTGATTTTATATGAATAATAAGATAAAATATAATTAAAATGAATAACAATGATAAATGATAAAAGGAAGGCATTATATTTCTCCTACTTTTTTCTATATTTTAAAAACTATATTTCTTCATTTTAATTTCTATTCCATTTGAATAATCTTCAAAGAATAAATATTTATTAATCATTCTTCATGTAAAAATTTTATTTGTTATTATTATATTCTTCATTAAAAATTTTTTTTTTTTGTAAAGATATATTTCTATTTCTTATATCTTTTATTGTTGTAATATTATTATGGGAGAAATGATTTTGCTTTCTTTAATGAACTTATTTAGTTTATCATATATTGGTTTATATATATGAATGAATATATATAATATAGAGCTGTCAATATTGGGTAATTTTATTTCCGAGGAATTATTGTATGTTCATATTGTAATCGAAGAGTAAATTTTATTCTTATATCTTCTACATAATTTTTGATGGTTTATTTTAATAAAAAATAAATTATTTTTTAAAATAAGAAGAAGAAAATAATAAAAATAATGTCAAAAATAAAACATTCACATAACGTATCAAAATTATTAAATCCATCAAATAATTTAATAAACCCAGAATTATTAACATATATAACAAGAGTACAAACAGAAAGAGATAAAGCTTTGAATAACAATAATAAAAGGACATATATAAACATTGAACAAGTTTTAGATAAAAAATATGCAGGATTAAATAGTGTAATGAATGAAAATATAAATTTTGATAAAGTAAAAAGATCACAAGCAAAAAAAGGACTTTTATTACTTTTAAATAATTTATCAGGAGGTACATTTTGTCCAGAAATTAATGTATATTTTGAAGAAATGAAAGAATTAAAATTAAGTGAAATGAGAAATAATTATAAGCAATTAATGAATAAAACTAATTCTGATAAGAGTTTAAATTTTGAAAAATCTAATCCAAATAGTCCAAATGGTAAAACTATAAAAAAAGTAGATTTTGAAAATAAAGAAAAAGGAAAAGAAGAGCAAAATACTAATAATATATTACAAAATTTAAATATTGCTAACAATACAAGAACAGAAGGTCATTTTCAATCTTTTAAAAAAAGAAAAAATTCTTTTGATATAGAAAAAAAAGAATTTAATGGCTTTAAAGAATATAAAGATGATTATAATCAACAAGATTTAGAAAATTTATATCCTTCAAATGAATTAAATGATGATGTTTGGAAATTTAATTTAAATAAAGAAAAGAAAGCAAAAATAAAAATTTTAAATTCAAGTAAAAAAAAAAATAAATCAAAAAAAAGAAAGAAAGCACCTATTATTCAAAATTTTGATCTTGCAAAAGAAAATGATAAACATGCTTCATCTTTTGAAGAAAATGATTAATTAATTAATTTTTTTTATATACTTTTTTTATTTTTATTTTAAATTCTATTTTGGTTATTTAATTTTTGTTTAATTTAAAATTAAACTTTTTCATCTTCTCTTTGTTTAGCTGTCCAAAATTTAACTTGATCTATATATGCTTTTGTAAAAATATTACTAAGAAATTCTTTAAAAATTTCATTATATAAAACAATATTTTTAAAGAAATCTTTATTTAATTTTTTATTTGTAGTTCTTGGATCAATTTCATTAATTTCTTCCATACTTTTAAAATTAATTAATTTATTAATTTCTTCAGTTGAAAAATTTGAACATATTTTTTTATCAATATCTTTCCTAATTTTATATAAAATTCCAACAATAGAAGTTGAAAATAAACTTTTTTGTTTTTTTCCAGCATAAGTAACATCATAATAAATATTATAAAATTGATCTCCTCTTTCTCCTTTATCAATAGAATAAGGCAATGAAGAAATTTCTAAAAAAAATTGTGAATAATATAAATTTTCTATATATTTATTTGAAATAAATTTTTTAAAATTTTGAATTAATAAATCTAAAAATTTGATTCTCATACTTACAGTATAATTATTAAACATATAATTTAGACTATTATTACCTAAATAAGTATTATCTGGTATTTCTTCATTAAATCTTCTTGTTGTTATTGACATTTCAGTCATTGAAGTATTAGTAAAATTCATTGATAAATCTATTCTTCCAAATAAAGAATCATTAATTATATTCATATTGTTATTATTTATTAAATTTAAAGATGAATTTTCTAATCTATTTATCATATTTATATTTCTTAAATAATTCAATTCTAAATTTTTTTCAAAATAACTCATCCATTCTTTTGAATTAATAGAGAAATATTTTGGATGAATTGTTTTTAATATTTCAATTATATCAATTTTATATCTACTTACTTTCATATTATCACATAATAAATCATATTCTTTTGGATAATGATTACATAAATAATGTAAATAATATGGAATAATCATTTCAGTCATAAAAACATATGAAACATTTTTTGAAATATTACATAAAATATTCATTAAAAATGCAATACTTTTTATATCATGATCTTCTAAAATTGTAGAAAAAAATGCTATTATACTTTCAAAATTATGATTTCCTTTTTCTATATTTAAATTAACATTTGAACTAAATGTTCCTATATTAGGTTTTAGTATTTTATTTATTTGACTATGTAATCTATGTGATGTTAGTACTTCATGTTCTTCTTCTTCTTTTTCTTTTTTAAAAGGACCTGAATTTAAAATTTCTTTTAATTCATCTTTGTCAATATCACCCATAAAATCTTTTATTAAATTTTCATCTTCTTCATTATTTTTAATTTGTTTCATTTCTTCATTTAAATCATAATAATTAAAACCAAAAAGGAAATAAAATAAAATTTCACAAATTTCATAATTATTTACATATTTTGTAATAAAATATATAAATTCTAAAATTCTATGTGATTTTGATTTTTTTGAAATTTCATTTGATAATGAAATTATATCTCTTTGAATATATTTACAAAAAAAAGTATTGAATAATATATTACTTAAATAATCTTTTAAATCACCTATTGAAAAACAATGAGTTATCATACTAAAAAATAATAAATAAGAAATTGTATCATCACTTAATATTTTTGGAATATCTTCTTGAGTTGCATTCTTAGGTAAAGTTTTTTCAGTTTGTAAAAATTTATCAATATTAAATAATACAAAACTTTCATAATAAGCAATTAAATTATTTACTAAAGTATCAAGTAATTTTTCAATTAAAGAAATATTAACTGTATAAAAATTTTCTAGATTTAAACATTTTAGTAAACTTTTTCTAATAATAGTTTTATTTTCTCTCTTTTTAAAAGAATGTTCTATACTAAATAAAGAAATAATTAATTCAAATAAATTTGAATCAAAACTTACTGTATAATTAGCATCTTGATTTGTAGAAGCTGAAATAGCAAAATAAAAATTAGGATAATATGTTAAAACATCCATTAAATAATAAACAAAATTTATAACTTGTTCTTCAATAAATAAACAAGTTTTATCTTTTTTTATTAATTCAATAAATGATTTTATCATTATTTTCACACAATTTATTATTTGAGTATTCATTAATAAAAATTCATCATTTAATCCAATTGAATTTAAATTGTCTTTATTATGAAATAAAATTTTCATTATAATTGGAAAAAGAATTTCTGATAATTCTATTATATTAAATGTAATATAATCAGAAAGTGATTTTATAAATTTTTTTCCTATTACAGACTCAAATAACTCATCATTAAAATTTTTTTTATCAAAAAAATATTTATAAAGACTTTCAACACTTTTTTTAATTTTTTCTAATTTCTTTTTATGATTTACATTATTTAATGTTTGTAAATTTTTTGATTCTTTAATTAAATCCTCAACATGATTATTAAATTTTTTTAATTTAGAATCAATATCAATATTTTTATTTTTATCATTTGAATTACCTAAAAAAGGAAATAATTTTTTAGACATTTTAATATTTCAATTTTTAACTTAATATTAAATTATTAATTTTAAAATTTTTATACA